>Ga0209619_10002461_pt1 | contig 13428 bp, 16 predicted proteins | sample Rifsed16ft3_FD_184011 | JGI IMG/M metagenome (GOLD analysis project Ga0209619, IMG submission 184011) | Soil microbial communities from Rifle, Colorado, USA - sediment 16ft 3 (version 2) | ecosystem: Environmental > Terrestrial > Deep subsurface > Rock core/Sediment | place: Rifle, Colorado... | reverse complement strand
CTCTACGCGCGGTATCCATGTTGCCCCGCACCGGAGGCACACGGTATGGGGCAGGGCAATCCTTTTTTCATCATTTAATTGTTGATTATTAACCATTTCCACCCCCTTTCCTCTTTGGCAACGCCACGATAGAGGGCTTCTCAACCTCCAGCGGGCAGGGTTGCGGCTGTTTTGAAATCGGGCAGAGCAGGTCCCGAGACTTCCTTATGGATATTTTTTATAGCCCTGCGTAGGTCTTCCATCTTATTTATTTTAGTGTAATTTTCCATATTTTATACCCTCCTCCTGTTTCCCCGGCACCGTTGCCGGAGAGTCATAATAAACCTTTATCAGCAAAGCTTACATAACTACCCTCACCGATAATGACATGATCCAATATCTTAATCCCTAATAAGTCCCCTGCGGCGACAAGTCTTTTCGTGATTTCAATATCCTCATTGGAAGGATTGGCATCCCCTGACGGGTGATTATGACATAGTATCAGGCTTGCAGCATTACCCAATATTGCCATTTTGAATACCTCACGAGGATGCACTATCGAGGCCGTCAGGCATCCCACAGACACAGAATGTATTGTTGACATCCTATTTTTGCCGTCCAGTAGGATGATGACAAACTCTTCCCTATCGTGACCGCCAAAATATGCCGATAACGTCCTTGTTGCAAGATTATATATGTCCTTACTGGATGTTATGCTGTAACGCTTGACAGCCTCCTTGCCGGAATCCTTGACAATCATTAGTTTTGACCATTTCATGTATGTTTTATATTCCATTGCCCCCCCCTTCTGCGGCCAGATACATCTCCAGTGCCGCTATAACAAGCTCCTTAATCTTTATCTCCCTCGATCGCTGCCCGCACTTCCTGAGGGGCCAACAGTGTGCCTCCAAGGGGATTATTGTCAATATATCTACCCCTTTCCGTGAGGGCAAACAGTGCAGCGGCTTCTGCGGTATCACCGGCGTATGCGCCGCTATAGCCGCCGCCAAAACATCCATGCGCATCGCAAAAATACGATGCGCCCCTTTTGTAAATTATTACGATACTTGCTACCATTTTTCCACCCCCTTTGTTAATCCCAATTATACCTTCTTGCCCTGTGCCTCTATCTCTTTCTCAATATTCATAAGCTCTAACTGTAGCTCCGCATACCTACTGTCATGTAGGCTTGTGCCCTCCATGATTCTGAGGATCCTGTCTTTCTTCCCAAACAGGACTACCCACCTGGGAATATCCGCATCTTTCGGTCGGTGGGGGTTGTAGCCCTCACCACCCTCATTATACAAGTTGTCAAATCGCTTTTCTTTGGTCATTTCCATCACCTCCCTTACTATCATGGTATAAGCATATCATATCTGTATAGCCTTGTCAAGTATTTATTTTAATTAATTTAAAAAAAAACTTGATAAAAAGATAAAATAATGTATATATGTGAAAATGCTGACAAAAGAGCAACGCAGAGGAATTGCACTTGCGAATCTGCAAAAAGCAAATCTGGCTAACCCATACATGAATCCCGCTCTCAGAGCTTCATATATCGCCTCCCAAATTATCGAAAAAGCTAATAAAAACAATGGCGAGAAAGAAATGGAGGAAGTGGGGAGTCGGCGTACTTTAGCGTTGCGAGGATTAAGGCGTTATTTGCGAGCATACTTGGATGGCGTCAAGTCAATCCGGGACTTCGACAAGTGGCGGCTCAAGGCCCCGGGCGACGCGCTGACCTGGGCGCACAAGGTCGTATACGGGGATACCCCCGCCGGTGCTGGGGTTGCGACCGCAACACAGGTCAACTTACTCATCCAAGTGCTGACTGGCGTTTCCGCCACCGACCGGTCACGGAAAACAGAATCGCAAGAGGTTGTAGTCAGCGAGCTGACACCACAACCTATAGTAATTCTGCCTGCCGAATCCCAGAAACCGGAAATCCCTTTAGGTACCATCGAACCAGCGGGAGTCTCAGTCCGGCCTCTCCTGCCGGCGGAATAGAATTTCGTATTTCCCAATACTATTATACTATTATACTAATGTCTATAAAGGGTGGTATGCTATTATGATAGTATATTTTAGGGATGGTTATACTATTATACTAATATATTTTACTTGACAGCATAATAGTATAATGCTATATTAGTATTATGAGACGTGTTATGGTTTATTTAACGGATGAAGAATACAGGCAGTTAAGGCAGGTGGCATTTGATGAGGATATTTCCATGTCTAAGATACTGGTTTCAGGGTTTATAAAGACAGGAGAAGTCATTATGAGGGAATTTCAAGAGAAAGTGCGGAGAATAGAAAATGGAAAGGAGATTGAGGCAAGGAACGAGGAGAAGGAGCGGCAGGGTGGGGATATGATAGAGGCAAAAATAGGCAGGATAGTTAAGAAGAAAGAAGAGGAGTCGGGCCGTGAATGGCGGGTTTCTCTTTGTCCCAAGCATGGAAGGATGCCGGTTGGGGGGCGGTGGGAGTGTTGTGGAGAGTAAGGAGGGTTTTAGATGAGAATGGTAGGATATATTCGTGTAAGCACAGACAGGCAGGCCGATGAAGGATATTCCCTTCCTGCACAGAGGCAGGACATAGAGCGATATTGTCAGCTCTATGGTTTGGAGTTAATTCTGATTATTTCCGATGAGGGGGAAAGTGGGGCGAATCTGGAAAGAGACGGGATTAAGCGGGCACTCATCATGTTGACCGGCGGGGTAGCCGAAGGGCTTGTGGTAGCGAAATTAGACCGCCTGACCCGTTCGGTCAAGGATTTGGGCTATCTCCTTGAGACATATTTCACTAAATATGCCCTAATGAGTGTAGCCGATAAGATTGATACCTCGACTGCTGCCGGAAGATTAGTCTTAAATATCGTGGTATCAGTCTCTCAGTGGGAACGGGAGGCGATATCGGAGCGGACTAAGAAGGCCATGGCCATAAAGAAGGGTAACGGGGAAAGAGTGGGCAATATCCCCTATGGAAAAAGGTTATCCCCTAATGGTATTTCCCTTGAGGATGACCCACACGAGGCAGAGGTTCTTAATACGGTTAAGAGGATGCGGCACGATAATAAACCTTATCATGCTATTAGTGATTATCTAATTTTCTCTAATATTTTCACCCGAAACGGAAAGCCTCATACTTACTCTGCTATTCACAGGATGGCCAATTTATGAAACGCCAATGGATAAAAGATGAGGATGGTTGTGAGTTTTTAATAGATATATCCGAATTAAAAGATAAACTCAACAGAGACAAAACAGAGGTATCCGGCCTGATACAAGATAGTAATGAAACAGTAATTGAACAAATATCCAATAAAGATAGTGATAGATATTGCACTATCTGCGGGGAAAAAACCATTGGTAAATCCGCTGGATATTTCTCACAAAATACAGGGGAGGAAAAAATGAATTATTGTTGTCCTTCTCTTCTATGTGGACATGATGGAAATTATCATGAAAGAAAAAATTATAAATTATTTTATCGTACCTGTATCAAATGTAGAGATAAGATTATCAATTTCGATAATCTTTCCATAGTATATATATCAATACTTATAATATCTATGTTGGCCATAGTAGTCGCAATCCTCCTTTTACCAGTCAGAGTTCCCACTTAACCAAGTTCAAAACCATTTTCATCCAACTTTTTTGTAAATGAATCATTTTTATTTGACAAATAAGAAATATCGGCTATCTTCAGGTTCGTGAAAGATACGAGGAGCCTTGCCTTAATTTCCGAGACAATAAATAATCCCGAAACCAATCCATATCTTAAAAAAAAGTGGGACCCCACCGAGTTGGAAGAAAAATTATCGGGTCTACCTGACTCTATAATTTCCATATGGATTAACTGCATCACTCATCTGCAATCCTACGCCTGGAGGCTGCACAAGAAAGATTGTCCAAACAGGGAATGCCCCGGTGGATGCGGGAGGGATTCCGTCCGCTGCTTTTTTCATCCTAAGCAAGCCGAGTTTATCTCGTGGGATGGAGATGAGGCATGGGTTATTACCGGTAACAGATGGGGTAAGACCGATGCACTCGTATTCCGTGTCGTAGCTCAGGCTTGCGGCTATAATCCACTTACTAACGAGCTTTACCCTACCCCGCAGAACATTTGGCTTGTTGGATTGGACTACCCAATGGTCAGGGATATTATCGTCCCTAAATTCTCCAAACAGATGCCGGAAATCGGCATGAAATGGAATGATGATATAACAAGCTGGGATTTCTCCAAGACCGATTTAATCGCAAAACTGTTCAACAAGAGCGAAGTCGGTCTTAAATCCGGCGATTCGGGGATAGAGAAATTTAGAGGTGCAGGCAAGGACTTAATCGCCTTCGATGAAGAACCGCCCAGAGATGTCTACTCGGAGGTGTCTATCCGTATCGAGGCCGGTCGGAATCTCTTAATCCGCGGAGCTATGACTCCGGACCCTTTCAAAGGACTTACATGGACATATAAAGATATTTTAAAAAATGAGCAGAGACAGACTAACCCTAAGGATTTACGGATATGGACAGGTTCTACTATAGAAAATCCGGGACTTACCGAATCCGTTATTAAACGCCTTAAAACACGATACGAGCCCTGGGAACAGGAGGTAAGAATTTATGGTAATTACGCCTTAGGGCTTGGGCGGTGCGCTTTCAGTGACGAAGGGCTTAAGAAGTTAAGAGAGCAAATCACCGAACCTCAAGAAATAAGAGAAATATCCATATCGTCCAAACTTCTAATCTATGAAAATCCCGATAAAGATTTCGGATATATTATCGGCGTAGATTCGGCAGAGGGATTGGAACACGGTGATAATTCGGTGGCCCTAATCCTGAAACGGGATTTAATCCCCTCAGTCGTAGGTATACTCGTAGGGAAAATAGACCCCGATGAACTTGGGAAAACATGCCTGCTCTTAGCTGAGGAATACAATGAAGCATATCTTGTTATCGAGACCAATAATCATGGTTTTGCCGTTATATCACACGTCCGAGAGGCCGAATATCCGAATATGTATACGGAGAAATCATTCGATAAATGGGGACAGAAGGAATCCCGGAAATGGGGCTGGAATACCAATGCGATTACAAGACCTATCCTGGTTGACGGAATCGCTAAAGCAGTCCGGGATATGGCAACAAGGATACCCGACCGGGGGACACTCGATGAGATGGGGACATTCATTATCAATGAGAAAGGTAAGGCCCAAGCGCAAGCAGGTTGTAAGGATGACCGGGTCATGGCACTTGGATTGGCCATACAAGGTCATATCCGGTGCCCTCAATATGAAAAACCGGTAAAAATATCGCACGAATTTGAGCCCGTTGATAGACTGGCGTGGATGGCGGCATAATGGCTGAGCAAACTATATTCTCATCCGAACTACCTAAAGACCGATTGGAGAGATTCCGGTTCTTTTTCCATCAGGCCAAAAAGACCTCCGAGCTTTGGCGTATCGATGCCAAAGAAGATTATTCGTTTACCGAGGGATACGGCCAATGGCGACAAAAAGAAGTAGAAGAATTAACAAGGCAATCTCGTCCCGCCCTGGTAATGAATTCCATTTTGCCGGTAATAAATCTTATCTCAGGCCAGGAGAGAGCCTCCAGGCTTGGTATCACATTTAAGCCTCGTGGTTTCGATGATGACCGATATTCACAAATAGCCAATCAGGCATACCGGTTTACTGCCGATATTTCAAATCTTTCTTACGAAGTCTCAGATGCCTTTCAAGATATGGTGATTTGCGGTCGGGGATTCCTATATACCGGAATCGATTATCACCAACAAGATGAACCATTAGGCGAAATTATGATAAAACGCATCCATCCGTTATCGGTATTCTGGGATGAGAACGCATCCCGCTATGATATGCAGGATGCCAATTATATGATTTGGGCTAAATGGGTTTCCGAGGATATGCTTAAAATTTATTATCCATCCGCTATGTCTGATATCAGAACCGGTGATTGGCTTGGTATGCCGGCGGAACTTACCGGAGAGCCTACTATTGATTATAACTGGCGGGATAAGAGAACAGGTAAACTGAGAATCCTTGAATTCTGGTATAAAGTGCCAAAAGAGGTTGCCTTCGTCATTACGGAGACCGGCGTCCAGAGATTTGATAATACCGCCCAGGCAAAAGAGGCTGTGGATGCAGTGGCACGAATGGCTGCACAATCATTTCAAACCATTCCCGACATCGAGATAGTTGAGCGAGTGATAAGGCAGTCTCGTATTGCCCATGTTACGGCATGGAAGATACTGAAAGATTCCCTATCACCCTATAATCATAACGAATACCCCATTATCCCATTAATAGCGTATCAGTTTGACGAGAAAACAATGGGCGTTGTCCGGTCTCTAAAAGACCCGCAGAGAGAGAAAAATAAACGCTGGTCTCAAATGCTGCACATGATTAACACAATGGCTAAAGGGGGCTGGAAGATACCGAAACGCTCGGTTTCAGCCGAGCAATTATCCAAATGGCCGACCGAATCGGGTAAACCCGGATTCTATTTCGAGTTCAACCCGATTGTCGGAGAACCAAAAGAAATTCAGGGACAAAATATCCCGACATCATTTGTGGCATTGATGCAGATAGCCGAAGATGAAATAAGGAAGACATCAGGTGCCATACAAGAATTACTGGGTCTTGCGAGGGCCGGTGATCAATCCGGTAAGGCGATTAGAACCTTACAGCAATCAGGGGCGACTATCCTGGCACCGCTTTTTGATTCGCTTGTTAGAAGTCAGAAATTATTGGGTAATCAAATCATTAACCTTATCAAACAATTCTATACGCCGGAGAAAATAATTGACATTTTAGGAATTGATGGTATTAGTAGAGTCGGAATTTCGAAGAATATGGCATATCAATTTGCAGAGAAGGCATTAGAGGCAAAATATAATGTCGTAGTAGATGTGACACCGCTGCTTGGCTCGGATAGAGAGCGGCAATTCCAGCAGGCGCTTGGATTGGTTGAAGTAATGGCTAAACTTGGCATACCGCCACCTAAACCATTACTTGAACTTCTAATCAGCGTGTCCGATTGGCCGGGTAAAGATGCCATGATAGCGGAAATGAACCAGGGGCAAACGCCGCAGCAGCAGATGATACCAATGGAAGGATGAGGATAAATGCCGAAGGATGAGGATAAATGCCATTGACAAAAAAAGGTAGGAGGATATTATCTGCTATGAAGGAAGGATATAAGAATGCAGAAAAAGCCGAATCTGTTTTCTATGCCTCTGCCAAGGGAGGCAAAATTAAGGGAGTTCATAAAAAGAAACCCAAAAAAAGATAGGAGGATTTATGTTAGATGATAAAGAGGGCGGTAACCAGGTATCAGGGTCGCCTCCTGATGCGGCAGCCGGTAGCCAGACACCGGATAAATCGGGCGGTATCCCTGATGTGTCGCCGGCATCTACCCAGGGCCAGGGTGAAGGCCAGAGAAGCGAGTTTATACCACGAGAAAGATTTGACCAGGTATTAGAGACCGCAAAGGCATTAGAGGCTAAGGTTTTAGAGCTTGAGAGACGAACGTCCACTCAGCGGACATGGGCTGATATGCCGGATACTGACTTAAATTATATTATTACACATTCATCCGAATATCCTGACCATGCGTCAGCAGCACTAAACGAGATAAGGAGCCGAGATAGGGCGGCAATGAAATCCGAGATACTGGGTGAAGTGGGGATTTCCGATTTTAAATCCACTAATTCCGATGCCTTTGATTCAACTACTCCGATTGGGAAGGAAGTAGCAAAAATCATAGCAGTAAACCGGTCTCAAAAAGATATCCTGGCTGACGTGGTAGAACTTGCTAAATATCGCACCGGGGCAAATCACTCAGCCTCCGATGCACGAATGAAACTCGTCCAGAATATGCAATCGGCAAATGTTTCGGCACCGGGCTCGGATGGAATAACACAAACTCCACCCCCATCATTTATGTCCATGCCGAAATCGGAATTTACCGATTATGTGAATAAGGTAAGATTGGGCGAGTTTGATAAAAAATAAAGAGAGGTGATAAGAGATGCTTACGACTACAGTAGAGATTCCATCAGCGATTACGGAATTCTATAATCGCCAGCTATTGGAACGAGCTCTACCCTATATGAATCACGACCTATTCGGGCAAGTCCGGCCACTACCGCAAGGTAATTCCAAAATAGCTAAATTCAGACGCTATGAATCGCTTGGAGTGGCTACGACGCCACTGACCGAAGGTGTGCCACCTAATTCTACTGACCCGACCTATACCGATGTGACGGCTACTGTTCAGACTTTCGGGGCCTATATCGAGTATTCAGATGATGTGGATTTAACCAATCCGGATCCGACTCTTACGGAATTTGACGACATCTTGGGTGAGCAGTCAGGCGAAACACTTGATATTCTACGCCGGGATGTGGTGGTTACAGGCACTAATATTCAATATCAGACAGGCTCGACACGTGCCGGGCAGAATGCGGCAATAACACTTCCGACATTAAAGACAATTCTACGAACTATGGAGAGAAATAAGGTAAAATATATCACACGGATTCTCTCCGGCTCTCCCAATGTCGGTTCTGATGCCGTCCCGATGTCCTATGTCGCTATCGTGCATCCCGATGTGGCAATGGATGTACGGGGACTAACCGGATTTATCAGTATTGAGGATTACGGGCAGTTACGACAAATCCACGAATCCGAAATCGGGGCGATACCAGCAATCAGGGTGCGGTTCCTGATTAATTCCAATGCCAAGAAATGGGCTGGTGCGGGCTCAGGCTCAACTACGATGGTAAATACATCCAGTGTAGCCGATGTCTATGCCACAGTGGTATTCGGTATGAATGCCTTTGGTATTATTCCACTTCGTGGAGCGGCATTAACCAGTCATTTAAAGGCAAGAGGCTCCGGCGGAACTGCCGACCCGCTGGACCAGGTTGGAACAATCGGCTGGAAAGCAAAGACGACCACCAAGATACTTAATGATAACTTTATGGTGCGGATAGAGTCGGCTGCGACTCTGACACCATCATAGGAGGTAGACTGATATGAGTATGTCACAGAATGTTCGAGCCTCCGGTGCTTTGCTTACCAGTAATGCGAGGGTGACAGTGAATTTGGGTTTTAAGCCTGCCCATGTTGAGGCTTTTAACTCGGCTGTTGTCGCGAAAATGACTTGGAATGCAGGTATGCCGGATGACTCATGTATAAGACAGAGCGGAGCGGCTAATCCCAGTTATCTCACATCAAGTGGAATAAAACTCGTTGATGATGGGACTAATATCGGTTTTTCCATCGGCCCTGATTCTCAGTTTAAGGGTACTGTAGGAGACCAGATATTCTGGACGGCTCTCCGAGGGCATGACCCTAAATAATTTATGAGGGAAGGGGTATTCCTCCTTCCCTCTCCTTTTTAATATAATGATAGCCTCAAAATACGAACTTATAGATGGCAAAATAAAATTTACAGGTATTATAAAACGTCCGAATAAATTTAGGCCCGACCCTACAGTAGATAGAATCATGTCCTCAATGGAAGATTCAAATGAGTCCGGGGAAAGAAGGGAAACCGAGACATCGGGATTTGTCACCATACGTATCCCTTCGGATGATTCCCCTGATGGTAAGAGACCTGTAGATATCGGACTTAATGGCCAGAATTACCGATTGTATCGAGACCAGCTTGCTACAGTGCCAAAAGAGATAGCGGAGATATTGGCTAATGCGGAGAAGTCAGTCAGTATCATGCCGGCAGCGAAGGGAGAGAAGGTTATTTGCCAGGTTGACCCCAATACAGGAACATATTTTAAAGATAAAGGCCCTACGGAAATAGTCAATAGACGATTTAATCTCGAAATAGAGGAGGAAGATTAATGCCGAAGATTATTATCCAGAAGCGGGAAGATTTGACTGGAAAGATTAGGTTATCGGTTAATTCAAACCATAGATTCATAGATAGGGAAATCTCATTAGAAGTATCGGATGCCGAACTTAATGCCCTTAAATCAAGCCATGAAGCCCCATATATTACGATTATCGAGGAAATAGATGATACCAATAGCTCCATCGGGTCTGACTCTGATTATCGAAGGGATGAAACGGGCCCTGGGCCGCACACCAAGCTCAGGTGAACAGGCAAGGGCATTAGATGCGTGGCTTCCCGAGATAAAAGATGATATCTGGTTTGATGAGGGGACATCACACGAGCTCCTGGAGACTGATGCCCTCATACTTCTTACTGAAGGAACACATATCTATAACCTTCCTACCGATTTTGACGCCCCTAAATCCTTTGTAGTCTTAGATGGTGATATTAGAAAGACAGCTCAGGCAGGGACAACTAATACCATTACCTTAGTTTCAACTGATTCATCTGAAGAAGAAGGCCGTATCGGTAAAGAGATTGTGACATTATCCGGCACAGGTTCAAGTCAAAAGAGGCAGATTACCGCATTTAATACTACGACAAAAGTGGCCACTGTTGATTCGGCATGGTCAACTAATCCCAATTCCACTACGGAATATCTTATCGTAACTGAATATCATCCACTTAATATTGTCGATTTAACAACTTTTAATAGAACAACCAGCCGAACTGAACGGGAACGCCCCGAGATGGGGACAATCTGGCATGATAAACTCTATATCCAATTAGTTCCGGATAAAACCTATCCTCTTCCATATCAATACTGGGTTAATATCATGCAGACCGATATTGCCGATACCAATGCTACGCATCAGGATATGCTAAAGATGTGGCGGTCTCTCTTTACGCAAGGATTTTTTTTAAAAACCCTGCAAAATGAAGATGATGACCGATACATTCCTGAATTGACTATCTATCGAGACATGATAAGTAAGATTACTCAACGCACCCAGCAGATGGGCCATGTCAAACCGCATGATTTCTAATGAGACCCCCTATCCCTGTAGGATGGCTGAAAGAATTTATGGAGTTCATGAAACACAGACGCCTGTGTCAGGCCACCTTGATGACGGAAGTGCCAGGCGCAGCAAAAGTCAGTATACAGTGCGAATTGCCCATTGAACATAAAGGCCATCATCAATCTCATGTCGAGGTATCATGGAGAACTGAAGATTATCTTAAATTAGAATAATTTACTTTAAAATTGCTTGACTTTGTGTAAAATTCCAGATATACACTATATCCTGTATGGGTGAGGCCACTAATACAAAATATAGCTGCTACTGTCCGAATTGCGGTAGTTATATCCATTCCAACGATAAATCTGAAGTCAAATCATTCAAAAAAATTCATAAATGTATCTTTATTAAAAATAAACAAAATAACCATATAGTGAGGATTAATATATGAATATATTGGCCTATTGCGATGACCCCTCAGGTGCTACAGGATATAGTCGTCAAGCTCGAAATATTCTGACCCGATTCTATGCCAATGGATTTAAACTTTCAGTTATTGGCATAAATAAAATGGACGACGACCCAAATAATCCTTATGATGAGCGATTCCCATTTAAGATATTCAGGGCTAATATACAAGGCGACCCGAAAGACCAGGAAGGGCGAGGATTACTTCAAGCCATATTCCCGAAACTCACCCCTGATATCCTGTTTGTCATGGGAGATATTTGGTTCTATAGGGGCTGGTTTAGGGAATGGTTGGAAAGGATGCAGTTTAGATATAATTTCAAAACTATCGGTTATTATTCTACGGAATATCCCTTAAATGACGAAGATATTGATATCTTAAGAATTACCGATTATCCCATTACACATAGCAAATGGGGCTTGGGTTTTATGAATGGTGCCGGTTATGAGGAAATTAGAAAAGTTGTCCCAAAACTTATTTATATCCCCGATACGGTGGATACATCCATATTTTATCCACAGACAGAAGACCAGCGAATATCAGACCGGGCCTCTGTTGGTATCAAGCCTGAACATTTCATTATTGCCAATATCAATCGGAATACACCGAGAAAAGACATCATTGCCACAATTTCCGCATTCAAGAGAGTTAAAAAAGAGATTCCCAATGCAAGATTATATCTACATACCGCCGCAGTAGATGAATGGTTGGGAGGCGAATCCATTAACCTTATCCAGAGATGTCGCCTTGAAGGACTTTCTCATGGGTCTAATTTTGATTCCGATGTCTCTTTTCCGGTTAATTTTACCCCTCATTACGGGTGGTCCGATAGACTCTTAAATCGTATATATAATTGCTGCGATCTCATTGTCTCCTCCTCCCTCTCCGAGGGCTTCGGTGTCACCCCCATCGAGGCCCTCTCCTGCCAGAGACCGGTATTGATTCCGGGGCATACGGGTTTCTCATATATATGCGAAGTCACAGAGATAAATCCTGTGAGGTCATATCCGGTTAAAGATGAAGGAGTGGCCAATACACCGGTTTATAGAATTGATGAAGATGATTTCGTTAATCGTATCATAGAAGCCTATGAGAATAGGAATAAACCTAAATATCGAGTTCAAGTATTGGATCAATCCCTTAAGGCAATAGATGCTTTTGGTGTGGAAAAAGTATTTAAGGATTATTGGATGCCTGTTATATCAGATATTACGCAGGTGAAGGAAAAAAAGAAGGCAGTCCTATTTGTCCAGCGGGGTAGTGCGGGGGATATATTACTATCCACGTCCTGCTTTCCCGGCCTCCGGCAGAGACACCCGGATACCCCGCTATGCTATATGACAAAACATGAGTATCATAATATTGTTGAAGGACTTGTTTCAGAACATATCATGTGGCAGCCATCACTTGTTCATGAATATGAATATGTCTATATGCCACATGAATTTAGAATTTGGCCCGGTAGCTGGGGTTCAGGTGATTCAACTCTTACCCGGATATATTCGGAGATTATAGGCGTGCCATTTAGCCGGCCGCAGATTATTCCGGATCTTGTTGATGATTTACCTCCTGGATATATTGTAGTTCATACTACCAGTCACCCATTTAGAACATATCTTAATTTTCATGTAGCCCTTGATAAATGTAAATTACCAATAATCCAGGTAGGGGCTAAAACCGACTTCATACTCGGTAACGGGGATTTTGAGTTTATTGATATGAGGGGAAAGCTCACTTTTAGGCAGACGGCTTATGTTATATCAAAAGCGAAACTCTTTGTCGGAATTGATAGTTTTCCCATGCACGTGGCAGGAGCGTTTGATGTCCCGATGGTGATAACATTTGGTTCCGGTGCGGCAAGAGTTACGGCAGCCCTGTCTAATGGAGCGCAGAGATTCTTAGAACCGGTATATTCTAAAATCTGTCCGATAGTGGGCCCCTGTTTCGGGAGTTACGATTGCAAACGCCCCTGCGGAGAGAGGCATTCCCCTGAAATAGTTAGAGAAGCTATTAAACAAATTATGCCTGATTTATTCAGGGAAGACAAAAAGGATGTTTCGGCTGTATCTAAAAAGTTAAA
>Ga0209619_10002459_pt1 | contig 13431 bp, 9 predicted proteins | sample Rifsed16ft3_FD_184011 | JGI IMG/M metagenome (GOLD analysis project Ga0209619, IMG submission 184011) | Soil microbial communities from Rifle, Colorado, USA - sediment 16ft 3 (version 2) | ecosystem: Environmental > Terrestrial > Deep subsurface > Rock core/Sediment | place: Rifle, Colorado... | reverse complement strand
CCAGGGTCTTGAGGAAACTCCGTCTCTTCATGCGCGAAAGCCTATCACAAGGTCAGAGCCAGAACTCGGTCCGGATGAAACGCACCAGATCGCGGGTGAGGATGTTGCCGACGAAGCTCATCCCGCAGTAGATCTTCGCGACCCCGGTCATCCCCGGCTTCAGGAGCTTTTCGGTGTTGTCGACGTAGGCCCGGACCAGGACGGTGGACGACTTTCCGCTCGGAGTCGCGATGGGGGCGATCTCGTCCACCTGGGCGTGGAAGCTCCGGAAGGGATAGCCCCGGACCTTGAACTTCACCGGTTTCTCCAGGTCCACCACGTCCATGTCCTTCTCCGAGACCGGCATTTCGAGCACCACCCGGTCGTAGTTCGCGATCTCGCAAACGTCGGCGCCCTCCTCGAGGTAGTCCCCGACCTTCTCCTCGAACCGATAGGTGGTGAGGGTACCGGAGACGGTAGCGTAGATCTTGGTGCGCGCGAGCTGATCGTCGAGTCGAGCGAGCTCCGCGTCCAGCATCTCGATCCGAGCCTGCTGCCCTTTCTCGTTCTTGAGGTGGAGCCTTTCGATCTCCTCCGCCCGGCTCGACGGGCTGAGCTTACGCGCGAGCTCCAACTGGGCCTCGGCCTCGTGGCGCCGGGAGCGCGCCTCCTCGAGCGCGTTCTCGGCGTGATCGAATGTCTGTCGGGAGATGACCCCGCTGGTCCATGCCTGCTGGTCGCGCTCGAAGTCCTTCTGAGCCTTCCCCTCGACCTGTCGCGCGGTCTCGAGGGCGCGCTCTTTCACCCGGATCTCCTCACGGGCCGCGGGGCTGCCTTTCCCCAGGATCGGGAGCTGCTCTCTCGCCTCTTCGAGCTCCGCCGCCTTGTTGCGCCTCGTGAGCTCGAGCTCGGTCGCGTCGTACTCGAGGATCAAGCCGCCCTTTTCCACGCGCTCGCCCTCATTCACGTGGATGATGCCGATGCGGCCGCTCGAGGGCGCGCGCACGATTTCCCGCTCCAGAGGCAGCACGTTGAGGTCGGATCGAATGCGGAGCTCCCAGGGGAAGAAGGCGGCGACGAGGGCCAATCCCACCCAGAGGAACACGAACCGGAAGCGCTTCTTCTTCTCTCCCAGCTTCTGCCACTTCTCCTTCCCCGCTTCCTTGGCCGCGGAGGCGGCGGTGAGCGCGGGCTTGTGGAGAAGTCCGACGAGGGTCACGGCATAGAGCGCGAGCGCATCGGCCCCGAGGTTGTCGAAGACATAGCCTCCGGAATAGACCGCGAGCGCGCCCACGAGGAGCGCGGTGTAGACGAGCGCTGCCGCTCCGAAGAGCGCGAGGAAGCGATCTCCTCTCATTCCGAAGATGCGTCGCTCGAGAAGCTCCGGGGTCGCGGGCTCGAACGAGAGGCCGCTCGCGCGCCTTAGAACTCTTCCAAGGCCGGAGAGCGCCTGCCGGCGCAGGTTCTTGATACCGAGGTGCTCGGAGAGCATGAAGTACCCATCCATCTGAATCAGCGGGTTGAAGTTGAAGAGACTTCTGACGCCGCTCACCGCGGCGACCACGAAGAGCGCCCTCGAGGCCAGAGTCCCGGGTGAGACCAACCGCCACCCGAGGACCGCGAGCGCCCAGACGAAGAGCTCGAAGAATCCGCCGGAGAAGAAGACCCAGAGACGTTCGCGCTTTCCTCGAAAGAGGTAGGTATCGCCCACGTTACAGTAGAAGCAGGGAAGAAAGTAGAGGAGGAGGAAACCCATGTCAGTGACCCGCCCTCCAAAGTGCCGGCAAGTGAGAGCGTGGGCCATTTCGTGCAGAACGGTGACGAGCGATACCGTGACCAGGACGAAGAGGAGCCCCTCGAGGCTCACGACGCTCTCGAGACCGAGGACGAGCTCTTCCGCGTTCAGGAGGAAGACTGTCGAGGCGACGAGGAGAGACAGGCACGCGAGCCCGACGAACGCCGCGGAGAAGCACCATCGAAATTTTGGATACAGCCAGTCCACGAGGGCCTCGGGATTGGCAAGAGGGAGTTTCCAGTGGAAGAGACTTCTCGAGGGGGCTCGCTCGAGCGGCGCGGCATCCTCCTCCTCGCGGCGCAGGAGGCCGAGCTCACTGAATTTTTCGGCGAAGCGCGAGAGGACTTCCTCCGAGACAAGGACGTTTTTCTCCTCCGACGCGCGGCGGCGGATGGTCTCGAGCGAGGTCCTCCCGTCGAACTGGGTGATGAGGAAGTGCTCGAGCGGCTTTACCCGGAAATAGCGGTTCGAGCCCGGGTCCTTGATGACGAAATAGGACGCGCCCTCCTCCTCGACGGGAGCGATGACCAGGTCGGAGCGAAGCTCGAGCTCACTGCCTTTGGCCGGCGCCTCCGCGCGGAAGCTGTACCCGCAAGAGCGGCAGTGGACGAACGGGCCGCGGGAATCGGCCGCCGAAGCGACGGGGCGATGACAACGCTTGCAGCGTATGCCTTTCGCGGCTGGCACCTCTCCCTCCGTGCGTTTGGGGTTTCGACGGCGGAAACGGCTTGGCTTAAGAGGGCGCTATTCTACACCAAATTGGCTCAATTAGGCCCAAACAGGCTGAAACAAGCTAGAACAGGAAGCGAACGGAAAGCTGGAACTGCCGCGGCGGCCCGGCCTGGACGACCTGGGAAAAGGCCGGAAGCGGCGTTTCCGAGCCGCCGTAGGTCTCGAGGACCTGGAGCGGGTTGAGCCGGTTCGTCAGATTGAAGACGTCGAGAGCGAGGGCGAGCCGTCGCCCCTCCCCGATCTCCCAGGTCTTGCCGACCGAGACGTCGAGAGTAGCGACCGAGCCCGCGCGAAAGCTGTTCCGCTCGAGAATCCGGCCGGAAGCGAAGCCCCGCTCGCGAAGCTTCAGGTCTCCATCGAGGTCCGCCTCCACCCGGGGGTCGAGAGGACGACCCGAGCGGGCGCGGGCGATCGCCGAGAAGCGCAGCCCGAAGGAAGCATCCCAAACTCCGCTCGCGACGAACGAGTGGGGGATGTCGTTGGCACTCCGCCCCCATTCGAGGTCTGGCCGACTGGCATCCAGGGGCAGCGACTCCTCGATGCGGTAGTCATCGCCGTCGTTCGTCGTCCGCGACCACTGGTACACCGCCTGGAGGGTAAAGGAAGTCTGGTAGCGTTTGGCCGCCTGGACCTTGACGCCCCAGAAACGGCTCGAGCCTCGCGACCCGATGAAATAGAGGTCGCCGTAGCCCGAAACGCCCGAGGGCCGGGTGAGGTCGGCGGCGGCGGAAGAGCGCGAACCGCCCGCGGTGTAGTCGTAGAACGACGGTGCGTTCCCGTCGAGGGGAAGGAGGAGATCGGATCCCCGGATATGGTTGACGTCGAGCGCGAGCGAAAGGGTGTGCATCCACTCGCGCTCCACCCCGACGCTCCACTGCTGGGCGTAGGGCGAGCGGCGCTCCTCCGGAGCGTAGAAGTTCGAAGCCCCTCCCGTGGAGCCCTCGGAGCGGGCGACGACCCCGACTCCGGTTTCGCCATAGAGCCGCTCTAGCGTGTCCACGATGGAGGCGACGGAGCTATAGAAGAGGCCGTAGCCGCCGCGCACCGAGGTGCGTCCGTCCCTGGTCGCGTCCCAATGGACTCCAACTCGTGGCGCGAAGTTGTCGTTGTCTTCGACCGAGGTCTCCTTCTCCCACCGAAGGCCGAGATTGAGCGTGACGTAAGGGGAGATCGGGAGGTCGTCCTGGAGGAAAGCCTGGAAGTGGCTCTCACCGCGCTCGAGAGAGCCTCTCGTTCCCATGGATTCCCAGAGGATGCTCGGAGCTCGTGCGACCGAGGAAACGAAGACCAGTCCATCGCCGAAGCGTTCGAGCTCGCTCGTGCTCTCGATGCGAAGGAAGCTGAAACCCGTCTTCAGGCTGTGCTTCCCCGCGGGAAGCGAGAGGACCTCCGCAATCTCGAAATGATTTTCGTCGGCGCGCTCGAAGCGGGTGGGAGAGCCGATATTACCGAGGAGCGGGTCCCGGATTGCGGCTCCCAGGGGCGGCGAGCCGGCCGTCGCCCGAAACCTTTCCGAAACGAAGCCCACCCGGAGCTCCGAGTGGGCGGATCCGATCGAGGACGCCAGTGTCCCCGAGACCGCGACGTCGTTGTTCTCCGTGTCGAGGCCGTTCTCGAAGACATCATAGCCACCGACGCCCTCGAGAGCCGACTCCCGCGAGAAGAGCGCTTTGACCGTGAGCTGGTGGTTCGAGTCGACGAAATGAGAGAGCTTCAGCAGCGACTGGAGCCGTTCGCTCGGGAGCCCGAAGAGACCGCGGAAGCGCCCGCCTTCGAAGGGCGCGGTCACCACCACGTCCTCGTCCTGATTCCAGTACTCGATCCCGGCGAAGAAAAAGGTCTTCTCCTCGACGATCGGTCCCGAGAGCGTAAATCCCAGGTTCTGTCGATCGAGCGAGGTGTTCTCGGAGGTGAGGGGATCGCGGGCGTCCCAGCCTCCGGGTCGAAAGAAGGCGAAGAGACTCCCGTGCCAGTCGTTGCCCCCGGCCTTCGTGGCGGCGCTCACGATCCCGGAGAGACTGCCGCCGCGCTCGGCCTCGAACGGACCGCTCACTACCCGAAACTCCTCGATGGCGTCGATGCCGACGTCGGCGAGAACCACGCCGTCGTGATCGCGCGTGTTCTGGAAGCCGTCGAGCTCGTAGGCCGTGTAGTGCGCGTTCGCTCCGTCGATGGAAAGGCTCGAGCCTTCCCCGAGCTCGCGCGCCGAACCATCGAGCGTCGCGAGCTCCAGGTAGTCGCGCCGCGAGAGCGGAAGCTCCTCGAGCTGGCGTTTCTCGACCGAGAGCCCCACCTGGGACTGGCTCACGTTCAGAAGCGGCGCCTCGCCGGTGAAGGTCATCGATTCCTGGACCTCCCGCGACAAGAGGGTGATGTTGAAGATCGGCTTGGTGTCGGCGAAGTACTTGAGCCCGGCGTAGCGCGGGGTGGCGTACGCGGAAAGGCGGGCTTCGAGCGAATAGACCCCGGGAGGAAGACCGGGAAAGCTGTACCGGCCGGCGTCACTGGTCGTGGCGGTGCGGGTGAGGCCCGTCGACTGGTGGACGAGCGTCACGACGGCGCCGGAAAGACCGAAGCCGGACTCGTCGAGAACCGTGCCCGAGAGCTCGAACGTCGACGCGGCTCTCGCTAGAGGTGCGGGGTACGCTAGCCAGAGCAGGAGCGCGACCAGCGAAAGCCGCATGATTCCGTGGAGTCTATGCCCGGGGTAAGTGGGGAATCAATCCTGGTAATATAGAATCGTTCATGGCCGCTTTCATCATCGAGCAGCGAGTCGCCTGGTCCGACGTCGATCTCGCCGGGATCGTTTACTTCCCCCGCTACTTCAGCTACTTCGAGAACGCGGAGCTCGAATGGATCCGGAGGCAAGGCTTGAGCTACGAAGGCTTCCTCGACGAGATCGGGGTGTGGATGCCGCGGGTCTCCTGTCACAGCAACTTCCGCGCGCCGGCGAAGCTCGCGGACCTGCTTTCGATCGAGATGCGCCTCGACCGGCTGGGAACGACGAGCTTCACCCTCGGTTTCGACGCCTTTCGCCTCCCGGAGAGGACTCCTATCGCGGACGGCTACATCGTCGTGGCCACCGTGGAGCGCGAGAGCTTTCGTCCGACTCCGGTGCCCGAGCGGCTGGTCCAGCTTCTGTCCGAGCTCGAGTCGCGGAGATCCGAGCCGGTGAGCCAGACAGCGGCGCCCGGAATGACGAGGTGAGCGAGCAACTAATGATGACCCCACAGCGTTTCCGCGAGCGCTTTCCCATCTTCGAGAGAAAGACTTTCCTGAACTCCTGCTCGAAGGGCGCTCTCTCGCGCGAGGTGGAGGAGGCCTACGGGCTCTACCTCGATTCCTGGAGGGGCGGGGGCTCGCCCTGGGAAGAGTGGGTCGCGATCCTCGAGAAGGCGAGGTCGTGCTTCGCGGCGTTCTGCGGAGCCTCCGAGGACGAGATCGCCGTGACATTCTGCGCCTCGACCGCCGTCGCTGGTCTCGCTTCCGCGCTCTCCTTCGACGGCCCGCGGAAGCGCATCCTCCTCGGCGACTTCGAGTTTCCCACCGTGGCCCACAACTGGCTGGTGCAGCAGAAGCGCGGGGCGGAGGTGGTGCGGGTCCGGGCCCGAGACGGCCGGCTTCCGGTTTCCGCCTACCGGGATGCGCTCGACGAGCGCACGCTCATCGTTCCCCTGGCCCGGGTATGCTTCCGAAACGGATATCTTCAGGACGTCGAGGGAGTGGTCTCGGCCGCGCGCGGGGCAGGCGCCCTCACGCTCGTCGACGACTATCAGTCGACGGGGACCCGGCCGCTCGACGTGAAGAAGCTCGACTGCGACTTCCTCGTCACCGGCGCCCTCAAGTACCTCATGGGCTCCTCCGGGCTCGGGTTTCTCTACGTGCGGCGTGAGCTCATCGAAACGCTCGAGCCTCTTCTCACCGGCTGGTTCGGGCAGGAGCGGCCGTTCGACTTCGACATCGAGCGTGCCACCTATCACCACAGCGCGCGTCGCTTCGAGACCGGAACTCCGCCGATCCCAAACCTCTACGCCGGCCTCGCCGGGCTCTCGCTCTTCGAGCACGTGCCGCTCGAGGAGATCCGGGACCACGTGGAGGGCCTTTCGACGATGCTGATCGCGGAGGCGAATGAGCGCGGGTTCGAGGTGCTGACGCCGACCCCGCCCGAGCTTCGCGGACCGCTGGTGGTTCTCGGGGCCCGCGACGCGGCGAAGCTCGTCGAGACGCTCGCCCGAGAGGACATCGTAGTGTCCTCGAGAGGCCCCGGGATTCGTATCAGCTTTCACTATTATAATCTTCCCGAGGACGTGGAGGCGGTCCTCTCGGTGCTCGACCGCCATCCAGATCTCGTGTCCCGGAGGTGAATGTTGCCTTTCGTTTTGGGATCCCGGTCTCTCAATAGAGTGGGCATCGTGGGGTCCGGTCAAATCGGCCCTGACATAGCCCTTCACATGACAAAGGTGCTCGCGCGTCTAGGGGTCGCGGTCGTCGTGGTCGACGTCGCGCCGAAGGCCCTCGATGCCGGCCGGGCGAAGCTCGCGAAGAAGATCGACCGGGGCGTCGAGGCCGGCGCCTTCACCCCCGAAGAAGGGGCGGCGATGAAGGCGAACGTGACCTTCACCGAGGATTATGGGTCGCTCCAGGATGCGGATTTCGCGATCGAAGCCGCGACCGAAGACCTCGAAGTGAAACGGCGCATCTTCTCTCAGCTCGAGAACCTGGCGGCGCGGGATGCCATCCTGGCCTCGAACTCCTCTCATCTCGAGCCCGAGAGCATCTTCGAGGAGCTTCGAGATCCGAGCCGGGCGTCGGTCATCCACTACTTCTTCCCCGCGGAGAGGAACCCGCTGGTCGAGATCGTCCCCGGAGAGGGAACGACCGAAGACGTCGTCTCCTGGCTTCTCGACTTCTATGAAGCCATCGGGAAGGTGCCGATTCGGGTGGAGAGCCGCTACGGCTATGCCATCGATCCCATCTTCGAGGGCCTGTTCCAGGCGGCGGCGCTCGCGGTGGAAGAAGGCCTGGGGACCACGCGCGAGGTCGACGACGTAGCGCGCGAGGCGCTCGGCCTCGGAGTGGGCCCATTCACCGCGATGAACTTGACCGGAGGCAACCCCATCACCGCGCATGGGCTCGACGAGATGAGCCAGCGGGTGAACCCCTGGTTCCGCACTCCGGAGCTCCTCAGGAAGGCCATAGCGATGGGAACACCTTGGGACGTTCCCGCGCGGGAGGAGACGGTCGAAGTCGCGCCCGAGCGGGCCGCTGCCATCCGCGAGCGCATGACCGGCGCCTATTTCGGTCTCACCAACGAGGTGCTCTCGAGCGGAATCGTAAGCCTCTCGGACCTCGAGCTCGGATGCGAGCTCGGGCTCGTCATCCGGCCGCCGTTCGCCTCCATGAATCAGATCGGCCTTCCCGCGGCGCTCGAGAAAGTTCGCGCCTATCAGCGGATGTATCCGAGCTTCCCCGTTGCCGATGCCCTCGTGAGCCGCGAAGCGTCGGGAGATTCCTGGGAGATTCCTTACGTACTTCGACGCGACTTCGAGGACGTCGCCGTACTCGTCATCCGCAGGCCCCGGGTGCTGAACGCGCTGAATATGGAGGTCTACCGGCAGATTTCCCGCCACCTCGAGACCCTTCGCACCGACGACGGCGTTCGAGGCGTTGTCATCACCGGGTTCGGCCGCAAGGCCTTCGTCTCTGGCGCGGACGTCTCGGTGCTCGCGAAGATCGGATCCGAAGAGGAGGGCGAGCGCACCTCCTGGGCCTCGCATGAAGTGATGATCCAGATCGAGGACTTCGAGAAGCCCGTGATCTGCGCCTACAACGGCCTCGCCTTCGGCGGCGGGAACGAGCTCGGTATGGCCTGCCACGCGCGCCTCGCGCGGAAGGGCCTGGCGCCCCTCGCGGCCCAGCCGGAGCCGAACCTCGGCATCATTCCCGGCGCCGGCGCCACCCAGCGACTCCCGCGGCTCATCGGTCTCGAAAAAGCATGGGCGCTTCTCCGCACAGGGGTGGCGATCTCGAGCGCCGAAGCCGTCGAGCTCGGGCTGGTGCGCGAGGAGATCGAGGGCGACTTGCTGAAGGCCGCGGTCGAGCTCGCGCGCGGCGCCGCCGGTGGAGAGGTCGATCTGCCGGGCATCCGCCGCGAGCCCATGGACATTCCCCAGTCGCTTCCCGAAGTCGATCTCGGCCATCTCTCCCGCGCCGTCGACGACGTGATGAGGAAGGCCATCCTCGAGGGCGCATCGCTTCCTCTCGCGGAAGCCCTGCGGTTCGAGGCGAAGTGCTTCGGCGAGGTCTGTCGGCTCGAAGACATGAAGATCGGGGTCTCGAACTTCATGAAGAACGGACCTCGAGTCAAAGCTGCCTTTGTGAATCGATAAGAAGAGAACGCAAAGGCGCAAAGAAGCAAGGGCGCAAAGAATCAAATAATCAAAGAAGGAAGAGACCGAAAGATGGATCCCCCCTGGCGTCCTTGCGTTTCCTTGCGACTTTGCGTTCGCCTTTGGGTATCAGGATAGCAACCGTAGCGCCGCGAGAGCGTAGACCACGGCGCACTCTTCCAGGTCTCGACGCTTCACGAACTCGTTCGGGCCGTGCGCGACCGAGAGCAGCCCCGGGCCGTAGGCGAAGGCCGGGATTCCCTTTTCGGCATAGAAGCGGATCTCGAGAATCCCCGGACAGAGCTCCAATCGCGGCCTCACGCCTTTGACTTCCTCGACACTGTCCGCGAGGGCGCGGGCCGCGGGATGATCGAAAGCGACGCCCGCCGGATGCGCCTCCTGAATGCACTCGAGCTCGAGATCGACTCCCTGCGCCCGCGCGCCGTCGACGGCCTCGAGGAGGCGCCTTTTCTCCTCGTCGAAGTCCTCCTCGGGATTCAGGCGACGATCCACGGTAAAGCTGAAGCTCGCGGGAACGACGTTGAAGTTCTGCCCGCCCTGGATCTCGCCCCCGATCATCAGGATGGAGCGCCGCGCCTGCTCGGGCTCGAGGGGGTAGCGGGTGGTGCGGGACTCGACCTCCTCTTTGATCGCCGCAAGCGCCCGCAAGAGCCCGAGCGACTTCTCGAAGGCGTTGGCTCCGCGATACTGGAGGCCCACGTGGGAGGATCGGCCGCGGACGCGAACGCGATAGGTCAGGGCGCCGCGACTCGCATTCCAGACGACGCCTCCCGTGGGCTCGGCGGTGAGCATCGCGCAGGCGTCGTCGCCGAAGAGGAGGCCCCGTTCGCAAAGCGCCTGCGAGCCCAAAGCGCCTCCCGTCTCTTCATCGGGCACGATCCGGAGCGCGATGCGCCCCTTCGGGCGATGGCCGGAGTCTTCGAGCGCCTTGATGGCGTAGATCATCGAGACCAGGCCCCCCTTCATGTCGGTCGACCCGCGTCCGAAGAGGGTGTCTTCGGTGACCCTCGGCTCGAACTGGGCGGGATCCTGCGCGGGGACGACGTCGATGTGGCCGTGGAAGTAGACGGTTCGATCGCCCTCGCCCCAGTTGGAGGAAAGCCAGAAGCGGGGGTGCCGGGGGTCGCGAGCGCCGTCGGGGACGGGCTCGATTCTAGGTTCGAGACCGAGCTTCTGGAGATGTCGCGCTACCACCTGAAGGCCGGCCTCGTAGGAGCGGCCGGGCGGGTTTTCGGTCGGAACCGCGACAAGCTCCGAGGCGAACGACACCATCTCCTCGCGTCTTTCCGCGATCGAGCGGCGCAGAGGTTCAATCGCGGAATCCATGTGTCCTATACTACCCGCGCCGAGCGGGCCTAGAGGAAAGTAAGAGTGCAATGGGCGTTCACGGAAAGCACGAAGACTACGGCTCCTATCAGTATCTGAAGGCTCCGAAGGATTTCCGAGAGTTCGACCTCGTTGAGGGACAGGGACCGTTTCCCTCCTACCTCCTGCCGCTCTCGAGCGAGAAGGAGAAGAGGGTCGAGGATCTCGCGGAGCGGAGCATCATCATCTCACTCCACGAGCACCCTCACCTCTTTCCCAAGGACATCCGCGAATGCAAGGCGTATGACACCCAGGGGCGGACGGTCACCGCCTACCAGGCTCTGGCCGATTCCTACTGGGACGCCTTCTTCGACAACTTCCAGGACGGCACCGCGATCATCACTTCGAAGAACGGCTGGAAGTGGACGGACGTGATCCACGACGTGGGAATGAGGCTCTGCGACCTTGCCCACCAGGACCTGGTCGTCAAGTGCGAGACCGTGGGGGACATCTACCGGGCCCACGAGACGGGAAGGATCGCGCTCATCGCCGCCCAGGAGGGAGCGGCGATGATCGAGAACGAGCTCGAGCGCATCGAGATCCTCTACGGGATCGGGATCCGCGAAATGGGCGTCACCTACAGCGAGTCGAACTCGCTCGGCACCGGTCTCAAGGAGCCGAAGGACGGGGGACTCACGAGCTTCGGCCGGCGCGCGGTTCGGAGGATGAACGAGGTAGGAATGGCCATCGACTGCGCCCACTCGAGTCCGCAGACGACTCTCGACACCATCGAGGCGAGCGACAAGCCCATCTTTCTCACCCATACGGGAGCCAGGTCCGTCTGGAACATCAAGCGCCTCGCTACAGACGAGATGCTGAAAGCCTGTGCGGGGAAGGGCGGCGTCATCGGAATCGAAGCCGCTCCTCACACCACGATGTCGACGAAGCGTCCGGGGCACGACCTCGAGACCTACATGGAGCACTTCGAGTACATCGAGAATCTCGTCGGCATCGACCACGTCGCCTTCGGCCCCGACACTCTCTACGGAGATCACGTGGGGCTCCACCACGTGTACTCCGACGCCCTGTCCATCGCGGCTTCCCATGAAGGGGGCTCTCCCGCCTACGAAGAGGTGGAGTACGTGAAGGGTTTGGAGAATCCCACCGAGGCCTCGAAGAACATCCTCAGGTGGCTCGTCGACAACGACTACGCCGAGCGGGACATCAAGAAGGTCCTGGGGGAGAACGTGCTGCGTGTGCTGAAGGAGGTCTGGCAATGAAACCCAGGCTCCCGGTGATCTCGATTCTGCTCATGGCGATTTTTGTCGTCGGGGGGAGCGCGGCGCTCGTGGTCGATTGGCCCCCCGGTCCCGCGCACCTCGATTGGGGCGTCTGGATCGTCGTCTACTTCGGATACGTCTACGTCATCGCCGCCTCGGTGTTCTACGTCTTGACCGGCCGGTAGCCCGTTGAGCCAGACGGCGCAGTACGTCGCGATCCTCACCCTGTACTTCCTCGCGATGATCGGGATCGGCGTCTGGTTCAACAGGAGATCCCGGTCGCGAAGCGAGTACTTTCTCGCCCGCGGAAAGCTCGGCCCGGCGACGATCGGCATCTCGTTCTCGGCGACCCAGATCAGCGGGAGCTCATACATGGGTGCGGTGGGAACCGAGAGGATCTTCGGCTACAACTTTTCTCCCGCGGGGGTCTCTTCCGCCGCCGCTCCCTGGTTCTCCTACATTCTTCTGGGAGACCGCTTGCGGAGGATCGCCGGCCGTCTAGGAAGCGTCACCCTCGCGGACATCCTTCAGGCGCGCTTCTACAGCAAAGCCGTCGGGGCCGTTGCGACCGCCGTCATGCTCGTCGCGTTCATCCCGCTCATCGCCGCCCAGTTCAAAGCGGCGGCGAACGTCTTCGAGGTCCTCTTGGGGATGCCTTACTGGATCGGCCTCCTCGGCTTCGGAGGAGCGGTGATTCTTTACACCGTTCTCGGGGGAATGATGGCCGTCGCCTGGACCGATCTGATTCAAGGCTTCATCATGATGCTGGGCTTCGCCATCCTGGCGCCGGTGGCCGTTCTCTCCGCGGGGGGATTCTCCGAGATGCACCGCCAGTACGGGCAGCTCAACCCCCAGGCGATCTCCCTGATGGGCAAGATGCCCGCTCTCTGGGTGGTTTCCGACTTCCTCGTCTGGGGTTTCTTTCAGATCGGAGGCTCTCCCGCGGCCGTGACCCGGTTTCTAATCCCGGAAGACGAGCGCACCCTCAAAGGGGCGATGGCCTACTCGGTCGTCTTCCAAAGTTTCATCTATGTCTGCGCGACGCTCATCGCCATCGCCTCCGGGGTTCTCCTTCCCGACCTCGACCAGCCCGATTTCACGCTTCCGACGCTGGTCGCGAAGCTCCTTCCTCCGGTGTTCGGAGGCATCATCATCGCCGCGGTTCTGAGCGCGATCATGTCGACCCTTTCCGGGATCCTTCTGGTCGCGGGCTCTCTGGTGGTGGAGAACGTCTACGTGAAGCTCATCGGAAGAACGATCGATGCGCCCCAGGGTCTTCGGATCGCCCGGTGGGTCACGTTCATCATCGGCGCCCTCGCGATGGCCGTGGCCTTCCGGCCTCCCGCGGCCATCTTCTGGATCGTCACCATGTCGTTCAGCTTCATGGCCTCGGCCTTCACGTTTCCTTTCCTTCTCGGACTCTGGTGGCCGCGGGCGACCCGCGAGGGAGGACTGGCGGGCATGGTGGGAGGGGCTGTCGCCTGCGTCGTCTGGTACGTTCTCGGCTGGGCGCGCTACGGCTCTCTCGAGAACTGGCTCGGCGGCATCTGGCCCGCGCTCTTCGGGCCCATGGTCTCTCTCGTTCTGATGGTGGTGGTGTCGAAGCTCACCGTGCTTCCACCGGAAGAGGTGACGAAGACCTTCTTCGCGGATTGATCGAAGCGGGGGATCGAACGCAAAGGCGCAAAGGGGCAAAGACGCAAAGAAGAATTGATCGGGTGGCCCGGCCTCGCTCCGCGCCCCTGCGGACTTTGCGCCCTTGCGTTCTTCTTTCTACTTCTTCCCTTCGACCAGGTGATCCCAGGCGTCGCGCATGTCGAGGCGTCTCGCGAGCCCCTCGAGGTCGGAAGCGACGCCGCGGTCCAGGGGGATTCCGGTCGCGCGCCGCTCCTGCTCGATCGCGAACTCCGCCTCTCCCGGATAGTAGATG
>Ga0209619_10002457_pt1 | contig 13438 bp, 11 predicted proteins | sample Rifsed16ft3_FD_184011 | JGI IMG/M metagenome (GOLD analysis project Ga0209619, IMG submission 184011) | Soil microbial communities from Rifle, Colorado, USA - sediment 16ft 3 (version 2) | ecosystem: Environmental > Terrestrial > Deep subsurface > Rock core/Sediment | place: Rifle, Colorado... | reverse complement strand
CTCCCGCGAGCTCGACCGCGAACCGACCGGCGACGGGCGGAGCCGCCGGGTGTTCGCCCGCACCGTGCCGTTCAGTACCTATCTCATGTCGATCGTCGCCGGGCCGTATGCGGAGTTCCGCTCCTCTCACGGCGACCTTCCGCTCGGGCTCTATGCCCGCGCCTCGCTGCGGCCCCACCTGGAGAAGGACGCCGCCTCGTTGTTCGAGTTGTGCGGGCGCATCATCGACCACTTCACCGACCTGTTCGGCGAGCCGTATCCGTTCGACAAGTCCGACCACGTCTTCGTCCCCGAGTTCAACTGGGGCGGTATGGAGAACGTGGGCAACATCACCTACACCGACTCGGTCGTGTTCCGGGAACCACCCACCGCGGATCAGCTGCAACGCCGGGCCGAATTCTTCGCTCACGAGATCGCCCACATGTGGTTCGGCGACCTGGTCACCATGAAATGGTGGGAGGACGTCTGGCTCAACGAGTCGTTTGCGTCCTATGTCGCCTACTTGGCGCTGGATGCGCTGGGCGACACCGAGATCTGGCAGGACTTCAACTTCCGAATGAAGCTGTGGGCGTACCGCGAGGACCAGCGGCCCACGACCCATCGCATTGCCGACAGCGTCGGTTCGACCGACGAGACCTTCTTGAACTTCGATGGGATCACCTACGGGAAGGGCGCCTCGGTCCTCAAGCAGCTGGTGCGCGCCATCGGACTCGACGCCTTCCGCGACGGGCTTCGCACCTACTTCCGCCGCCACCGCTTCGGCAACGCCACCCTCGTCGACTTCCTCGCCGCACTCCAGGAGGGGAGCGGGATCGACCTCGTCGGCTGGGGGGCGCGTTGGTTGAAGACCCCGTCGCTCAACACGATCTCGGCGCGGGTGACCTCGGTCGGAGACACCGTGACCCGGCTCGAGCTCCGCCAGTCGGCGTCGGAGGAGCACCCGTACCTGCGGCCGCACCACCTCGACGTCGCTCTCATCGCACCCGGGGGAGCCGTCCGCTCCGTCGCGGCCGTCCTCGAGGACGTGGTGGCCGTGGTGCCGGAAGCCGAGGGGTCGGCGGTCCCCGCCTTCGTATACCCCAACCTGGGGGATCACGGCTACGCCAAGATCTCGCTCGACGAGGGGTCGGTCGCCTACGCCGCCGAGCACCTCGGATCTCTCGGGGACGGCCTTCTCCGCCAGCAGGTGTGGGCATCCCTGTACGAGATGGTGCGCGACGGGACATTGTCTTCGCTGCGTTACCTCGAACTCGTCGACCGGCACCTGCCGGGGGAATCGTCGCTGCCGGTGGTGGACATGGTCACCGCCATCGTGGCCGCAGTCATCTCGCGGTTCGTTCCCGAGGAGGGCATCGACGGCGCCGCCGCGGCGTTCGTCGCCACCGCCACCCGGGCGATCACCGCGGCGCCGCCCGGAGACGCCCGGGTGATGTGGGCCCGGGCGCTGATCGCCACCGCGGTGACCGAGGAGGACGCCCGGGCGGCGGCCGAGCTCGTCGATCGGCCGCCGGCCGGTCTCGCCGTCGATCAGGACATGCGCTGGTCGGTGGCGGTGCGGTGGGCCTCAATCGGGATCGAGGGCACCGACGTCCGGCTCGCCGCCGAGCGTCGGCTGGATCCCTCTGATCGGGGAGATCGCGCCATGGTGACCGCCGCCGCCGCCCGCCCTGACGGGGCCTCCAAGCAGGAGGTGTGGGATCGGACCCACGGCAACGGCTACGAATCGCTCTACCTGATGCGGGCAGCCGGGAACGGATTCTGGTGGCGCAAGCAGGCTGCCCTGGTGGAGCCCTTCGTTGCACCGTTCTTCGCGGGTCTCGCCGACCTGTTTTCCCGGTGGGAGGTGGAGGCGGCCCGCGCCTATTTCCGCGTGTTCTTCCCGCGCCACCGCATCGACGAGAATCTGCGGGAGCGGATCGCAGGAGTGCTCGCCGCCGTGGAGATAGGGCCGGTGCTGCGGCGGATGCTCATCGAAGAGGACGACGAATTGCGGCGTGCCATCGCCTGCCGCGCCGTCGCCGCGGCGACGCCTGCCACCCCTACGGCGTGAGCTCGCAGACGTCCTCGAGCCTCTGCAGGCCGAGCGCCTCGATCGCCTCGAGCGGGGGCAGGCGGAGGGCGGTGGCGGTCCGCTCGGCGATGAAGTCGCGATCGGGGATCGGAAAGAGGTCGGAGGTCCAACCCGCTATGTACGAGGTCGAAGTGCCCTCGAATTCGGGGGCGTCCGGCATGTACCGGACCGACACCACTTCTTCGGGATTGAACTTCTCGAGCAGCTCGATGAAGTCGGGGATGGCGCTCACCGGGATGTCGGTGAACACGTTGTCCTCGATCACCGGGACCAGCGTCGGGAACTCGCGGAGCACGGTGACCGGGTCGGTCTGAGCGGCGATGGCCTGCAGCACGCAGCGCTGGCGGCTCATCCGGTCGAAATCGTCGCCCTGTTCCCGGGAGCGTGCATACCCGAGGGCGGTACGCCCATCCAGGTGCTGGAGACCGGGCTGGATGTCGAGCACCGCGGGGTCTTCGCCCGGGGAATACATGTACTCCGCGTTGTAGACCCGCTCGGCCACCCGGATGTCGACGCCTCCGATGGCGTCGACGATGGTGATGAACCCGACCATGTCCACCATGGCGTAGTACTGGATCTCGATGCCGAGGAGATACCCGAGGGTGGCCTTCATCGCGTTCGCCCCCGAGTTCGGGAGGCCCCACAGATCGGATCGCGTGCGGGCGTCTGCGTACATCAGGAACAGGGTCTGCGGGTAACACCCCGGGCAGGCGTCGCCCCACCAGTTGGATGCCGGGTGGTCGGGTGGCAACGGCACCTCCTTGAGGTTGCGCGGGATGCTGAACATCGCGGTCCAGCCGGTTTCCGGGTCGATGCTCACGATCACCATGGTGTCGGTGCGGATGCTCTCCCGGCCGACTCCGGAGTCCGCGCCCATCAGCAGGAGGTTTACCCGCCCCTCATTGGGGAATACGTCGGACCGGGTGGTTACGGTGGTCGAGGTCGTCTCGTCGGGACCGGTGCCCGATGAGATGGTCGTGCTGACGACCTGACCGGGGTCGGCGTTGAAGTCGTGGGTCAACAGGTCGTAGAGGAGGAGGTTGCGGTGCCCTACCCATCCATGGGGCAGTGCGGTGAGGAACAGCACGAAGGCGAGACCCAGAACCACGGCCCCGGTGGCGCCGCCGCCGAGGGTGCGTCCGCTCGCCAGCAGGAAAGCATCGACCACGGCGACGGCGCGGAACACCAACAGGGCGGCGTTGGCCACCAGCAGGAGCACCAACAGGTCGGGATGCTCGAAGAACGGCCGCGATAGGGTCAGTGCCAGCCCGATGCCGCTCACGTAGAACACCATCAGGTACAGGAAGATCGCCGGCAGCACCAGGACGACGGTGACGATCAGATAGACCCGGGCGCGCCGCCGGCTTCCGGCGTACCACTGTCCCGCACCCGGCACCACCGCCGACAGCACGGCCGCGACGAAGGGATTGGGCCGTCGTGCCGGGGACATGGCCTGGCATGTTACGACGGAGCCGCGAACAGCCGACGCGTGGCCCAGCCCTCGTGATGTCGCTCGCTCGGTCGTGCGCGTTCTAACCTAACCGAGATGCTCAACCTTCTCGCCCAGATTCCGATCACGGTCCCCGATGGGACCGACGAGATCGTCGACCAGGTCAAGGCCAACCCCGTCCTGCTCGCCATCCTCATCGGAGTCGGCGTGCTCACCGCCGCCGTCTTCGTGTGGGGGATCATGAAGCAGGGGATCAAGGCCGTGATCTTCGGCGGCCTGCTCAGCGCCGCCGCCTGGTTCTGGTACTTCAACGTGAGATAGCGCGGTGGACTTTCTGAGGGACGTCGTCGGCGACGCCCTCGCATTGCTCGGGGTATTCGGGTCCGAGCTCAGGGAGGTCCTGGGACTCACCGTCGTGGTCTCCGGCGCCGCCACCGTCATCGGCGCCGCCCTCGGCATCCCCCTCGGGATCGCCCTCGGCGCCGGGCGGTTCCGGGGGCGAGGCACCCTGACCGTGCTGGTCAACACCGGCATGGGGATGCCGCCGGTCCTTGCCGGACTGCTCCTGCTGCTGCTGCTGTGGAGCGAGGGACCACTGGGTTCGTGGGGCCTGCTCTTCACCCCGCAGGCCATGATCGCCGCGCAGAGCCTGTTGGCGATCCCGATCGCGGCCGGGGTCACCGCCGGTGCGGTGCGGGCGCTTCCCCCCGATGCCCTCGAACAGGTGCACGCACTCGGACTCACCCGCAGGGCCCGCGGCGTCGTCATCGGCCGTGAGGTGTGGCCCGGGGTGGTGGCCGGGGTCGCCGCCGCCTTCGGCAGGGTGGTCTCCGAGGTCGGGGCGGTGCTCGTGGTCGGCGGCAACATCCAGGGGGAGACCCGGGTGCTCACCACCGCCATCGTCCAGGAGGCGCGTCAGGCCGACTTCGGCGCCGCCCTGGCCCTGGGGATGCTGCTGCTGCTCATCGCACTCAGCGTCAACGGCGTCCTCACCTGGCTCCAGTTCCGGGAGAAGACGTGACCGACCTCCTGCTCCGCGACGTGCTGGTCGATCTCGGTGGGTTGCGGGTCGAGATCGACCGCTTCGAGGTGGCCGCCGGGAGTCGTCTCGTGCTCTTCGGTCCCAACGGCGCCGGCAAGACGACGCTGCTCAGGCTGCTCGCCGGGCGCATCCCCGGGGGACACACCGGAGCGTGCGCCTACCTTCCGCAGCGTCCCTGGGCCTTCCGGGGGCGGGCGGGTCGCACCTTGCGGCTCGGGCTCGACGGGGCGGCGCACGCGCGGGCGAAAGACCTCGTCGCGGCGCTCGGTGTGGAAGATCTGCTCGATCGGCCCACCCGGAGCCTCTCCGGGGGGGAACGACAGCGGCTGGCGCTGGCCCGGGTGCTCGCCCGCCCCGAGGATGTCGTGCTCCTCGACGAGCCGCTCGCGGCGATCGGCGCCGCCGATCGTCCCCGGGTTGCCGGGGTGATCATCGGCACCCTTGCCGGGCGCACGGCAGTGATCGTGACCCACGACCGCGACGAGGCCGTGATGCTCGGGGACGAGATGGCGGTGATCATCGACGGTCGGATCCGCCAGCGGGGCGACGTCCGGTCCGTCTTCGGGCTTCCCGCCGACACCGAATTGGCCGCGGTGGTCGGGGTGGGCAACGCCGTCAGTGGCTCGGTCGCCGCCGGCGAGGACGGGCTGAACGAGGTCGACCTCGGCGAGATCACCGTGTGGGGAATGGGCGAGCTCCCGGTGGGGTCGCCGGCAGCGGTGTTGTTCGGCGGGGAGACGGTGACGGTGCACGCCGGCCGCCACGGCAGCCCGGGCTCGGCCCGCAATTGCTGGGCAGGGAGGGTCGACCGGGTGCGCGATGTGGGGCGTCTCGTGGAGATCGTCGTCGACGTCGGTGTACCGGTGGTGGCGCTGCTCACCCCGGGGAGCGCCGAGGAGCTCGGAGTCCGCATCGGAGCCCACGTCACGCTCGCGGTGAAGGCGACCGCGGTCCGGGTCGTCCCTCGGTGAAGCGACTCGTCGCCGGCGCGGCCGCGCTGTCCCTCCTCGCCGCGTGCACGGCCGGCGCCGAGCGGGTGGTGGTCGGCGCCGGTACGACCATCGTCGACTCCGGTTTGATGGATGCTCTCGCCGCGGCGTACGAGGCGACCCATCCCGGGGTTGAGATCTCGGTGGTCGGAGACGCTACGGCCCCGGTGCTGGAACTCGGCCGTCGGGGGGCGGCGGCCGTGCTCATCACCCACGATCCTTCCTCCGAGGCCGAGTTCGTCGCCGCAGGATTCGCGGTCCGCTACGAGACCCTCGTGACGAGCCGGTTTGTGCTGCTCGGACCGCCCGACCGGGTCTTGTCGTTCGCCGACCTGAGCGCAGCAGAGGCCTTCGCACGCATCGCCGCCGAGGGGGGACCGTTCGTCGGCAGGGGTGACGGTTCGGGGACGGCGGTGGCGGAGGCTGCGATCTGGTCGGCGGCGGGGATCGACCCAACGGACGCCGGGTGGTACGCGGTCACCGGTCTGGGGATGGGCGAGACGCTGCAGGTGGCCGACCAGCGGGACTCGTTCCTTCTCGCCGAGGTCGGTGCGTACCGGGCGGCGGCCGATGTGCTCGGGCTCGTGCCGGTGGCGCTCGGATCCGATCCGTTGCTGGTCAACCCCTACCACGCGATCCTGATCGCCGGCGCTCCGGACGCGGCGGAGGGGTTCTTCGACTGGCTGCTCTCGCCAGACGGGCGGGCGGTGCTCGTCGCCGCCAACGAGCGGCTTTTCGGAGAAGTCCTCTACGCGCCCTGAGCCGGGGCCGGTCGCAGCCGGGTGGCGACGATCACGGGGAGAGCGGTGAGACACGCACCCACCACGCACAGCACCGCGTAGGAGCTGGCGGCGAGCAGCAGCCCCGAGGAGAGGCTGGCGGCGGCCCCCGACGTCCAAAGTACGGCGTCGCCGAGACCCTGGAGGCGTACTCGCGACTCCGGAGCGGCTCCCTCGGTGAGCAGGGCGCTCCCGGCGACGAATGAGAAGTTCCACCCGAGTCCGAGCAGGAAGAGGGCCACGATCAGGGTGCCGGTCGAGGACTGGTCGGCGACGGCGGCGAGCACCGCAGCGATCGCCAGCACCACCTGGCCGGCGATGATCACCGGCAGGCGCCCGAGCCGGTCGGCGACCATCCCGGTGAGCGGAGACACCCCGAACATCCCCAGCGTGTGCGCCGAAATGATCAGCCCCACCGTCCCCAAGGAGTGGCCGTGGTGGCGGGCGTTGATCGGCGTCATCACCATGATGAGCACCATGACCATCTGGCTCACTGCGAGGCCGATGAGCGCGATCCACACCGTCGGCGAAGTCTGGATGCGTCCACCGGCCAGCACCCCATCGCCCCGATCGACGAATTCGAGCGGGTCGGGTCGGAGGAACACGGCGATCACGGTGAGGGCGAGCGCTCCCAGAACCCCGGCGACGATGTAGGCACCGGCGAGGGGTTCCACCCCGAGAGTGCGTCCCACCCCCTCCGCCGGAGAGAGCAGCGTCGGTCCGAGCACCGAACCGATCGTGCCCGCCCATACGACGAAGGCGATGGCCGCCCCCCGCCGGTGTGCCGGGTGGACGTCGGCGGCGGCGTAGCGGGACAGGCTGTCGGCGCTGGCGCCGAAACCGAAGACGGCGAGCGCCGCCACCAGCAGCGGAAAGGACCCGAGCGCGGTGGCGAGGGCGGCGCCCGCCGCCCCCGTTGCCATCACCGCGTAGCCGATCACCAGGCCGTGGCGGCGGCCCGATCGGTCCATGAACGCAGAGAGGCGGATGCCGCCCAGGGCGGAGCCGAGCACCGCCACGGCCCCGGGAAGCCCCGCCAGCGTGGCCGAACCCAGCATGTCCTCGGCGACCAGGGTGGTCACGGTGACCGCAGCGATGTATCCGGTCCGGCCGAGGCTCACCCCGGCGAACAGCACCCCGGTGAGTCGGCGGCGAACGGAACCGGGTGCCCCGTCGCTCATAGCGCAGCCAGTCCCCATCCCACGGCGAGGCCGTACAGCCCGGCGACGACGTCGTCGGCGGTGATCCCCGTCGCACCGGAGAGCCGCTCGGCTGCGGACACCCCCGGGAGCACCTTGAAGATGTCGCCGAGGCGTGCCACGATCAGAGCCACCGCCCACGGCCATCCGGTGAGTCCGATCACGGCGACGAGGGTGCCTGCGGTCTCGTCGATGCACACCCAGCCGGGGTCGTCGTGCGCGCCGGCGAAGGGACGCGCCGCCCACAGTGACGTCGCGATCAGCGTCCCGGCCACCGCGGCCGTCACCCACCAGGCGGCGTCGACTGCGAGCAGCAGGCCGCCGATGACGGCACCGAGGGCGGCGCCGAGGGTGCCGGCACCGGCGTCGGATCCGCGGAGACGGCCCGGAATCAGGCCGAGTCCGAGGGAAGAGGCGACGATGCGGTGCACCGGGTGAGGGTAACGACCGTTCGCCGACGCTCTAGCCTCCGCGCTGCATGACACCAGACGACCTCGGCGGGTACGCCTCGCTGTCGGATCCCCAGATCCATCCCGACGGTGTGCGGATTGCATTCGCCGTTTCCCGGATGAACCTCCAGGAGGACCGCTACGACCGTCAGATCTGGCTGTGGAACGGAACCACGGCTCGGCCCTTCACTCACGGGCCGGGCGACACCCGTCCCCGGTGGTCGCCGAACGGCACTCGCCTCGCCTTCCTGCGGGCCCCACTTGAGTCGGGCAAGCCGGCTCAGGTGGGGGTCATGGACGCCTCCGGCGGCGAGGCGGCGGTGATCACTTCGTTCGACCTTGGGGCCTCGGAGGTGGAATGGGCTCCCGACGGGTCCCGCCTCGCGGTGATCGGGTCGGAATGGCTCGAACCCGAGGTCACCGAGGAGGAGCGCAAGCGCCGGCCGCGCCGGATCGGCGGTCCCGGGTACCGCTTCGACAATCTCGGGTGGTTGTACGACCGCCGCAGGAACGTCTATCTGGTCGATCCCGCCGGCGGCGAACCGGTGGCACTCACCACCGGCGATCACCGTGACGGGGGTGTGGCCTGGCGTCCCGACGGATCCGCGGTCGGCTTCGTCGGCGCCCGCCACGACCGTCGCTACGTGGAACCCGGATCGCAGGCGTGGGAGGTCCCCGTCACCGGGGGCGAGCCCGTCGCCCTGGTGGAGCGCGGCTCGTGGAACGAACTCTCGTATCGGCCCGATGGGGTTCCCCACCTCACCGGCGACCCGGAGCCGTGGGGGTACCCGCGGGTTTCGGGGGTATGGCGCATCGATCCGTCGGGCCCGGTCCGTCTCGCCGCAGGCCTCGACCGCAACTTCAGCGTGCCCGCACCGGTGGTGGCCCCGGCGGGGCCGCAGTGGCTCGCCGACGGGTCGTTCCGCGCTGCCGTCGAGGACCGGGGCACAGTCCGCATCGTCGCAGTGCATCCCGACGGCTCGTGGGACGACGTCGTTGAAGGCGCACGGCTCATCACCGGCATGACCACCCGCGACGACGGGTCGGCCATGGCAATGGTCTCCGTGGGGCCGGCCGATCCCGGAGAGCTGGTGTGGTGGGAGGACGGCACCGAGCGGACCCTGACCGACCTCAACGGCGGTTGCCGGGCCGATGCCGGACTGGTCGAGCCTGAGCATTTCACCGTCGATCACGATGGTGTCGACCTCGACGCCTGGGTGTTGCTCCCCCCGGGTACGGGCAAGGTGCCGCTGCTGCTCAACATCCACGGGGGACCGGCGACGCAGTACGGGTTCGGGTTCTTCGACGAGTTTCAGCTCTATGCGTCTGCCGGGTTCGGCGTCGTGGCGTGCAACCCCCGTGGGTCGTCTGGGCGCGGCACCGACTTCGTGCGAGCCCCGGTCGGCCGGTGGTCGGAGGAGCGGCCCCCCGACCTCGAGGACATCCTGGCGGTCGTCGATGCAGCGCTGGCCCGCTTCGACCGCCTCGACCCCGACCGTATGGGGATCATGGGTGGGTCGTACGGCGGGTTCATGACCGGGCGCATCCTCCCGCTCGACCATCGCTGGAAGTCGGCGGTCCCCGAGCGCGGGGTCTACTCGTGGACGTCGTTCGCCGGAACCTCCGACATCGGGTATTGGTTCCCGCGCAACTACCTCGGGGACTGGGCGTACCGCGGCTGGGATGCCCTGTGGGCGGCGAGCCCGCTCTCCCGGGCACACGAGGTCACCACACCGTGCCTCTTCATCCACTCCGAGGACGACTTCCGCTGCCCGATCGAGCAGGCCGAGCAGTATTTCGCGGTGCTCGTCGAGCGCGGCGTCGAAGCGGAGATGCTGCGTTTTCCCGGGAGCGGCCACGAGCTGTCCCGGTCGGGAAAGCCGAAGTATCGCCGGGAGCGGTTCGATGCGATCCTCGATTGGCACCGCCGCCACCTCGGTGTGACAACATAGGAGCCGATGTTGACCCCGACGCGCTTCGTGTGGTTCGACGGCCATCTGGTGCCGTGGGATCAGGCCACCGTCCACGTGCTTTCCCACGGGCTCCACTACGGGTCGGGGGTTTTCGAAGGGATTCGGGTGTACGCCACCGTCGATGGTCCGGCGGCATTCCGCCTCACCGATCACATGAAACGGCTCGCGGCCTCGGCGAAGGCGTACCGCATCCCCCTGGCGTGGTCGCCCGATGAGCTCGCCAAGGCGGCGCTCGACCTGGTGCGGGCCAACGACCTGTCCGCCTGCTACCTCCGCCCCATCGTGTTCTACGGGACCGGATCGATCGGCCTCAACCCCAAGGGGGCAGTGGTGAACACCGCCATCATCGCCTTCGAGATGGGCGCCTACCTCGGCGCCGAGGGGTTGGACAAGGGCGTCCGGGTGCGGGTGTCATCATGGCGGAGAGTGGGCCACGAGTCCTTCGTCCCCAACGCCAAGGGCGCGGGGCAATACCTGAACAGTGTGCTGGCGAAACAGGAAGCCCTCGCCGCCGGCTACGAAGAGGCGCTGATGCTCAACCACGATGGCTATGTCGTCGAGGGCACCGGGGAGAACCTCTTCGTGGTGCGAGACGGGGTGGTGCGGACGCCGCCCACCTGGGCGGGAGCGCTCGACGGGTTCACCAGAGCGAGCGTGATGAGGTTGCTCGGCGACGACGGGATGACCGTCGTCGAGGAACAGCTCAGCCGATCCGACCTCTACTACGCCGACGAGGCATTCTTCACCGGCACCGCCGCCGAGGTGACCCCGATCTATGAGATCGACGATCGCACCGTGGGCCCCGGCACCCCCGGACCGGTCACCCGCCGCGCCCAGAGCCGGTACATGGCGGCGGTCAGGGGTGAGGTTCCCGCCTACCGTCACTGGCTGGAATTCGCCTAGGAGGCACCGTGGGTCAGCAGCCCAACGTCCCGCTCGGAATCGAGGATCTTCCCCGGGCCACCGCCCACCCCGGCGCGCCGCAACGCTGGTCGCCGGATCGTCCCGGCGACATGCTCGTCCCCGGCGACGTCCCCTGGGGAGGAGCGTTCGGGACTCCCGGGCCGGACACCGGCTATGCCCTGCGCACCCTGCGGGGCCGAACGCTGCCGGGAGGCCATCATCACCGCGGCGACGTGGAGGCTGCGGTGGCGACGGTCATGGCGGCCCGGGCGTCGAAGCTGGGCCGGGCTCCCGTCGCCGGTGACGTCACTGCCGCCATCGCCTTGCTCGAGCTTGACGATGCCACCGCCGGGCGCCTCGACGGCATCGGAGCGGACCATGCCCGGCTCCGTGAGCTGGTCGCTGCGATCCCCGCGGATCGGATCGGCCTTCCCCTGGCACAATTGCGTCGGTGATCGGGTGAAGATCGTTCGCATCCGCCTTCCCGGGGACGAGATCGCCTACGGGGTCGCCGAGCCCGAGGGGATCCGGGTGCACCGGGGCACGCCGTTCGTGGCATGGGAGCCGACCGAGACGGTGGTGCCCTTCGACGTCGTCCACCTGCTCGCCCCGGTGTTCCCCACCAAGGTGGTCTGCGTGGGGCGCAACTACCTGGAGCACGCCGCCGAACGGGGGGCGGAGGTACCCGACGAGCCGGTCATCTTTCTCAAACCGGCGACCGCGGTCATCGGGCCGGGAGCGCCGATCGTGATCCCCCCCGAGGCCCGCGAGGTGCACCATGAGGCGGAGCTGGCGATCGTGGTCGGCACGGTGAGCCGTCGCGTCGCCGCAGAGGACGCCGCGGGCCACATCCTCGGCTACACCGCCGCCAACGACGTCAGCGCCCGCGACCTGCAGAAGAAGGACGGGCAGTGGACCCGGGCCAAGGGCTTCGACACCTTCTGCCCGCTCGGCCCGGCGATCGAGACCGAGGTCGACCCGCTCGGGCTGCGGATCGCCTGCTCGGTCAACGACGAGCTGCGGCAGGAGGCCTCCACCGACGACATGGTGTTCGGTGTCGCCGAGATCTTCGCGTTCATCACCCGGGTCATGACGCTTCTCCCCGGCGACGTCGTGCTCACCGGCACCCCGGCGGGAGTCGGCCCCATCCGGCCCGGCGACCGCGTCGAAGTCGACATCGAGCGGATCGGGAAGCTGGTCAACCCGGTGGTGGCCGGCTCGTGACCGTCCGGGTCCGCTTCGCCCCGTCGCCCACCGGCTACCTCCACGTCGGAGGGGGCCGCACCGCCCTCTACAACTGGCTGTTCGCCCGGCATCTCGGCGGCGTATTCGTCCTGAGATCCGACGACACCGACACCGAGCGCAACACCCCCGAGTACCAGACGGACATCCTCGACAGCCTCACATGGCTCGGCATCGATTGGGATGAGGGAATCGGGGCGGGCGGCCCGCACGGGTCGTACCGGCAGAGCGATCGTTTTGCCCGATACCGCCAGGTGGCGGAGTCCCTCGTCGCTTCCGGGGCGGCCTACTACGACGGCGCCACTCCCACCCAGATCGAGGCGATCCGGGTGGAGGCAGAGGCGGCGGGAGCCTCTCCGGTGTACGACGGACGTCACCGGCTGTCCGCCGCCGAGGCGGCGGCACGGATCGCCGCCGGCAACCCACCCCCGGTGCGCCTCGCCGTTCCCCGCCCGGGGGAGACCCGGTTCGTCGACGTGGTGCGCGGCGAGATCGCCTTCTCCCACGACAACGTCGACGACTTCGTGATGCTGCGCAGCGACGGCTCGCCCACCTACCACCTCGCCTCGACCGTCGACGACGTCGACTACCTGATCACCCACGTGATCCGCGGCGAGGACATCCTTCCCTCTACCCCCAAGCACATCCTGATCACCGAGGTGATGGGAGGGGTGCGTCCGGAGTACGCCCACCTGTCGCTCCTCAACGGTCCCGACGGCAAGAAGCTGTCCAAGCGGCACGGCGACACCGCGATCCGGGCATACCGCGACGCCGGCTTCCTTCCCGGTGCGGTGCGCAACTTCCTCGCGATCCTCGGCTGGTCGCCGGGCGACGACGAGGAGATCGTTTCCCTGGAGACCATGATCGAGCGGTTCGACCTCGGTGCGGTCTCCCGCAACCCGGCGGTGTTCGACATCGCCAAGCTCGAGTGGATGAACGGCCATTACCTGCGGGCCATGCCGGCGGCCGAGTTCGTCGCCGCGGCACTGCCGATCGTAGAGAGCGACCTCGGCCGCACGCTGACCGTCGCGGAGAGCGAGGCTTTCGGCGCGGTGGCACCGCTCGTCCAGGAACGCGCCAAGCGGCTCACCGAAATCACCCCCCAGGTTCGGTTCCTGGTCGAGGAAGAGATCGCCTACGACCCGGCCTCCTGGGACAAGGTGATGACCACGATCGAGGCGGGTGCGGCGCTCGACGGCGCAGCCGCCGCATTGGAATCCCTCGATGTCTGGTCGGTCACCTCGGTGGAGGCGGCACTGCGGGGGATGCTGGAGCAGACCGGGCTCTCCGCCGGGAAGGGCCTTCAGCCGATTCGGGTGGCGGTCACCGGATCTTCCGTCA
>Ga0209619_10002455_pt1 | contig 13444 bp, 12 predicted proteins | sample Rifsed16ft3_FD_184011 | JGI IMG/M metagenome (GOLD analysis project Ga0209619, IMG submission 184011) | Soil microbial communities from Rifle, Colorado, USA - sediment 16ft 3 (version 2) | ecosystem: Environmental > Terrestrial > Deep subsurface > Rock core/Sediment | place: Rifle, Colorado... | reverse complement strand
AGCTTATCTGCGGCTTAATAAATTGGGATTCATTCACACAGTTGAAACTTGGCAGAAGGGAAAGCTTGTCGGCGGACTTTATGGAGTTACAATCAAAGGAGCATTTTTCGGTGAATCAATGTTTTCGAAAGTTTCACAGGCATCTAAAGCGGCATTAATAAAATTGATCGAACATCTTAACAAAAAAAAATATGCTCTGCTTGATGTACAGTATCTGACTCCGCATCTCAAAATGTTTGGAGCAATTGAAATTAGCTTTGAACAATATGAAGAACGTCTCATCAAAGCTTATAAAACAGATTGTAAGTTTTAGCTCAAATAGTTAAGAGTGTTTATGTCATAATAAAACAAATGCCATAATTGCAACCGCAATTATTATGATTACAACCCGTCGGGCAACCAATGTATATTTTGATTTAACCCAGCCCCATCCCTTTGCTGCAAGAATCATTAGAACTGCAAGAATAATCGTTACTAAGATTGCTTCAATCAGTGTTAATTTATTTCCAAACATTGAGACAAGACTTTCACCGCCAAAAATATTTCTATAAATCAACTGCAAGTGAAGCCAGTAAACAAGAAGCGATTCTCTGCTAACATCTAAAATGAAACCAACATGTTTCTTTGATTTTTCCAGATAGTACCAGCAAGCAGCTAAAAGAATAAGCACAGCTCCCAACCGTTCCATAAAGAATAATGGATTAGGTATTATTTCTTTCAAGCTTGGCGGGAGTAAATAATTTAGAATGACAACACTTCCTATAAAAGAGATTGCACCGAAAATTAATAATTGCTTATTGAAGCTTTTCTCGTCATTATTTTCTCTTGCTGCAATATAAAATTTGGATGTTAGCGCACCTGCAAAAATAAAATTAAGCCATGGGAGTGCAGGGAATAAAGAGCCGTTCATTCTATTCAGATAGCTTGATAATGGCAGAGGCAAATAATTATTAAGATTAGTTTTCCATGCAATAGGACTAACAGACAGAACAATAACCAATGAAATAAAAATGAAAAGATAAAAAGGCTTTTCATTTTTGAAAATCATTCTCGCTAACAGCAAAAAAAGCAATCCTACAGCTATGCATTGAAGCACATCAACCATGAATAAGTCATTGAAAACTTGCTGGGTGGGGTTATTTAATATTTTCTTAAGCGGGAAATCAGGAAGATGAAGTGAGTAACCTGCAATCAATATGAGAAATATCCTCCCGATTTTCTTCCAGAATATTTTCCCAAATTTCCTAAGCTCATCCACACCTTTTTGAAGTGAGAGCACAAAAACCAATCCCGATACAAACAAGAAGGACGGGGCAACTAATCCGTTAATAAAATTCAAATAAGAAAACCAGCCCGATTCTTTGATTGCAGGAATGAGCATGGAATTAAAAACATGAACTTCGATCATAATTAAGAGAACCAATCCTCTTAATAAATCAATAAAGAGCGCCCGCTTTTTCTGACTCATATCTACCGGGTAATTATTGTTCCAAATATTATTTATTGTATAAATATAATTTACATATTAGTTTTGAAATGATGATTGGCAGCAAAACTATTTTCTCTTGCAGCGAACATGCTTAGCTATACAGTTTTCAAAAATCAAATTTTTTATTTTCTCTAAAATATTGTTATTAAGTTAAAATTATTACTCACTAAAAAAGGAGTAAACTAATATGAAAATTAATAATTTTCCTTTCACACAAATAGATTGGCACACTATAGAAGCCGTAGAGTATCCGGGAACAACAGGATCTGCTTTCTGGAAAACAATTCTCCTTGGAGATATCAGAATTAGAATGGTGGAATATTCCTGGGGCTATCTTGCAGATCATTGGTGCGACAAAGGTCATATTATTTACTGTATTGATGGAGAAATGACAACTGAATTGAAAGATGGCCAGAAGATCACCATAAGAAAAGGTATGTCATATATCGTTGGGGATGACTCTGAAAGCCACAGAACATTCACCGACAAAGGTGTAAGACTATTTATTGTAGACTGAGCAAATTGAATGACAAAATTCAGAAAATTCACTTTTAATCTAGATGATAAAGACACAGTTTCTATAATTGATGAACTTCCTCTCTGGTCTGCTCCTTTCGGATTAAAGCTGCTTGATACGATAAAGCTTCGACCCAACATTACTGCTTTAGATATAGGTTTTGGTCTTGGTTTTCCTCTTCTAGAAGTTGCTCAGAGATTGGGAAATTCTTCTAAAGTCTATGGCATTGATCCATGGAAAGCTGCCACTGAAAGAACTCAAATTAAAATTAATATTCTCGGTTTAACCAACGTAGAGCTGATTGAAGGAGTTGCAGAGAATATTCCTTTGCCCGATAATTCAATTGATTTGATTGTGTCCAACAATGGTATTAATAATGTTCAAAATCTTGAAAAGGTGATGAACGAATGCAAAAGGGTTGCAAAAAAATCCGCACAGTTTGTGGCAACTGTTAATCTTGACGAAACGATGATAGAATTTTATAACGAGCTTGAGAAAGTATTGACTGAGGAGAAATTAAGTGAGAATGTTTCAAAATTAAAAACCCATATTTATCAGAAGCGCCATCCGCTTGACGAACTAAATAAACTGTTTGAAAGTAATGGATTCAAGATAGTAAAGGTAATACATGATTCTTTTAAAGTTAGATTTTTAAATGCCACTACAATGTTTAATCATTATTTAATAAGATTGGCATTTCTAGATAGCTGGCTTGATCTTGTTCCGGCAGATAAAGTTGATAAAATATTTGATCATGTTGAAAATCGTCTTAACCTCAAAGCACGAGAACATGGGGAAATGATACTGACTATTCCATTTGTATTGATAGATGCTGAAAAATTATAAGTAAAAATTTCTTTCGTGTATTTTAGGTATCACATTAATACAAAACGCACAAAAATAAATTCAATTATTGTATTGAAAATGGTTATTTAAAATTGTAATGAACACTACTAGTTTTTAACAATTACCTGGTTGTCCTATGAAAAAAATTATAACAATACTCTCCCTCATTTTTATTTTTTTCAACTTTAATCTTTATGCTCAAATCGAAACGAAAGGTTCGAGTTTCTGTTCAAACAAGAAAATGAATTCACCTTTAATGAAGATAGAAGAATTTCTCTCCGCTCCCTTGCATTCCTTCGATGTGCTTGATTATAATTTTGATCTGGATATTTACAATTGTTTTATAAGCCCGTATCCAAAATCATTCAAAGGAAGTGTAATCGTCACTTTCAAGGTTGATTCAACACTGAACTCAATTTCTCTAAATGCCGTAAATACATCGCTCGTGATTGATTCAGTTAGATTATCTGGTATATCTTTCACTCATACCAATAATATTCTCACAATAAATTTGGATAGAACATATTCGGTTGGTGAAACAACTCAAGTTAAAATTTATTATCGTCACCATAACGTGTCCGACAATGCGTTTTATGCAAGCAACGGAATGGTTTTCACAGATTGCGAACCGGAAGGTGCAAGAAAATGGTTCCCGTGCTGGGACAAACCTTCAGATAAAGCTACTGTTGAGCTGAGAGCAAAGACTCCTGCTACTGTAAAGCTTGGTTCAAACGGGTTATTAGTAGACTCAACGAAAAATGTGGATACGATTTATTATCGCTGGGTAAGCCGCGATCCTGTAGCAACTTATCTCGTTGTTATATCCGCTAAAGTTAATTATGGACTTGATATTGTACATTGGATTAATCCTTTGAACTCAAATGATACTTTGCCAATAAGATTCTATTACAATGCAGGTGAAAATATAACGGCAGCAAAGCAAAGAATTCTACCACTTACAACCTTCTACTCCGAAACTTTTGGCGCTCATCCTTTTGAAAAAAACGGTTTTGCGACACTTAATAATCAATTTGTTTGGGGAGGAATGGAAAACCAAACTCTCACAAGTCTTTGCCCTAATTGCTGGGGAGAGTATTTGATGGCTCACGAATATGCCCATCAATGGTTTGGTGATATGATTACGTGTGCAACTTGGGCAGATATTTTTCTTAATGAAGGATTTGCAACTTTTTCCGAAGCTTTATGGTCGGAAAGTAAGAGTGGATATACATCTTATAAAAGCGATATAAATAGCGAGGCAAACTCATATTTAAATTCCAATCCTGGCTGGGCAATTTCAAATCCTAATTGGGCAGTAACAACTCCGAATACAAATACACTTTTTAATTATGCAATTACTTATGCAAAAGGGGCCTGCGTTCTTCACATGCTAAGATATGTTCTTGGTGATACATTATTTTTCAACGGACTAAAATCTTATGCAACTGATCCATCCTTAAAATATAAAAGTGCCGTGATTTCAGATTTCAAAAACAGCATGGCAGCAGCATCGGGACAAAATCTCGATTGGTATTTTGATCAATGGATTTATCAGCCAAATCATCCTCTTTATCAAAATGGTTATTATTTTTTACAAAACGGAAGTAATTGGGAAGTCGGTTTTCGAGCAAAACAAACACAAACCAAAACTGTTTTCTTCAAAATGCCGATTGAAATAAAAATCACATTCACCACAGGAGCCGATACTTTAATCAGAGTAATGAATGATGTAAATAATCAGATGTTTTATTTTACATTCACAAGGCAGCCATCAACAATTCTGTTCGATCCCGACAATCAAATTGTAATTAAGACAGCAACGTTACAACAAATTGCTCCGGTGCCTGTCGAGTTAACTTCTCTTACTACGTATGCGAATGGAAATATTGTCGTTCTGAAATGGACAACGGCTACAGAGATTAATAATAAAGGATTTGATATCGAACGCAAGGATATAAATGACAATTATTCCAATTCGGGTTGGGAAAGAATTGGTTTTGTCCAGGGAATTGGAACATCAACTCATCCAAAAGAATATTCTTATGTTGATGCAATATCGAAATATGGAAGATATCTCTACCGCCTCAAACAAATAGATTTTGATGGCAAAGTGACATATAGCGAGGAAGTTAAAGTCGAAGCAGGATTGAAACCGGAAAACTTTGTACTTGAACAGAACTATCCGAATCCTTTTAATCCAACGACATTTATTAAATTCAGTTTACCGCAAGCAAGTAAAGTTAATCTTTCTGTTTACAATTCTCTTGGTGAGCGCGTAAATATTATCGCTTACGGTGAATATGAAGCTGGTGTTTATGAACGAGTATTCGATGCAAGCGGTCTGGCAAGCGGAATTTATATTTATGTTTTAAGAGCTGATAATTCTGTATTGAAGCAAAAAATGGTTTTGATGAAATAAATTCTGATTCAAAAGTTCTTCATTAGGGATTGTTAAAAAGTTTATTGGGCAATCCCTTTTTTATTTTAGCCATTGCAAAGAAAAAGATAAAAACCGGAATTCATTTTCTACTTTGAATTCCGGTTTTATGAAACATGGGGTTATTATCATACTATCTCTCAGATACTTCTGTTACCGCCAGCTTATTTTTGAACTCATCCAGTATTGCTTTACTCATTCTTTTTACACGAACATTACTTTCGTTTTTGTAAAGCTTCTCAACTGCTTCCATTCCTATTGGATCTTCCATTCTGTAAAGAGCAAGGGCTATTAAAATCTTGATATCAGAATTGTTTTCTTTCTCCAACTGACTGACCAAAGTCGGAACCACTTCATTCAAAGAATAAAGCCCAGCCAGATAAATCGCACTTTTTCTTAATCCACTATTTTCAGCCTGTATTGCAACCGATAGATTTGCTATGAAATTAGCGAATTGCTTTTCATCATATTGATTATAAGCAATACTGAATTTGTTTGGGCTGCTTTTACTATTTTGTACTTGCTGAGGATAAACTGCTGTTGTAAAAACCACCAAACTGAGAACAACTAAAACCAACGATTTGAAAGATCTCTGTAACATTTGAACCTCCTAATATTTATTGTTTTTTGAAGCTGAATACTTTCAAGCTTCTGGTTCAAATCTAAGGTGCAAAAATGTCACTGTTGTCATTTGCAGGTAAAGAGATGTCACAACTTGTAACGAGTGGTTGATGAGCGGTTATTTAAGAGGATAAAAAATAATTGTGAATTAAACGATCAATCGCCAAATAATTTTTCAAAAATGTTCTTACCTTCTTTTTGCTGTTTCCAATATTTGCGATAATTATCTTGTGTGACTATGCCAATGGGACCTTCATAAATTCCACCATCTTTAAAACCATCATATACTCTTATTGCTATTACATTCTCCTGATCGAAACGAATTATATTCTTCGGAATATAATATCCCCTTAACTCGCGGTACTGTGCATTTTGATTAAAATTCTCGGGCAAGAGGTTAAAATCTCCTATGTTCCCAATTTGTTTCCCATTTAAAAAAGTTTGATCAACATCATCAATTCTACCTAAAACTAAAACTAATTTTTTGTCCTTTAAGGAAGATGGTATAAAAACTTTTTTTCTGTACCAAGCATAACCATCGTACTCACGGAAACCTTGCGATTCCCAAAAACCCGGGACAATAATGTTCGACCAGTTTTTATCATCTAAATCATCTTTAGCCCAACTTAAATTATCTCCGGTAGAAAATTTCCATTCACCCTCAAGATTAACTTCCATCTGAAGAGAATAGAAATGGGTAAATAAACCAATATCGCCATGTGTAATTCCTCCCTCAAGTTCAGAATCATATACTCTTACTGAGATAACATTATCGCCTTCAAAATTTAGAAAAGATTTCGGGACAGGATAGCTTCGAGGAACATTATAAGCTGTTTCATAATAAGGTGGAAAAGAACCTGAGAAGCCAATTAGCTTACCATTAATAAATACTTCATCCACATCATCAATATTGCCAAGACGAAGATAAATTGAAGAGTTTTTATATCTCTGCGAAATACTGAAATGCTTTCTGTACCAAGCATAACCATTATAGCCATGAAATCCTTCATTTTCCCAGGAAGAAGGCACGAAAATTTCATCCCAGAATTCATCATTAAATTTAGTACTGCTCCAAACCGAATCGTCACCAATCGAAAACCTCCAGTCACCTTCTAAATTAATTATCTTATCCCATTCGTCTGAAGTTGGAGAATTGAAATTAATATCGCATCCATAAATTAAATATATAAGCACAAAGCAAATTGTGATAACTAATATTCTCATAATTTAAATTATAAAACTTGAAAATGAATTATTATTTATTCTCATTGTAAAAACTGTCCGCATGTTTGATAAACTAATTGATTTATCTTTAATCATCGCTTTATGTCGGTTCATACTTAATTTCCAACTCAAATCTAAAGTACGAAAACCTCATGATTGTCATTTTTAGGTAAAGGATTGTAAATAATTGTCACAGAAGGTGAGGAGAAGATGATATTCGTTCAAGAAAAAAGCCTAATCAGTAAATGTTCTTAATCAACAAGTTTGTAACCGATACCATGAACAGTTAAAATAATCTGCGGATGATTTGAATCTTTTTCCAATTTTTGTCTAAGCTTTAAAATAAAATTATCAACAGTTCTTGTTGTCGGATTTTCTTCATAGCCCCAAATTTCAGTAAGAAGCTCATCTCGGCTGACTGTACGATTTCTTCTTTTCCATAAATAATATAGAACATCAAATTCTTTGTGGGACATTTGCACCGATTCTTTGCCTTCATTTGCAGTATATGATGCAAAATTTATTTGCAGTTTTCCCAAAGAAATTATTTTGTCTCTGATATCACTGCCGGAAAAATTTTCTCCTCTTCTTAATACGGCTTTAATTCTTGCAAGCAGCTCCCTTAAGCTGAATGGTTTAGTAACATAATCATCAGCACCAAGTTCTAATCCTAAAACTTTATCGATTTCCTCTCCCTTAGCAGTTAGTAAAATTATTGGCGTAGCAACTCCCTTCTTCCTTGCTGTTTTACAAACATCAAAACCGGACATCTGAGGAAGCATTACATCCAGAAGGACAAGGTTATAATCATTCTCTAAGATTTTTTTTAATCCTTCTTCACCATTTGTTGCAATATCCACATCATAGCTCTCAAATTCCAGGTTATCCTTTAAGCCAAGCCGCATGTTTGGTTCATCTTCTACAATTAAAATTTTTGCCATTTATGCTCCATAAAAAATAAAGCTGCCAAATAATAATTTTCAATACTCACTTTTTGAACTTCAGACTGAAAGTGCTGCCCTTTCCAAGCTCACTTGAAAGAGATATCTCACCTTTGTGAGCATCCATGATATGCTTAACAAGAGACAATCCTAAACCCGTACCTTTAGTATTGTGAACAAGCACGTTAGACACTCTATAAAACTTTTCAAATATTCTTTTTTGATCCTCCGTTCCAAGACCTATTCCCGAATCTTTGACTTTAAAGAAAATATATTCGCTTTCCTCGCCTGTTATCATTTCAACATATTTTTTGTCTTTGCTATACTTCACAGCATTATCAAGAAGATTGATAATTGCTTCGGATAATGCCTCAGAATCAGCTTTTATCTTTAGAGGTGAACCGTGTCTATGAAATATGAATTCAAATCCATTGTTTTGTAGATGGAAGCTATACGAATCATATATCTGTTCTACAACCTCGTTCAAATCGATTTCCTCAAAACAATAGCTTCTTTTTCCCGCCTCCATTTTAGAAAAACTAAGAATTTTATTAACAATATTGCTCAGCCTCGATGCCTCTTGACTGATAATTGAGTAGTACTCTCTCTTTTTTTCATCCGACTTAACCCGCCCCATTTCAAGTGTTTCTGCAAACATACTTATAAGAGAAAGTGGTGTTCTTAGTTCATGAGATACATTTGAAACAAATTCGGATTTTACTTGTGCAAGCTCAACTTCTCGTTTAGTGTTGCGAAAAACAAACCATGCGCCGGCAATTAATATTATTGTTAAAGCTACTATTAAAATAAGATTTGTTTTAGCTCTTTGGCTGACGAGATCTTCTATTGTTTCGCCCTTTAACTTAATCGCCAAACTGAAGCTTGGGAGAAGCCATAATTTTCTCTGCTGATTAAGTAATTGTGGATTCGTATTTCCGACAGAGTTAAAATCGTAAACTTTTTCCTTGTTGAAAACGTAAATCGAGAATTCATTCTGAGCAATTGATAAAATTTTGGGGGATAAAATATCACGAATGAATCTATCTGATTCTATCATTACCCCGCAAAGATTTTGGATTTTAGGATTATCAAGCACAAAAAATAATATTGTGTTGTTTTTATGCTCTATTGGTTCAATACGATTATATTTTTCTTTTTTAAATGAATAAAGTTTTTTGATTTTTTGTTGATTTAATTTTAACAGGTCATTAATCATTTGATCAGAGGAATTAAATGTACTGTCAGTAAAAACAATTTTTTTTATAGATGGATTTTCCTCAATGAAATTTGTCAATTGTTTGTTAAGGGAAAAAGGATCGTCCTGCTCGGTGACTAAGTTTAGCTTATGCTGAAATCTTCCAGCAACATCCTCAGAATATTGGTTCACTGAAAAGAGAAGTGCGTCAAGCTGGTTATTGTAAATTTTATCAATCATTTTTTCCGATTCATTCAATGTGTTTATTTCATAAACTGAAAATATTAATGCGGGAAGCAAGATTATGAAAAGGAGAATGATTCCGATTTTTCGTGTTGTGGTGTTCAATGTAATAGTAGAAATTTTACATAGCAATTTAGTGATTTTAAGCTTTTGCTCGAAGGGAAAATTAGAAGGAGGATGTTATGAGTGATTTAAAATAAAAAACGACAGATTTTTATCTGCCGTTTTTAAAACTTGTTGAAACTTTTTACCAATAACAACCTAAACGATTGGGATCAACAAGTCGAATTTGCACCTTTCCAGATTTCAATTTTGTTTTAGGACTAAGCTTTTTATTTGCGTTTTGCAAAATGTTTTTAAGTCCTTTTATTCCCTTCATAAAATCCTCTTGAAAGTTGTATAAATAAGTCAATTATTTTTCAGACACCACAGCTATAATAATTATTGACTATCATAGATGCAAGAGAAATGATGCGTTGCTTGGACAGCTGTGATTTGGAGCAAATCTTTAAGTAATTTTGAAGAGTGTTGTAAAATTAAAATTCCATATTTCTGCACTCAGTTGAATTACGTACTCATCATGCTTTTCAAAAAGCCTTCTCGATCTCTCAAACAATTCCTGACCTGTTTTGTAAATTAATTTCAACCTATCTTGAGTTAAAATGTGATTGATGTTTTCATCCGTAATTTCGGCCTTAGTACTAAAAGTTTTATAAAAATCTTTCATCACAAGAGTTTCATAACCATTTGAAAGATCTTGTTTTGCATCGGCTAAATCATCAATTAGCTGAATTGCTGCAGACACATATATTAAAGAATCTATTAAGTCTTTGATTTTGTGAGAATCATACCCGGCATATCGAAATAAAGATGTGTAAACAGTATAAATTGGAGCACCTTTATTTCCTAGCAATTCAGCTTCGTTCCAGGTGAATGGACACTCCTTCCATCTATTTTTTTTCTCAAACAATTCGGTTTTGAAATACAGAGAAAAATATTTTGTAATTGCCTCATGTGTGTTACCGTGTCCTAAAACTTCCGCTAATAATTTTTCTGCTAATCGAATCGAATAGAAACCAACAAGACTTACTTCAGAATTAGTGTTTTTGTTATCCAAGCTGAAGTCAATCATTTTATAACCAAATGTGCCAAGAAAAAGAGAATCAATAAATTTCTGAAGTGATTTTTCAGAGAGGTCCAGCTTCTTTTCCCAAATCCACATCAAAAAAGAAAGTGTTCTCAGAGATATATTCTTTTCGTAGTAAGTTACTTCATTAAGCTTTAAAAATTTCTCTAGTTCATCTTTGAAAAAAGGGAGGTAATTATCTATTGTTGCTTGAATATCATTAATGTAAGATTCTCTCAACTTATTGAATCCAACTTTCTCATCTAGAGAAGCAAATACTGTATCATAATCTTTTGAATAACTGCCTAACAATTTTCTAAAATTTGTTGATTCGAAAGTATCATACACTTTTCTGGCAGCATCGAGATAATTCATAAAGTTTCGATTTGGTTCTTAACTCTTAATCAACATCAATTTTTTCTGGGGTTTGGAAAGGAATTTACATCCATCTTTTGTAAGAACAACTTCCTCTTCAAGAGTTGATGTTCCGTAACGTACAACTGTAAGCCGCGGTTCAATTGTGAATACTTGAAATTCTTCAAGCCCCATAAAAGGTGTGTTTCCATAACGCTCCCAGCGCGGAAATAATCCGGCACCACCATCGTGGACTTGTCTTCCAACTTGATGTCCGAGTCCGTGAGGATACTCTTCATACCCTTGAACTAAAATATAATTCCTTGCAATGTCATCCATGTCGCACCCTTTAACTCCGGGCTTCAGCTTATCAGCAACCATTTGGATTGAATCCCGAATCACATTAAATCCTTTTTCAACTTCAGGCGGAGCTTGCTTCTCGCCTTTTTTCAGAACATACCAAGTTCTCTGAAGATCAGAGCAATATCCTTTGTAAGTTATACCAAAATCAATGTTAACTAAGTGACCATGTTTAACTTTACGATTGGTTGGACCGGAATGAGCACCTTGAGTATCGGGACCTGTAAATACTGCTGGACAATGGTCTTCTTCCCAAGCCAAACCAAATCCTTTCTTGACGACTATCTTTTTTATGAAATCTGCAATTTGAATTTCGCTTACACCGGGCTTAATGTATTTCGTAACCGAATCAAATATTTTTAATGTTTCCTTAATTGCTTCCTTCATAATTGAAATTTCCGTTGCAGATTTTCTTCCTCGAAGAGCAGAGATAATTTCCTCGGAACTCTTTAACCTGTTCATGTAATCTGTGCCTTGTAAATGATCAAGAAAAATTTGGTACATGCCGTAGGTCAGTCCATCTGCAAGTACGGAATCTTTTGAATAATTAATTGCAATGTTTTGGGGATCCTTCGATTTAATGTAGTCAACCAAGGGTTCTCTAACAGACTGAATATAACCGACTACATTTTTGTAAAGACCATTTTTTTCGTATTTATCCTTTTCCAATGAACCGACAATTGCAGTTGAATCTCCGTCTTTGCAAATGATGAATGCACTCTGCCATGTGCATTGATCGCCAACGATCATCTCCATTACCGGATCGGAAGTGATTGAACTTTCTCTTACAAATGTCAGCCACATGTCAATATTTTTTTCGTTTAATATTCCAATGGCTTGCTGAATTTTTTCCTTCAAAATTTTATTTGACATAATGTTTTCCTAATAAAATAAATTGATTGTTGTTTTAAATTTATGAACACATGACTGCCTTTCCAAGCACTTAAAGGAATTTAACATGACAGAACACTGCTCTCCAAAATAAATTTAATACTCAGAAATAATTTGGAAATCAGATGGTATTGGCAAGTTCTCATCAATTTCAATTTTCTATCTCCCACTAAAACATTTTCTTTTGTCTTTATTAAATCCAAAATATTTCGGTGGTTTGAATGGGACTCTCAACAAACGTTTATATCTGTTATTTCTATTTTCATTAATAAGCTGATAAGGTCAACGAGATATATCTTAATCTGTTACTAAGGTTTACCCCGTTAAATATTTAATCCACAAGTGTGTATTGATTTTTTTCAAACCTTAGTAACCACATATATCCAAGTGAGACAAAACCTTATCAGCTTATTCCTCAGAATTACACCATGATGTATAAAATAATAATACAAAAACTTAGATTTATTTTAGACAAGTATGTGGCGGAAAGATAAAAATGAAATTCTGAAAATATTCCGTTTTAAGAAAAACAATTTAGGACCTCAACCCACTTGCCAGCCATAATCAACATACCTCCAATCGAATTCGTCGCCTTTCACGGTTATGAACATAAAACCTTCCTCGAATCCCATATTTGGTCCCGTCCACCAAGCTGCAGAAACAGCTCCGCCGGTTATAAAATGAATTCCATCAATGTAAATATCCTCCACGGTATGCAGATGACCTTGCAGAACTAATTTTAAATTGTATCCTTTGAATAGGTCAATAACCTCTTTAGAATTTACAACGACAAGTGAAGAATCATTGGCTACTGTAGAACCAGTATATTTTTGCGCGAATGCGGTAATGAAAGGTATATGAGTGCTTATCACAATTGGAGTTTTGGAATCTGTTTTTGCTAACTCTTCTTTTATCCAATCAATCTGTTTATTGTCAATAAGTCCAATGTATTTGCTTTTCTTTGTATCTTCAATGGAATTAAGAACCATAAACTTCCAACCATCATAGTCAAACGAGTAATAAGATTTACCCAATCTTTTCTCAAACATTTTCTCTCCGTATTCAGGATTAGTTGTATCAGCACCGCTCTTTTTATAAATCCCGTAAATTTCATGATTGCCCATTGTGTTATGAACAGGCATCTGAAATTTCTTCGTCATTTCCTGATACAAGTTGTATAACGAATCAGCTCTTTCGTAT
>Ga0209619_10002441_pt1 | contig 13484 bp, 16 predicted proteins | sample Rifsed16ft3_FD_184011 | JGI IMG/M metagenome (GOLD analysis project Ga0209619, IMG submission 184011) | Soil microbial communities from Rifle, Colorado, USA - sediment 16ft 3 (version 2) | ecosystem: Environmental > Terrestrial > Deep subsurface > Rock core/Sediment | place: Rifle, Colorado... | reverse complement strand
GGAAGCCCGTCGGCCGCCACGGGGTGCGGGACCTCGTCGAGATCCTCGCGAAGGACGCGACGCCGGAAGAGGTGGTCGAGGCGATCCGGCGGAACGCGTTCGTGCAGCGGGCCTCGCTCCAGTCCACGAAGGCGGGGAAGGCCCTCGCGAGCGTTACGACGAAGTGCCTCGCGTGCTCCGCGCTCGCCGCGTCGAGCTGCTTCCTGGTGCGGGCGACGACCCAGGAGTCCGGGTCCCTCGTGTGGGACCTCGTCGCGGAGGACCGCGACGCGGTCAAGGGCCTCGTCGGGAGCCTGGGCGAGGCGGGCGTGGCCGCGACCCTGGACAAGCTCTCGGAGGCCTCGGACGAGGACGCCCTCACGCACCGCCAGGAGGAGATCCTGCGGGCCGCGTTCGAGCGGGGGTACTTCGACTACCCCAAGAACATCGGCGTGCGGGAGCTCGCGTCGATGTTCCACGTGTCCACGTCCACGGTGTCCGAGATCCTCCGGAAGGGCCAGAAGAAGGTCCTCCGGGAGTACTTCGGCGGGAAGCGCGGGGGATGAGCCTCCGCACATGTTCGGCGCGACCTTGATTCGGGGCTAGGGTCTCGGGAGGCCGTGATGCGACCTGCCCGCCCCGCGAAGCGATCCGCCCGGATCACCGGGAAGGAGGCCGTCCACGACCTGGCGGAGCGGGACCCGGGCCTCCGCCTCGCGCTGCTGAGCTACGGGATCTGCGGATGCTGCGTCGGGGACGCCCCTCTCGCGGACGCCGCCGCGCAGCGGGGCGTCGACCTGAAGTCCCTGCTCAAGGAGCTGAACGCGCTCGTCTAGTCAGGCCGATTCGACCCGCGCGGTGATGTCGGCGCGGTCAGTACGTGTCCACGCCGCGGGCGAGCTGGCGGAGCTTCCCGATCCGCCGGTCGATGGGCGGGTGCGTGGAGAAGAGGCCGGCGAGCCCGCCCGCCCGGAACGGGTTCACGATCCACAGACTCGCGGAGCTCGGGCTGCCGAAGGCCATCGGGTTCTGGCGGTTCCGGTACTCGAGCTGCTCGAGCGCGTCCGCGAGGGCGTCCGGCGCGCGGAGCGTGTTCGCGCCCTCGTAGTCCGCCTTGTACTCCCGGCTCCGGGAGATCGCGAGTTGCAGGATCATGACGCCGATGGGCACGAGGATCATGCCGACGATCGCCAGGAGGTAGAGAAGCGGGGACGTATTCCGGTCCCGCTGGCCGCCGCCGAACAGGGTGTTCCAGAACGCAATCCGCGCGAGGAACGTGAGGGCGCCCGCCAGGGTCGCCGCGACGGACATCAGGAGGATGTCCCGGTCCTTCACGTGGGCCATCTCGTGGGAGATCACCGCGGTCATCTCCCGCTCGTCCAAGACACGGAACAGGCCCTGGGTGACCGCGACGACCGCGTGCTTGGGGTTGCGGCCCGTCGCAAACGCGTTCGGCGTGGCCGTCGGGACCATGTACACGCGGGGCATCGGGAGGCCGTTCATCCCCGCCACGCGCTGCACGATGCGGTACAGCTGCGGGGCCTCCGCCTCCGTGACCTCCTTGGCCCGGTAGGACCAGAGGACGATCTTGTCCGCGAAGAAGTACGCGACCGCGTTCATCGCCGCGGCGAGCAGGAGGAAGAGGAGGACGGACGTGACCCAGTCCCCGAAGAACACGGAGCCGATCGCCCAGCCGAAGACGACGAAGATCCCCGTGAGGACGAGGAACAGGGTCGCGGTCCGTAGGGACGGGTTCATCGCAGTCCTCCTACCCGGATCTATTATGAGTAGTTTGTGCGGGATTCCCGGCGCGAATCGCAAAGGTTCTTGAGGCCTAGACCGCGGCGTCGAGCCCGAGCTCGAGGCCCTGGACCCGCTGGAACCCGAACCCGCCCGGCGGGAGCAGCCGGCCCACCTCCTCCTCCGGGACGCCGAAGGCCCTCGCGAGGCGGGCGACGAGTCGGTCCCGGTCCGCCTTCCCCGGCACGAGGACGACGAGCCGCGTCGCGCGGGCGGACACCGCGCTCACCGGCCCCGCCATGGCCTTGCGATGGCCCTCCACCTCGACCTCCCCGAGCGCCATCGTCACGGGCACGTCGTGGACGTAGTTCCGCTTGCCCCGCACGACGAACGCCCCGCGCCCCAGGTACTCGCCGGACTCCGCTTGCTTGCTCACCTGCTCCGGGAGGACCCAGAACGCGCTCCCGCTCGAGAGCCCCGCGGGCCACGCCTTCGAGTAGATTAGGGCGAGCTCGCACGCCTCCCGGAGGGTCGCGTCCCCCGCCTTCGAGCCATCCTTCACGACGACGCTCGGCGCCCCGTGGATGTCCGCGTGCGCGTACCGGTCGCCGTCCTTCAGGTGCTTCCGCACGAGGGAGTCGTTCGTCTTCGCGTCCCGCCCGCCGAGGATCAAGAAGCCCTCGGAGGACAGGCACCAGCGGTACGCCTCGAACCAGAACCGCCTCGTGGGCGTGGCCTTCGGGCGCCTCGCCGCCTTGACCGTCTTCCGCTCGACGGCCCGCACCTCGTCCTCCGCCGCACGGATCGCCTCGAGGACGCGCTCTGATTTCCGCTGGGCCTCCCGCCGCGCGTCGTAGAGGGCCTGCGCGTTCACGTTCACCTCCGTGCGGTAGTCGAGGACGAGGGAGTCGAAGTCCCCGATCGCGACGGTGACCGTGCCCCTCTCGCGGTCGATGCCCTTGACCTGGACGTCGTCGAACGCGCGGTCCTCCCGCACCGCCCGCAGCAGCTCGTCGAAGAGCGGGAAGTGGGCGTACAGGAAGAGGGCCTTGGCCTCCGCGTCCACGGCCTCCCGGCGCAGGGACTCCACGTTCTCCTGAAGCTGCGCGATCCGGTGCCGGAGCCCGGCCGTGGCGTCCTCCCCGGCGGGCGCCTCCGCGCGCGTCATCTCGAGGAACGCAGCCAGGGCCTCGTTGAGCGTCGGGTACTCCCGCCGCTCGAGTCCCGCGTGGAGGGCGAGGTCGATCGGCGCCGCGTCCACCGCCCTCGCGTCCTGGAGGACGACGGCGGGCCTCCGCTCCTGGTCCACCGCCACGGCGACGTTGTTCAGCGCGGTGTAGAGGGCGTCGAGGTCCGCGTCCGCGAGGTCCTTGGCGGTCGCGTCCTTGCGGACGCCCGCCCGCAGGCACAGCTCCTCCGCGTACGTGCCGCCCAGGTTCAGGACGGCGGCGAGGACCTTCACGACGGGCCCCTTCGCGGCCCGCACCGCCGCGCGGAAGCCGTCGCGGTCGAGGTCGAGCGGGTTCGTCCCCGCGGGCGGGAAGTCGTACGCGATCCCCGCCCTGATCGTGCGGGCCCGGAAGGACTGGGTCCGCATCGCGGCGACCGTGTTCCCGCCCGTGACGAGGACCACGTTGCCCTTCCCGAACATCTCGAAGACGAGCTGGAACGCATTCTCCTTCTGGAACGTGAACACCGCGACGCGGTCGAAGCCCCGCTGCTCGACCGTCTCGAGGCGGGCGTTGTCGATCGACCTCCGCAGGGCCATCGCGAAGGCGGGCGGCGACTCCGGCTTCTCCTCCGTCTCGCGAAGGACGAGCCACTTCCCCGCCTTGCAGTACAGCTCCCTCCGGCCCGCCCCGGGCACGTTGAGGCGGAGGATCACCTCGTCCCTCGCCTGGTAGACCTTGTCCACGTACCCGCCGACGAGAGGCTGCCACTCCGCCACGAGGGCCCTCAGGTCGAAGGAGGTGAGGGCGTCCTTCATGATGCGGCTCGGAAGCGGGTGGGCTTACTTATAGGTGCGGCGGCTCGGGTACGGGGGCCGGCGCGTCACTCGGGACGCGAGGGTTGGGTCGGTGCGCGACGAGCGCCATGGCGCCCAGTCCCGAGAGCGTGACCGCGAGGTTCACGAACAACGCGGCCCCGAGGAGGGGAGGGAAGAGGAGGACGTCCCAGATCAAGGATGCGAGCCCCAGGGCCGCCTCCGTCGTACCGAACCCTGCGAGGACGATCGTGATCGTGCGTCTGGAATCGCGTCGGCGCCGCGCCGCGAGGATCCCCCCGATGAGGAGGACGACCAGGAAGACCCCGGACACCGCCGGTTTCAGGTTGACGTACTGGGGTGCGAGCGCGACCGGCTCCAAGGTCCCGACGTTCCCGACCCGGTCGGCGGCCCGCACCTCGATGGGGACGGGCGACTTCCCGCGCACGACGACGGGGGTCGAATACGTCGTCCAGTCGCCGCCCGCGATCCGGTACTCAATCGTCGCGACACCCGCGCCGGCGTCGGAGGCCTCGATCTCCATGGTGAACTCGTAGTCGGATGCGCTGTGTGTCACGCGGGTCGTGATCGAGGGCGGGGTCCCGTCCACCGACAGGGTGACGTTCCGCATCGGCTCCGGGTTGCCGAGGAGGTCGAGGGCCTGGAATTCGATGCGGTTCGTGCCCTCTCCGGGGAGGACGAAGGGCGAGGTGTACGTCACGAACGGTCCCCACGTCCCAGCGTGCCAGACGCGGTACTGAAGCCGGTCCAAGCCCACCCCTAGGTCGATCGCGGAGAGGCCGATGGGCGTCGACGGGGAGACCCACGATTCGAACGCGGGGGATCCCACCTGGACCGTGGACACGGGCGGGACCGGGTCGACGAACACCGTTGCAGACCCCGCGGCCTCCACGCCCCCCAGGAAGTCCGTGCTCCAGTAGTGGAGGGTGCGGATGCCCGCGTCCGGCACGGTGAACGGCCCCGCGTAGTTGAGGGTCGGACCCGAGTCCACGCGATAGAAGGTCCGGTTGACGGAGAACCCGCTCCGGTCGAGCGCGGTCAGGCGGAACGGCGTCGTCGTGTTCACGAACACGAAGGCGGCCGTGTAGTTCGGCGCGCCGATGCCAAGCGTCGTCACGGGGACGTCGCGGACGTCGACCGAGGCGACCGTCCAGTCCGTCCCGCCGTCATCGTCGCGGACGGTCACGTTCGCCGAGAACGTCCCCGGACCGGGGAACGACCGAGAGGTCGTGAACGTCCGGGCGAAGGGGAACGTCCCGTTCGGGCTGAGCGGAGGGTCGGGGACGGCTCCGTTGAGGAATTCCTGGTCACCGGTGGAGCCGTCGCTCCAGCTCCAGGTCACGTTGAGATCATCGGACCCCGCGTCGCGGACGTCGATCCGCAGGTCAACGCCCAGCGACAGGGAGACGATCGGCGGCCCGGTCACGGCGATCTCGGGCGCCGCGTTCCCGACGGCGACGACGGCGGTGTCGCTGGCCCGGCGACCGATTGCGTCCGTCACGGTGAGGGTAGCGGTGAAGTCACCGGAGTCTCCAAGGACGACGGTCCCCGACGGCCCGACGAGGTCGCGGTCGTTCGTCCGGCTCCCGTCGCCGTCCTCGTCGCGGTCCGCGTTGAGGTCCCACGCGTAGTCGACGATCGGGACCGCGTCCTCCTGCAACACGCTCACGTCGTCCACGTAGAACTGCCCCGTCCAGCTGCCCGCGGACACGAGGCGGAGGAACTCGAGCGACGTGGACGCGGTGCAGAACCCGACCCCCGCGGCCACAAGGGCCCCGTCGACGTACATCGAATACGAGTCCGCGACCGTGTCCACGACGAGCCGGATCTCGTACCACGTTCCCGCGGAGTACGTGACGGAGGAGGTGGCCCACCCGCCCCCGCACACGCCGTAGATGAACCGCCCCGCGGGGCCCATGCCCGCCCGCACGGCCTCCCAGCCCTGCGGGGAGCTGAGGATGGGGGTGAAGATTCCCGTCGTCTGGACGGCGTACGCCCAGATCGTCACGTCCACCCGGACCGGGGAACCGAGGGCCCGGGCGGCGCTCGTGCCGAGCACCAGGTCCGGGTCCACGATGTGGAGCGAGCGGCCGGAACCGCCGTGGGCCACGGCTGAGGAAATCTCTGCGTAGTTTCCGCCCATCGACTCGTCCACCCACGGGAGCGACAGGGCTCCCAGCGGGTATGCGTCGAAGGGGTCCGCCCAGGCGGTGGGATCGGTCCCCGGCGTCCCGCTCCCCGTGAGGAAGAAGGGCTCGCCCTCCACGGCGGCGCGGTCGGGTCCCGCGTTGGCGACCGGGGCCGCCAACGGTCCGTCGCGACCGCCGGTCCTCGCCGGCCCATCCCCGCCCGCGTCGCCCCCGGCGATAGGGACTCCCGGGAGGATCAGAGACACCGCTACGAGGATACACACGAGCGGCACCGACGATTCCCGCCTCACGGAACGACCCCTCCCTCGGCACGGCGGAGGGAGGCTTAAGCCTGCCCCCGCGGGAGGGAAAGCTTCAACGAGCGTCCCGTCCATCGCTCCCGACGGGGGAAGGCGGGTGCGGGAGATGGGGGGCTTCGTGGCGACGTTCGTGATCCTGTCGATTCTGGCGGGAGGCCTGCAGGGCCCCGCGGCCCCGGTCGGCGAGATCGCCGCGGATACGCCCGCCGGCGGTCCCGCGGGTGCCCCCCTTGGGCTGTACGGGATGATCGGGGGCCACCTCGTCCGCGTCGACGAGGCAACGGCGGAGGTGACGGAGATCGGCAGCACCCCGGCCACCGGCTCCTTCGAGGCGCTCACGTTCGACCCGCGGACCGGCACGCTGTACGGGATCATCGACGGCACGACGGACCCGAAGCTGGTCACCGTGGACCGGGCGTCCGGCGCCGTGGCGGCGGTCGGACCGATTGACATCGTGGAGCCCGCGGCGGATCTCCACCTTGCGGAGGCGCTCGCGTTCAGCCCCGCGGACGGTCTCCTTTACGCGGCCGTCAGCGAGATCGGCGTCCCCCATGGTGGGAGCCGGAGCGAGACCCTCGCGATCGTCGACCCGTGCACGGGGGAGGCGAGGGAGGTCGCAGAGTTCTCCGGGGTCGAGGAGGCGGACGCGATGGAGTTCGTCGGCGGCACCCTGTACGTCTCGAACACGGCGCCGCCGCGCACGTTCCTGTACCGGGTGGATCCTGCGACCGCGGTCTCGTCCCTGGTCGGGGAGGTCGGGTTCAACAACGTCGCGGACCTCGCCTTTGACGCGGAGTCGGGGACGCTGTTCGGGACGGCCCACACGGAGCGGTTGCTCCTGTCGATCTCCATGGAGACGGGCCGCGGCACGGCAATCGGCCCGACGCACACACCGGGCGAATTCGAGGGGATGACCCTCACGGCCATCGCGGCCGCACCCCTGCCCTCGTCCCCGATTCGGATCGACATCAAACCCGGGAGCGACCCGAACTCGATCAACCTGAGGAACCACGGGGTCATCCCGGTGGCCCTCCTCTCGGACGACGCGTTCGACGCGACGGCAGTGGACGCGGGCAGGCTCGCCTTCGGGCCCGGGGCGGCCCTGGAGGCCCACGGGATCGGGCATCCCGAGGATGTGGACGGCGACGGGGACACCGACCTCGTGTTGCACTTCAGAACGCAGGAGGCGGGAATCCCCGCAGATGCGACGGAGGCGTGCCTCGCCGGCGTGCTGCCCACGGGGGAGTCCTTCTCGGCGTGCGATGCGGTCCGCATCGTGCCTCCCTGAGGGGGCGTTCGGTGGCAGGGTTCCTACGACGATCGGTGTCGTGTCCCCGCTTCCTTTGTGACGGGGCTGGGAGACGGGCTCCCAGTTAGCATGCTGGCTGTGTCGTGCGGGGCCGTCCACGGAGCCGGTCACGGAGTGGCCACATCTCTCCGCTTCCCTCATGGCGGGTGACCACGCCTCCTCGATGCCGAGGTGCGGAGATGATGGAGTGGTACATGGCCCGGACGCGGGAGTTCGACATTCGGAGGGATCTGGAGGCGGCCCGGCTCGCGGGCCTCCCGGGCCCGCGGCCTCGGAAGAAGAAGCGTGGGCTATAAGCGACCGGGCCGGCATGGGGCCGGGCGATGGCGGGCGAGGACATCCGGAAGGACCTGAAGGAGCTGCGGGAGCAGATCGAGGCCCTCCGGGAGGCCTTCTCCCGGGTGACGCAGCCGTACTCCGAGCTCGCGGGGTACCTGGAGCGGTTGCAGGACCTCTCCCGGGGCTACCTCCGGATTATGGACCTCGTCCAGCGGTACGGCGGGGTCTCGCCGGAGCTCGCGGTGCCCGGCGTCAAGGACGACATCTCCCGCCACATCGTCGCCGCCCTGATGGACCGCGGGGACCGGAACATCTCCCAGATCACGGACGCCGTGAAGGGCCGGCGCGGGACCGCGTCCCGCCGGATCGTGCGGGAGCGGCTCGCGGACCTCGAGCGGGACGGCGTGGTGGTCGCAACCCTCGGGCTCCACGGCCGGACCTTCCGTGTGTCCGACGACGTGCGGGCGAGGTGGTCACAAGTGCTCGGTCTCCCCAAATACGGGGACCAGCCTCATGAGGGGTCAGACAAGGCAGGTGAACGGAATGGGTGAGGAAAAGCACGGAATGAAGACGGAGGAAGTGAAGGAGCTCCTCGAGGCCTTCTCGGAGAAGATCCCTACGCTCTTGAACAGCCTCACGGACGCGATCTACGGCAAGGACGCGTCCGCGAAGTTCGGGGCCGCTGTGGCGGACTTCTACAAGACCCTGAAGGGGAGTGGCATGACGGACGAGCAGGCCTTCAAGCTGACAGAGCAGTACATGTCCTCCCTCAACCTCGGCGGGATGATTGCGAAGGCCGTCGGGAAGCGCCACGAAGGCGAAGAGTGATGTCGGACCGCGGGGACCGGCTCCCGCTCGTTCTCGCCGCGACGGTCCCGATCCTGGCCCTGCGACTCGGGGCCGAGTACCTGCGGTACCTCGGGAAGCGGCGGCTCGGCGTGCGGGCGTTCGAGCGCGCTCTGCTCGAGGGCGGGATGCCCCCAGAGCGCGCGGGTCAGCTCGCGCAGGTGTACCACGAGATTGGGTCGTTTACTCGGATCCTGGAGGCCGCGCGGTCCGCGCGCGGATAGTCCGCGGGCCGCGGCCCCGCGGCGGGTCCCGCATCCGAAACCTCAAGCGGGGCCGCCGCTTCGCGCCCGCCGATGATCACGGTCCGGAAGCCCGAGGACATCCTCCTCACGGGCGGCGCGATTGAGGACGGCACGTTCCTCGGCCGCTGGCACTTCAGCTTCGGCGGGCACGTCGACCCGGAGCACATGCAGTTCGGCACGCTTCGCGTGTTCAACGACGACACCCTCTCCCCGGGCGCCGTGTGGCCGCTCCACCCGCACCGGGACATCGAGGTCGTGACGGTCTGCGCGGAGGGCGAGTTCCGCCACGCAGACGAGAACGGCGCCGGGGGCCTGCTGAAACCCGGCTGGGTGCAGCACACGACCGTGGGCCGCGGGATGTGGCACTCCGAGATCAACAACCGGAAGGACGCGGAGATGCGGTTCATCCAGATCTGGATCCTCCCGGAGAAGCGCGGGCTCCAGCCGTCCGTCGAACAGAGGGCCGTCGAGCGGAAGGAGCGGACGAACCGGTTCCTGCCCCTGGTCTCGAACCGCCACGAGGGCGCGCTCCCGATCCGTCAGGACGCAGAGGTCCACGCCGCGTTCCTCGAGGCGGGACGCACCATCCAGCATGCGCTCGCGCCCGGGCGCGGCGCGTACCTGTACGTCGTCGACGGCGGGCCCGTCGGCGTGGGCGGGATGCCCGTCCGGAAGTTCGGGGCCGCGAAGGTCCTGGAGGAACCGTCCGCCGCCCTCACCGCGAAGGCGGACGCCGAGGTCCTGCTCGTCGACGTCCGTCTCGATGGCGGGGATTGAACCGCGGTCCGCTCCTTCGACGCCCTAACGGCGCAGGCCATGGCGGGCTTCTCCAACCTCCCGGTTGAGGGTGTCCCCGCGTCCGTGGAGGCTTTCCTCCCGGCCCGTGAAGCTCGCCTAAATATCCGCGGGTCGTTCGGAGGCACCATGTCCGGAACGACGTACGCGCAGAAGACCGCGAGCACGACGATCTACCTCGAGCCCCACATCCGCCCCGGCTTCCCCGTCCACCGCTGAAGGAGACGGAAATCCTGGGAGCCAAGACGGGGATGGGCGCCGGGGTCTCCCGCGCGGCTACCGGCGAGGATCCGCCGCCGCCCCCGTAGGCGTCGAGCGGACTGGCCAGACTGTCCAAAAACGGTCCTTCGGGCCCCCTAATCGCGGCATACGTATTTACGGGGTAAGGGCTTGCCTCCGCGGGGGAAACCCAGATGGTTCACATCCGAGACGATGGAGTCTTCGACGCGCCGATTGACCGGATCTGGAAGTACATGAACGACCCGAACGCCCACCAGCACGGGTCCTTCCAGGTCACGAAGGTCCTGGAGCAGAAGGGGAACGCGATGACCGCCGAGGCGAGGCTGAAGAACGCCGACGGGACGGTCAACACGGAGAAGATCCGCATGACGATGAACCCGCCGAAGGGGTACGACTTCGAGTACCTCTCCGGGGCGATGAAGGGCACGAAGCACACGCACACGTACACGCCGCAGGGGGACAAGACGAAGGTCGTCGTCGAGGGGGAGTATGTCGTGCCGAAGGGCATGACGGAGAACGCGGTGAAGAAGATGGCCCTCGACTACTTCGCGGTGGTCTTCGCGGAAGACAACGCGGCCCTCCGGAAGTACAAGTAGCGCCTCCCCGACGCGCGTTGCAGTTCGCCGGCCCTTCCGATCCCGTCCGTCCTCAGTAGAGGCGCTGGGCCGGGACCGCCGGCGGCGACAGAGTCATCGCAGGGACATCGCGCGCCCGCTTACGATAGAGCCAAATCACGAGTAGCACGAACCCGATCCCGACGACCGACATCCCGGTCTTCCCCGCCAGTTCCAGGATCATCGCGAAGAGCGCGAAGAAGCCGATTGCGCCCGCGACGAACGCGAAGACGTGGCGTTCGGCGTCCGGCCGGCCGGAGGCCCGCCGTAGCAGGAGGAGCGCAGCCGCCAGGAGAAGCCCGCCCTCGACGAACGTGATGAGGGGGAGGCCGCCGAGGGCGGGGCCTCCGGCGTACACGAGGAACGAGAGACCGAAGAACGCGAATCCCGCGATCGCGTAGGCGGGTCGAGGCAGGAGCCGCCCGGACGGGACGCGCTCCCAGTGGCGGGCGGCCCATCCCTTCGCGGCCCACGTGAGCAGCAGGATGGCGGCGACGGCCCCGGCGAGCTCGGGGACCCCGGGACGGTAGGGAGTCAGGACGGCCTGTCCCAGGACCGCGACGCCCGCCAGCAGGGCAATCGCGAGGGTGAGGCCCCGCGTCGACAGGAGGGCGCGGCCCCGCAGGGCGGGCCACCGCCACTCGATGACGAAGATTGGGAAGGCGATGCTGAACGCCGCGTGGAAAATCATGAGCCACACCGTCCAGACCCAGTTCACGCCCGCCCAGTGGCCGTACCACCCGAGGTCCCCGACGACGAGCGACAGCGGGTCGAACATCGTCTTCACGGTGAGGCCCTCCTCGACGATTCCGTACGCGGCCCCGAGCAGCAGCACCCCGGGCCATCCCGCCCGCCACCGGACCGCGAGCTCCCGGCACACGAGGACCCCGGAGCCGTACAGCCAGAGGAGGAGGCCCACAAGGAATGGGTTCAGCCACCCGAGAGGGGGCGTCGAACCGGTGATCGCCTCCGGCAGGAACGCGGCGAGGACGACGAGGTAGAGGACGACGCGTCGGTTCGACGGAGCGGGCGCCGGGGTTGCCACGGCCATCGCGCCGCCCGACGTGGGCACGCGGGGGATAAAACCTGCGGGCCCAGAATCAGCGGCCGGCCCTACGGGGGACCTTCGCGGGCTCCGTGAGCATCGACCGGGGGACCTTCCGGAGCTCCCTGTACCGCTTCATGTGCTCGTCGAACTCCTTGTCCGTCATCGACAGGAGGTTCGCGCACTCGAGGAGCGCGCCCTGGGCGAGAAAGTCCACTTCGTTAAGCTCCGAGACCTTGTCCGCCCAGTTCCGCTTGCTCTCTTCCCCCTCGAGCACCCTCTCGGGTTCCACGATCCTCGACACGCGTTCGGGATCCATCTTCACGGGGAACCCGTCGACGCCGGCCTCCCGGTGACGTCCGCTCCCGTCCTTACAACCCGTTCGTGAGGTTCAAGGGGCTCCCTCTCGCTGAGCCCCGCATGGAGCTCCACACCGCCCTCCGAGACCGGCGGAGCGTGCGGGCGTACCGGCCCGACCCGGTCCCCGACAAGGTGCTCGAGGATCTCGTCGAGGCCGCGAACCAAGCGCCCTCCGCGGGGAACCTGCAGGCCCGTGACTTCGTCGTCGTCCGCGACGAGGCCGCCCGCAAGGCCCTCTGCCGCGCCGCGCTCGACCAGGAGTTCATCGCCCAGGCCCCCGCGGTCCTCGTCGTGTGCGCGAACCTCGAGCGGAGCGCCTCGGAGTACGGCAGGCGGGGGCGGGAGCTGTACGCGGTCCAGGACGCGGCCGCGGCGACCGAGAACCTCCTCCTCGCGGCGCACGGGGCGGGGCTCGGCACGGTCTGGGTCGGGGCCTTCGACGAGCGGGAGGTGGGCCGGGTGCTCGGGCTCCCCGCCCACGTCCGGCCCGTCGCGATCGTCCCCGTGGGCCGGCCCGCGGAGGCGCCCGGGCCGTCCGAGCGGCGGCCCCTCTCAGAGATCCTCCACTGGGACCGCTGGTAGGCCTCACAGGGCGGGCGTGTACTGCCGCCCGTCCCAGGCGAACGGGAGGTAGTGGAGGTGGAACTCCCGCGGCTCGAACGTGTACTGGAGGTCCTGGAGCACGCCCGGCTGCTCCGCCTCGTTGCTCAGGAGGATGAAGTCCGCGAGGCGGGCCGCGACGTCCATCGGGACGAGCGTGGGCATCCGGGTCCCGCCCGCGAAGCCCTCCGCGCGGCGGTACACGGGCGGGCGGTTCGTGAGCCCCGTCGCCCAGGCCTTGAACGTCTCCGGGTCCAGGGGCGTCGCCGGGACGAACACGTTCACCCAGCCCTCGTTGGGCCGGGTCTGGCCGGTGAACAGCGCCGCGAGCTTCCACAGCGTCCCGCCCTCGACCTTCCTCCAGAAGATCCGCACGTACCCGAGGACCCGCCAGAACGGCATGTGCACGAGGGTCCCGGGGGCGGGGCGGTTCGGGGCCGCGACCTCGTAGTCCACGACCCGGACTTCGCCGTTCCGCGTGTGCGCGGTCCCGCAGGAGCAGAGGAGGACCGTGTCCCCCTTGTTCGCCTCGGCCGGGACGGGCTGCCCGCACTTCGGGCACGCGACCTGGACGAGCCTCACCGCATCCCCCTCCCCGCGCGCGCGTACTCCTTCGGGAGATCGCCCTCCAGGATCTCGCTCCCGTGGCGGAAGAACCAGAACGCGCCCGCCCAGGCGGCGAACCCGGCGACGAGGCCGAGGGCCACCGGGAGGGCGGGGGATTCGAACACCCCGAGGCCCGCGGCCCAGAGGCCGAGCGCGATCGCGAACCCGCCGAGGGTCGCGCCGCCCGCCATCGCGAGGCTCTGCGCGAGCGGGTCCCCCGGCGCCCGCCCCGAGATCGACGCGCCCGTGACCCCGTCGAACGTCGCGAAGTACGATCGCCCGCGGTACGCGTACCGGACGACCCACACCGGGAGGAACAGGAGGACCTGGCCCCGCGGGATCACCTGGATCTTCTGGAACGTGACGTTCGGG
>Ga0209619_10002439_pt1 | contig 13487 bp, 11 predicted proteins | sample Rifsed16ft3_FD_184011 | JGI IMG/M metagenome (GOLD analysis project Ga0209619, IMG submission 184011) | Soil microbial communities from Rifle, Colorado, USA - sediment 16ft 3 (version 2) | ecosystem: Environmental > Terrestrial > Deep subsurface > Rock core/Sediment | place: Rifle, Colorado... | reverse complement strand
CCGCTGGTGCAGGCCATGATCCGGCTGCAAAGCCACTCGACGTCCAATCCCACCTCCATCGCCCAGAAGGCCGGCGTGGCCGCGCTGCGCGGGCCGATGGATTCGGTGCGCGCCATGCTCGCCGAGTACGCCCGCCGGCGCGCCCGCATCATCGCCGGGCTGAACGCTATTCCCAACCTGCGCTGCGCCGAGCCCCACGGCGCCTTCTACGCCTACCCGAACGTGGGCGGCTGGATGCGCGCCCGCGGCGTCAAGACCGCGGCCGAAGTCGCCAAGCGCCTCCTCGACGAAGTCCACGTCGTGGTCGTTCCCGGCGAAGCCTTCGGCACCGCCGAGCATCTCCGCCTCTCCTACGCCACCTCGATGGAGCGCATCGAAGAAGGCCTCCGCCGCCTCACCCGTTTTTTCTCCTAGGTTTTTCTCTGCGCCCTCTGCGTCTCTGCGGTGAAGCTGTCTCTTAAAGAAATCTGTGTTCATCTGCCTGCCCTGAGAGCGAAGGGCTTGCCCTTCGCGCCGAAGGGTGGTTTCATTCCTCCTTTCTATGCGCAACGCCTACGCCATTATTCTCGCCGGCGGCTACGGGACGCGCTTCTGGCCGGCCAGCCGCCGGGCGCGCCCCAAGCAGTTCCTGCCGCTAACGGGCAAGGAATCGCTGCTGCAACAAACCTATCGCCGCGTGGCCCGGCTTTTTCCCCCGAGCCGCATCTACGTCGTCGGCAACGCCGAGCACGCGCGGCTGCTGCGTCAGCAACTGCCGCGCCTGCCTCGCCGCAATCTCCTGCTCGAGCCCGTGGGCCGCAACACCACCGCCGCCATCGCCCTGGCCGCTGCGCACCTCCGCGCCGCGCGGCGGCGTGGCGAGGAGGACGCCTTGCTCGCCGTTTTCCCCGCCGACCATGCGATTCGAAACCCAGCGAAGTTTCGCCGCGTAGTGCGCGGGGCGCTCGCGGCTGCGGCGGTTGCTGAAGACGCCATGGTCGTGCTGGGCATTCCTCCCACCGCGCCGCACACCGGCTACGGCTACATCGAGCGCGGGCGGAGCCTGCGTCGCGTAAGCGGCCAGTCGGCCTACGCCGCGCGGAGGTTCACCGAGAAACCGGATGCGCGCACTGCGGCGCGCTACCTGCGCACGGGACGCTTCTACTGGAACTCGGGGATGTTTTTCTGGCGCCTGTCGGTCTTCACCGCGCTGCTGCGCCGCCACCTGCCGCGCACCTATGGCGCTGCTGAAGAGCTGCTGCGGAGCATCGGCCGGCGCGGCTACGCCGCGCGCGTCGAGCGGGCCTACCGGAAACTCCCGAACATCTCCGTAGATTACGCCCTCGCCGAGCCCGCGGCGGCAGCCGGCAAAGTCCGAGTCATCCCCGCCGAGATGGGCTGGAGCGACCTCGGCTCCTGGAGCGCGCTGGCCGACTGGCTCGGGCCTAAAGCAGGCGCCGCGCATTTCTCTCTCGACGCCCGCGGCAACTTCGTCCACGCACCCGGTCCGCCCAAGGCGGATGCCCTCCCGAGGCGGGCCAGCCTCGGGCTGGCGCCTCGGGCGCACAAGTTCACCGCCGCCCTGGGGGCCGAGAACCTCATCGTGGTCGAGACGCCCGACGCGCTGCTCCTCTGCCGGCGCGACCGCGCCCAGGATGTCGGCAAAGTCGTAGATTACTTGCGGAGAAAGAGACTCCACCGATGGCTGTGAAGAGCCCGAAGAAGCGGAAGACGCCGAGGCGTGCGGCTGCTCCCCCCATCCGCTTCGGCACCGACGGCTGGCGCGGACTCATCGCCCGCGACTTCACCTTCGAGAACGCCACGCGGGTGGCGCGCGCCCTGGCGCGCTGGCTGACGGAGTTTGAAGATACCCGCGGCGGGGTCGTGGTGGCCTACGACACGCGCTTCCTCGCCGACCGCTTCGCCCGCCGCGTGGCGGAGATCCTGACCTCGGTCGGCGCACCGGTCCGGCTGGCGACGGCGCCGACGCCCACGCCGGCGCTTTCCTATGCCGTGCGCACGAGCGGCGCCGCGGCCGGCGTCATGCTCACCGCCAGCCACAACACCTACCCGTGGCTGGGCATCAAGCTCAAGGAGCGCTACGGCGGCTCGGCCTCGGCGCGCGCGGTCAAGGAAGTCGAGCGCTGCCTGGCGGACGAATCCCGTCTGCCGCGGGTCTCGCCCCGCCCGCGGCTCATCGAAGTCGTGGACTTGAAGCCAGCGTACGTCGCGCGGCTTGCGGAACTGGCGGATCTCGATCGCATCGCCGCCGCGGGCCTGCGGCTGGCGATTGACCCGATGCACGGGTCCGGGGCGGGGTATCTCAAGGCGCTGCTCGATGAGCGCGGCATCGCCGCCGTGGAAGTGCGCGGCACGCCCGATCCGCTCTTCGGCGGCGTCCAACCCGAGCCCATTGACGCGAACCTCGAGCCGCTCCGCTCGGCGGTGCTGCGCGAGAAATGCGATGCCGGTCTCGCCACCGACGGCGACGCCGACCGCGTGGCCGCGCTCGACGCCGGCGGCAACTTCGTCGACCCGCACAAGATTTTCGCGCTGGTTTTTCGTCACCTGGTGGAACGACGAAGTCTCACGGGCGGCGTGGCCAAGACTTTTTCAGTCAGCAAGATGATTGACCGCATGGCGGAGCGCTACGGCGTGGAGCTCGTCGAAACCCCCATCGGCTTCAAGTACATCGCCGAGCTGATGCTGGAGCGCGACCTGCTTATTGGCGGCGAAGAAAGCGGCGGCATCGGCATTCGCCCGCACCTCGCGGAGCGCGACGGCCTGCTCGTCTCGCTCCTGCTCGCGGAAATCGTCGCCGTCGAAGCCAAGCCCCTGGCCGAGTGCGTGGCCGACTTGCAAAAGGAGTTCGGGCCGCTCCACTACCGGCGTCTGGACCTCACGCTCGACCCGGCGCAGAAGCAGCGCGCTTTGCAGCGATTCGCCGCCGACGACCTGCGACGCGTGGGGGACTGGACAGTAGTGGGGCGGGAAGACCTCGACGGCACGAAACTGTACCTGCTGAACGCCGGCTGGGTGCTCGTGCGCGCTTCCGGCACCGAGCCGGTGGTGCGCATCTACGCGGAAGCGCCGGCGGCCGAGCTGGCCGAGCGCGTGGTGGCCGCGGTGCGGGGCCTGGTGCGGAGCGCTTGAGCGTCATGGAGGAATCGTTCAAGAGCAAGCTGCTGCGCTGGAGATTCAACTTCTTTCCCGCGCTGCGCGGCACCGGCGCGCGCGTCACCTACATCTCCGAGGATTCCCGCGAAGTGCGCGTCCGGCTCCCGCTCAACTGGCGCACGCGAAACTACGTGGGAACGATTTACGGCGGGAGCCTCTACGGCGCGGTCGACCCCTTTTACATGGTGATGCTCATCCGCAACCTGGGGCCGGACTACGTGGTCTGGGACAAGGTGGCCACGATCCGCTTCCTGAAGCCCGGACGGACGACGCTCTACGCCCGCTTCGCTCTGGACGAGGCCGAGCTTGACGCCATCAAGTCGGCGCTCGTCAATCAGCGCTCCGTCGACCGCACCTACCGGATCGAGCTGACCGACGCCGTCGGCACCGTCCACGCCTCGGTCGAGAAAGTCATCTACATCGCCCGGAAAAAGAACGACAAGGAGACAAAATGACTCGAAAGCTTCTCTTTCCGCTCTTCGGGCTTCTCTTCCTGCTGGCGGCCGCGAGCGAGGCGACCGCCCGCGGGCCGTTCCGTGTCGGCACCGTGGAGGCCGACCCGGGAAAAAGCGCCTCGGGGTTCCTGGTGGTGCCCGACGGGGTGGACAAGGGCACGCAAATTCCCGTGACCGTGATCCACGGGGCGGAAGACGGGCCGGTGCTGGCGCTCATCGCCGGCACGCACGGCTACGAGTACGCGCCTATCATTGCGCTCCAAGTAATCCGCAGGCAGATTGACCCGCACGAGCTTTCCGGCACCATCATCCTCGTCCACGTCGCGAACCTGCCGTCGTTTCTCGGCCGCACCGTCTATTACAGCCCGGTGGACGGGAAGAACCTGAACCGCGTCTATCCCGGCAAGGCCGACGGCACGCTGAGCGAGCGCATCGCCCACGCCATCACCACCGAAGTCATCGCGCGCGCCCACGCGGTGGTGGACCTCCACTGCGGCGACGGCAACGAGGCGCTGCGGCCGTACAGCTACTGGACGAAAACGGGCAAGGCCGAGCTCGACGAGCGCTCGCGCGCGATGGCAGTCGCCTTCGGGCTCGACCACATCGTCATCGTCACCGACCGCCCCGCCGATCCGCAGGCCTCCGTCTACACCGACAACACGGCGCTCACGCGCGGCAAACCGGCCATCACAACGGAAACCGGGCAGATCGGCGAGACCGGCCCCGAGTGGGTCACTCTCGTCGAGCGCGGGGTCTGGAACCTGCTGCACCACTTCAAGATGATTTCCGGAGACGCCCCCGCCGTCGAACCCGTTGTCTGGCTGGACAAGAATGAGGTTCTGCGGAGCCCGCAGACGGGCATTTTTTATGCAACCGTCAAGCCCGGCCAGACGGTGGCGGCCGGGACGCTGCTCGGAACGCTGACGGATTTTTTCGGGAACCCGCTGGCGGAAATCCGCGCGCCGTTTGCGGGGATGGTGAACTACGTGGTGGCGACCCCGCCGGTGAGCCAGGGCGAACCGCTGGCGATGGTCTCGCGCCCGCCGATGTGAGATTTCAGATTTGAGAGTTGAAAGCTACCCGCCGTGGGTAGCGGGCGGGGCGGAGCCGCGCCGTTCGGACGGCGTGAAGGTTTCCCAGAGAATCAGGACCCACAAGGCGAAGAACCAGAGCCAGACAAAGCCGACCGCCCAGACGATCAGCACCAGCCACTTGACGAGGCCCACGGCCCACCCGGCAGGGCCCGTGGGCGCCTTCAGCCGCTTGAACCACTCGAGCGGCGCGACGGGCGAGGCCAGGTTATCGAGCAGCCAGGCAAAGTATTTCTTGTGCCACTCGAGCAGGCGAGCCTGGAACCGAGCGAGTCGGTTTGCTTCTGCCACAGTAATCAGCCCTCAGCGCCTTTCTTGTAGCCTGCGGCGGCGCGACTTTCAAGAGCCTTGCGGACGGCGTCGAGGACGCCGTTGATGAACTCGACCGACTCTTCGCTCGAAAAGCGCCGGGCGATTTCGAGGGCTTCGTCGATGACGACCGCCGCCGGGGTGTCGGGGCGGGTCATCAGCTCGCGGACAGCGAGGCGGAGGAGGTTGCGGTCGACCGCCGCCATGCGCTCGAGCTTCCAGTGCTCGGAGTGGGCGGCGAGGAGAGAATCGATCTCCTCGACGGCGCCGGCGGTGCCGAGGAAAAGCTCTTCGGCGAAGCGGAGCGTTTCGTGGTCCACCTTGCGGCCTTGCCAGAAGGCGGGGAGGAGCGAGGCCGGGTCGGGGCGGTCACCCTCCCACTGAAACAGTAGCTGGAGCGCGCACTCGCGCGCCTTGCGGCGCCGGGGCATGTCAGCGCTTCTTCTTGCCGCGGGCGGCGCGAGCGAGGAGCGTGGCCATCTCGACGGCGGTGAGGGCGGCCTCGGCGCCCTTGTTGCCGGACTTGGCGCCGGCGCGGTCGATGGCCTGCTCGAGGGTATCGCAGGTGAGGACGCCGAAAGCCATGGGCACGCCGGTTTCGACGGCGGCGAGCTGAACGCCGCGGGTGACCTCGGCGCTGATGAAGTCGAAATGCTGCGTGTCGCCGCGGAGGATGCAGCCGAGGCAGACGAGCGCGTGGTAGCGGCCGGTCTGGGCGAGCTGCTTCGCCGCCACGGGGATTTCAAAGGAGCCGGGGACGCGGACGACTTCGATTTTCTTTTCGTCGGCGCCGACGCGGGCAAGTGCATCGAGCGCGCCGCTCAAGAGCCGCTCGGTGACGAAGCTGTTGAAGCGGCTGACGACGATCGCGAGCCGCAGTCCCTTGGCGCTCAAGTTGCCTTTGAGTTCACTTGCCATGACAGCCTATTTCACCACAGAGGCACAGAGAACACAGAGAAAAACTTACCGGCCGGTGAATTTGGCCGGGCGCTTCTCGAGGAAAGCCCGCGTGCCTTCCTTCATGTCTTCGGTCGTGCAGCAGAGGCTGAAGAGCGTGGCCTCGAGGAACAGCCCTTCGGCCTGCGGCATCTCCAGCCCGCGATTGACCGCCTCGATCGCGAAGCGCACGGCCAGCGGGGCGTTGGCGGCAATCTTCTTCGCCATGGCCTCGGCTTCCCCCACCAGGTCGGCCGGTGGCACGACTTCGTTCACGAGGCCGATGGCGAGCGCTTGCTGGGCGGTGATCTGCTCGCCGGTCATCACCAGCTGCAGGGCGCGGCCCTTGCCCACGAGACGCGCCAGGCGCTGCGTGCCGCCGTAGCCGGGGATGATGCCGAGCTTCACTTCCGGCTGGCCCAGCTTGGCGTTTTCCGACGCGATGCGGATATGGCAGGCCATCGCCAGCTCGCAGCCGCCGCCGAGCGCAAAGCCGTTGACGGCGGCGATGAAGGGCTTGGGCGAGGCTTCGATGCGGTCGAGCACCGACTGGCCAAAGAGGCCGTAGTCGCGCCCGGCCACGGGCGTAAGCTGGGCGAGCTCGTTGATGTCGGCCCCGGCGACGAAGGCCTTCTCGCCGGCGCCGGTGAGGATGGCGACGCGCACCGTCTCGTCAGCGATGACTTCGCGCACGCAGGCGTCGAGCTCTTCGAGCGTCCGCCGGTTGAGCGCGTTCAGGACTTTGGGGCGGTTGAGGGTGATGAGGGCGACGGCGTCGCGCTTTTCATAGAGCAGGTTTTCGTAGGGCATGTCTGTCACCTCACAAACTACAAATGCAGATCCCTCGTCCCGAGCGTTCGGGACTCGGGATGACATTCGCTGCGCTCATGTCAATTGCAGGTTCATCGGCTTCGGGTTCTTGGGGTCGGCGTAGTCGTAGAAGCCGCGGCCGGACTTGCGGCCGTTCCAGCCGGCGGTGACCAGGCGCTTCAGGAGCGGCGGCGGGGCGAAGCGCGGCTCGCGGTACTCGTCGAACATAATCTCGGCGATGAAAAGCGTGGTGTCGAGCCCCACGAAGTCAAGCAGGGTGAAGGGCCCCATGGGGTGGTTCAAGCCGAGGTGGATGGACTTGTCAATGTCGGGGATGGAGCCGAAGCCCTGCTCGAGGGCGCGGATGGAGTCGAGCAAGTAAGGGATGAGCAGGCGGTTGACGATGAACCCCACCCGGTCCCACGTCCGCACCGGGACTTTCCCGAGCTTCTCGGCGAATTGCACGCCGGTCTCGAACACCTCGTCCGCCGTCTGAATCGTGCGGATGACTTCGACGAGCTTCATCAGCGGCACCGGGTTCATGAAATGCAGCCCGATGAAGCGCTCCGGCCGGCCGGTGGCGGCGGCCATCTCGGTGATGGAAATCGAAGAGGTGTTCGACGCCAGGACGGTGTGCTTGGGGCAGAGCTTGTCGAGCTCGGCGAAGAGCTCTTTCTTGAGCTTGGGGTTTTCGGTGACGGCTTCGATGACGAGGTCGCAGTTCTTCAGGTCGCTGACGGCGGTGGTGCGCTTGATGCGGCTCAAGGTGTTTTTCTTTTCGACTTCGGAGAGCTGGTTTTTCTCGACGAACTTCTGCAGGCTCTTTTCGATGATGCCCATGCCCTTGTCGAGCAGCTGGTCGTTGACTTCGCGCACCACGACCGAGAAGCCCGACATGGCCGCCACCTGCGTGATCCCCGAGCCCATCAGCCCGCAGCCCACCACTCCTACCACTTGAATGTCCATTGGCTTTCCCTCCCACCCTCGGGCGGAAGCCCAAGGGCTCGTCAGTTGAAACGTACGGCCTGCCTGCGGCGGGCAGACTTAGGAAACCGACTCCACGATGACGGCGATGCCCTGGCCGCCGCCGATGCAGGCGGTGGCCAGGCCGTAGCGTCCCGAAGCTTCGGGACGCCGGCGGAGCTCGTGGAGCAGCGTCAGCACCAGGCGCGTCCCCGTCGCCCCCAGCGGATGCCCGAGGGCAATGGCGCCGCCGTTGACGTTGGTTTTCGCGCGGTCGAGCCCGAGCTCCTTCTCCACCGCCAGGTACTGCGGCGCGAAGGCTTCGTTCACTTCGACCAGGTCAATGTCCTTGAGCTGCAAACCGGCTTTGGCCAACGCCGCGCGGCTCGCCGGCACCGGGCCGATGCCCATAATCGTCGGCTCGACCCCCGCCACCGCCCACGACACCAGCCGCCCGAGCGGCTTGAGTTTCTTCTCCTTCGCAATCTTGTCGGTCGTCACTACTACCGCGGCGCCGCCGTCGACAATCCCGCTGGCGTTCCCGGCGGTGAGGATGCCGTCGGGGCGGAAGGCAGGCGGGAGTTTCGCCAGGCCTTCAAGCGTCGTCTCCGGCCGGCGGTTGTCGTCTTCGCCGAAGAGGGTCGTGCCCTTCTTCGACTTGATCTCGACGGGAACAATCTCATCCTTCATGCGGGAAGCCTTGTAGGCGGCGTCAGCGCGCTGCTGGCTCAAGAGCGCGTACTCGTCAGAGGCCTGCCGCGTGATGCCGCACTGCCGCGCCAAGTTTTCGGCAGTGTCCGACATATAGCAGCCGCAGTAGGAGTCCTTAAGCGCGACCATCAGCGAATCTTCCAGCGCGCCCTGGCCGAGGCCAAATCCCCAGCGCGCCCCGCGGATGACGTGCGGCGCCTGGCTCATCGACTCCATCCCGCCGGCGAGCACCATCCGCGCTTCGCCGAGCAGCAGCCGGTGCGCGGCCTGGATGATGGACTCCATCCCCGAGCCGCACAGGCGGTTCACGGTGACCGCCGGCACCTCTTTCGGCAGGCCCGCCTTCAGCCCCACGTGGCGCGCGCCGTAGATGGCGTCGCCCGAGGTCTGCAAAGCGTTGCCGATGATGACGTGGTCGAACTCGGCGGGCTCGACCCGGCTGCGCTCGATGGCCGCGCGGGCGGCGAGAGCGCCGAGCTCAATAGCGGAGAGGTCCCGCAGCGCCCCGCCGTAGCGCCCCATGGGGGTGCGGGCGCCGGCCAGGAGAACGATGTCGCGCGGCTCCATAGTTGGACCGGGACTAGCGGACAACCACCGCATTGCCTTTCTTGCGGGCTTCCTCGAGCGAGATTTCGGCGCGGTTGATGACGTCGGTGACGATGTCGAGCGGGTCGTAATCGGGCCGCACGGCGGCTTCGCTCACCCCGGCGCTGAAGGTGAGCGAGTCCTTGCCCTCGGGCAGCTTGAGCGCCGCCAGCTGCTTGCGGAGTTTCTCGACCACCGGCTGGACTTTCTGGGCGGTGGTGTCGCCCAGCACCACAGCCAGCGAGGTGGCGCTGTAGCGGATGGCGAGATCGTTCTGGCGGACGGTGCTCAAGACGGCGTCGCCGCACTGCTGCATGAACTTCTGCATGGGACCCTCGCCCACCTGGCGCATCAAGGCGTTGCCTTTGTCGAGCTCGAACAGGGCAACCACCAGGGGCGTGCCCTGGGTCTTGGCGCGGCTGACCTCGCCCACCACGCAGTCGAGGTAGCTCGAGCGCCCCAGCAGCCCCGTGGAGGCGTCGGCCACCGAGAAGGTCTTCATCAACGAGCGCAGCTTGGTGTTGGTGATGGCGGTCTCGGCCTGGTCGGCGATGGCACGCAGCAGGTAGACCTCGTTCGGGCGCCACTGCCGCACCCGGTCGGCCTGGCTCAACACGATCAGCCCCACCGGCTCCTGCTTTTCCTTGTCGATGAGCGGCATGGCCAGCACCGACTGCGAGCCCACCTGCTTCAAGTCCGGCGTCAGGTTGACGTCCATCACCAGGCCGTTCTCGGGGTCGAGCCTCTGCTGCCCCAGCAGCCCCAGCAGCTTCAACACCGTCGGCCCCGGCGACTGCGGCACTCCTGGCGAGCAGAACTCCACCGCCGTCGAAGGCGGCGACCCTGGCCGCCCCAGCGCCCCCAGGCAGCGGCTGGCCTTCAGGTACTTGCCCAGCTCGCTCACCGCCGTGTGCAGCACCGTTTTGGCCGTGCCCTGGCGGTAGAGGACGTGAGTGATTTCGGAGATCTTGGCCAGGTCGCTCACCGTCTCGCCGCCGGTGGCCGGGGGCGGCGGCGCCGCAGCGGCGGCGGCGGCCTCGGCCGGCGCCCCGCCGGGCGGGGGCGGCGTGACCCCGGGCGGCATGTAGCCCGAGAGCTCGAACAGCTTGTAGAGCCTCTCGTTGCGGGAGCCTTCCGCAGGGAACATCTGGTGAATCTTCTGCAGCTTCTCGATGGCCTTGGCCTTGAGGGAGTACTGGACGAAAATCTCGGCCTGCACGATGAGGTCTTCCAGCACGGCCTGGGCTTGCGCCGGGCCGGCGGGGGCGGCGGCAGCTTCTTCGACCTTCTCGTCCGACTTGGCGAAGACGGAGGCCTGGCCGGTGACGGTGGCGCCGCTGGTGATGCGGGAGGCGACAGCGCGGAAGCGCACCTCGTCGATCTTGCCTTGGAGCGCCTCCAGGCGCTTGGGGTTGGCGAAGTCGTAGGGGTCGATGTCAATCAGCCGCTCCAGGGCGTCGGCGGCGCGGGCGAATTCCGTCCCCTGGCAGTACATCTCGAAGAGTTTGCCGAGCACCATCCCATAGCGGCCTTCCTGGTTGGCTTCGTTGAAGGTGGAGGCGGCGAACTCCGCCAGCGGCGCCAGCGAATCGTTGGCCTTGAAGACGACCTCCAGCTTCTCGATGAACTCCTTCTGGCGCTTGGCGGCGGCCAGGTTTTCCTTGACGCGGCGCAGCACCTCGACCGCCTTCTCCGCCTTCTTCTCCTTGCAGTAGATGTCGGCCAGCTCGAACATGCGCTCGTAGCCGTCGGGGCTGGCCTTGTAACGGGTGGTGATGACTTCTTCGGCTTCCGCCAGGCGCTTTTCGGCGAGCAGGGCCGTGCTCAAGGTGTCGAGCACCGCCTGGTCCTGCTCGCTTTCGGCGTAGAGCGGCATCAGCAGGTCGGCGGCCTGCTTGTGGTGGCCGCGATCCACGTGCGACTGGGCCAGGCTCAAGGCGGTGCTGCGCTCGGGAGCCAGCTCGTAGGCCCGGCTCAAGAACTCGAGCGCCCGGTCGGGGTTCTCCGGCCGCAGCAGCTGCCCGGCGCGCAGGAAAGCCTTGGCGGCGATGTCCGCCTTGCCCTGCTTGGTGGCCTGCTCCCCGAGCTTGATATGGGTGTCGGCGTTTTCGGTTTCAATCTCGGCCAGGCGCTGCAGGGCGTCGAGCGTGCCGGCGGCGTTGCCGGCCTTCTGGAAGAGCTCGAGGGCGCTGCGGAAGGCCTCGGCGGCCTCGTCGTTCTTGCGGCTGCGCTGCAGCAGCAGCCCCAGCCGCGCCACGCGCTCCGGCGGTTGCGGGACGCCCTGGAGCGACTTGCGGAAGAGCGGCACCGCCCGGGTGGCGTCGTTCTTCTCGCAGTACTTGTCGAAGAGCTCGCCGTAGTAGCCGAGCGCCTGCTCGCTCTTGCCGCCCTTGGCCGAGAGGTCGCCCATCGAGCGCAGGTAGTCGAGGTTCTGCGGGGCCAGCTTGTAGGCGGCGGCGTACTCCTGGACGGCGTCGAGGAGCTTGCCCTTGCTGACGTACTTCTCCGCCTTTTCGAGATGCTTCTCGATGTCCGCCATGCGCTTGGGTCCTTCGGCCGAGGCCCGGCCGCCTCACCCCCCGAGGCCGGCCTGCCCGCGGTCGGGGCCACGGGCAAAGACTAACTATAATACCGAAGGCCGCTCCCCGCCAACCGCTTTTCCCGGGTTCTGCGGCCGCCCTACCCGCCCCGGTCAAGCTGTGGCACACTGGAGGTTTGGAACCCGTGTGCCGACCATGACCGAGCCCGCGCGCATCCGCAACTTCTCCATCATCGCCCACATTGACCACGGCAAGTCCACGCTGGCCGACCGCTTGCTCGAGCTCACCGGCGCTTTGAGCCTGCGCGAGCGCAAGGACCAGGTCCTCGACTCCATGGACCTCGAGCGCGAGCGCGGCATCACCATCAAGGCCCACGCCGTGCGGCTGAACTATCAGGCCCGCGACGGGCAGGCCTACCAGCTCAACCTCATTGATACACCGGGGCACGTGGACTTCAGCTACGAGGTCTCGCGGTCGCTGGCGGCCTGCGACGGGGCGCTGCTCGTCGTCGACGCCTCCCAGGGCGTCGAGGCCCAGACGCTCGCCAACGCCTACCTCGCCGCCAAGCACAGCCTCGAAATCATCCCCATCATCAACAAAATTGACCTCCCCCAGGCGCGCCTGGAAGAGACCGCTGCGCAGATCGAGCACCTGCTGGGGCTGCCGGCCTCGCGGGATTTGCCCATCAGCGCCAAGCTCGGCACCGGCATCGAGGCGGTGCTCGAAGCCATCGTGGCGCGCGTGCCGCCGCCGCGGGGCGACGCCGCCGCCCCGCTGCGCGCGCTCATTTTCGACTCCTGGTTCGACTCCTACCGCGGCACCATCGTGCTGGTGCGGGTCGTGGACGGCGTCCTGCGGCCGAAGATGCGCGTGCGCCTCGTGGCCACCGGCCAGACCTATGAGGTCGAGGAGCTGGGCGTGCTCACGCCCAAGCCGCTGCGGGTCGAAGCGCTGGCCGCCGGTGAAGTCGGCTTCGTCATCGCCAACATCAAGCGCGTCCACGACGCCCAAGTGGGCGACACCCTCACTGAACAAGACCCCGCACGGCGGGGCGCGCCCCTGCCCGGCTTTACGCACATCAAGCCGATGGTCTTCGCCGGCCTGTACCCGGCGAGCGCCGAAAACTACGAGGAGCTGCGCGACGCGCTCGAGAAACTCGCGCTCAACGACTCCGCGCTTTCCTACGAGGCCGAAACCTCCACCGCGCTCGGCTTCGGCTTCCGCGCCGGCTTCCTCGGCCTGCTCCACATGGAGATCGTGCAGGAGCGCCTGGAGCGGGAGTTCAGCCTGACGCTGGTTTCGACCGCGCCCAGCGTCCGCTACCGGATTCTGACCAAGAAGGGCGAAGAGGTCGAAGTCGAAAGCCCGGCGCGCTTTCCCCCGCCGGGTGAGATTGACCTCATCGAAGAGCCGATACTTGAGCTCACCATCATCACCCCGGCGCAGTACCTCGGGGGGCTTCTGAAGCTCTGCGAAGAGCGCCGCGGCACGCAGAAGAAATTCGACTACATCTCGCCCGAGCGCGTGCTGCTCCAGTACGAGCTGCCGCTGGCGGAGATGGTGCGCGACTTCTACGACCGGCTGAAGTCCATCTCGCAGGGCTACGCTTCGATGGACTACGAGCTGGCGGGCTACGGCGCAGCCGACCTGGTGAAGCTCGACATCCTCGTCGCCGGCGAGCCGGTGGACGCCTTCGCCACCATTTGCCACCGCGAGGAAGCCTACGAGCTCGGCAAGTCGCTGGTCGAGCGCCTGCGGAAGCTGATTCCCCGGCAGCAGTTCGAAGTGGTGTTGCAGGCGGCGCTCGGCAGCCGGGTCATCGCCCGCGAGACGGTGCGGCCGCTCCGCAAAGACGTCACCGCCAAGTGCTACGGCGGCGACATCACCCGCAAGCGCAAGCTCCTCGAAAAGCAGCGCGCCGGCAAGCGCCG
>Ga0209619_10002435_pt1 | contig 13493 bp, 13 predicted proteins | sample Rifsed16ft3_FD_184011 | JGI IMG/M metagenome (GOLD analysis project Ga0209619, IMG submission 184011) | Soil microbial communities from Rifle, Colorado, USA - sediment 16ft 3 (version 2) | ecosystem: Environmental > Terrestrial > Deep subsurface > Rock core/Sediment | place: Rifle, Colorado... | reverse complement strand
GGGCTGATGTCCATCGACAATGGGCTGATGTCCATGGACAACGGGCTGATGTCCACGGACAATGGGCTGTTGGCTGCGTACGCCAGGTGAGCGCAAACGGCCTTCCGCCAAGGGATTAGGGCGTTCCGCATCGCGTAGGACATCTTCACGGGATCGCCCTCCCGACGAGTACGCCGATACCCGCGCCGCCGAGGAGTCCAAGCGCCGATCCCAGTCTGATGCGGGGCCTTCTCAGCTCCGCGATGTGCCGTTTCGACAGGTCCTGATGGCCCGCGTACGCGGCCTCAAAACCCCGTCTGGTAGGCATCCGCATTGGCCGCGATGTGCCGAGTGATGGAGCCCTGAAGCGCGGTCACGCCTAGCCGCAGCGGCGACGGCCGCGAGGGTCAGGCTACGCATCCCGCACCTCCAGCAGCCGGTCGGTCACGGTCTTGAAGCCCAGCGGCTGGCCGGGTCGCGCCACAACAGGCCGCCTTCGCTCGAGATCTCGATGCCGATCAAGCGTTGTTCGAAATCCAAGACCTCGACGATGGTGCCGTCGCGGTCGATGAGCGGGCGATCAGCGCAGAAACAGAGCGGCGGAGAGTGTCCCGATGACGCTGACCAGGACCGCCACCTGGCCACCTACCAGCCAGCGGAATTGCTTCGACATCTTGTCGTCGAGCGCGTGCAGCCGTCCCTCGAGTACCACGAACCGGCGATCCACGATATCGAACCGCTGGTCTATGGCGTCAAAGCGGCGATCCATAGCTTCGAAGCGCCGATCCACAGCCTCGAACCGGGCGTCAATGCGCCGCTCCAAGGATTCAAACCGGGCCTCGAGCACATCAAACCGGCCTCCGAAGTCCTGCACCCGCCCTTCCAATCTCGCGACTCGCTCCAGCAGTCCAGGTTCCGTCACCGCGATCCTTTCATTATAGCCTCCGCCAACTGCGAGCCTCAAGCTCGGCAGCCAGGATGGCACCGCGCCTTCAACGGTGAGTCAACAAAGGGAGGCACGGCGCAAGGCCCGGGTTGCAGGACGCGCCCGCGGTGCCGATTATGCGGTGTCGTGACGACACCATCCGCCGAGGCCGAGCCACCATACGCCCTGACCCAGGAGAGCCACTAAGCCACGTGGGGCGCAACCTGGTCCGGCGGTTCCTCCGACCCGAAGCCGTTGTGCTGGCTGCCGCCGTGGCGCTCGCCAGCTGGAATCGGCTCGAGCACTCGGCGACCGACGTCATCCGTCCCGCCTTCCTCGCCCTGGGGCTCGCGGGATTGGTCGTGGCTTGGCGGCTCCGGCGCAGCCGGCTGGTCTTCTCGCTCACCGTCGTAGCGCTGGGGTACCTGTTGGTCACACGCTGGGCCGCGGGCGATGGGGACGCCCTCCAGCTGGCCGGCATCCTGGTGCCGCTCAACCTCGCCGTCATCGCCTTACTCCCCGAGCGGGGAGTGTTCACCCAGGCCGGCCTGTGGCATTGGGGCGCCTTGCTGGCCCAGGCCGCGGGCGTCGCCCTGGCAATCCGGGTCGGCAACGCCGACGTCACCGCGGGGCTGCTGCAGCAGGCGTTCGTCCCCCGAAACCTCACCGCCTGGACGCCCCTGGAGCAGCCGGCGCTCGCGGCGTTCGCGATAGCGGCCATCCTGGTCGGTGGCGGCCGCTTCGTCGCGGCCGGGACCACCGCCAGCGGCTACCTCTGGACCCTCGGCGCCACGTTCCTGGCTTATGCCACCGGAGACGCCTTGGATCGCTCGGTCTACATTGCCGCCGCCACCGGCATCCTGGTGGTCGCCGCGATCGACGTGTCATACCGGCTGGCCTACCATGACGGCCTCACCGGACTCCCGGGCCGCCGGGCCCTCAGCGAAGCGCTGGAGCGCCTGAGCGGGGCCTATACCATCGCCATGGTGGACGTGGATCATTTCAAGCGGTTCAACGATACCTACGGACACGAAGTAGGCGACGAGGTCCTCCGCACCGTGGCGACGCGCCTCGCGGAAGCCTTGCCCGAGGGTACGGTGTATCGCTACGGGGGCGAGGAGTTCGCGGTGCTGTTCGGCGGGGCCTCATGCGATACCTGCTTGCCGCTGCTCGAGCGGGCACGCGAAGCGGTGGCGCGAGAACCCTTCGCCATCCGGCGCCGGCTGCGCCCGCGGAAGAAGCCCGCGAAACCCCGCCCCAAGAACCGCCGTCACGAGGAAACCATCACCGTGAGCATGGGCGTGGCCGAACGGGACCGGCGGCTCGGGAAGGCGGAGGACGTCATTCGCGCCGCCGACCAGGCGCTGTACCGCGCCAAGGAGAACGGCCGCAACCAGGTGCGGGTGTAGTGTTGCGTCCAGCAAGCCCGCTTAGCAATAGCCCGCGCTGGTGGATTCCAGAGGGCGCGTTGGTGCGGGCGTGGTCTTGGCGCGCTGGGCGCCATGGGAGATTCTGGCGACGTGAACCCCGGTGGGTCCCGCCGGTCGCTGGTAGTCCCGGCGGTCCGGCGCCATTGTAGACCAGCTTTCGCGTACGACGGCGCTCCCTGGCGCCGAGACCGCCGGCACTAACGCTCCCTCTGGGACCCACCGGGGTTCACGTCGCCATGGCCCACCGCGCCCGAGCGTCGAGTCCACCCCGCACCACCAGCGCCCGGCGGAACCCACCAGCGCAGGCTATCCTTCGGCGACCCACTAGGACTCGGCACTAGGCTCCGTGTACGCCACCTGCCTGTTCTGCAACCACCACCTCGGCACCAACCAGGTCCTGGAGGTCTTCCCCGCCGGCCGCCGGCTCGCCTTTGATGCCAGCAAAGGACGGCTGTGGGTGGTGTGCCGGCGCTGCGAGCGATGGAACCTCTCGCCGTTCGACGAACGCTGGGAGGCGATCGAGGCCTGCGAGCGCCTGTTCCGGGACGCCCGAAAACGGGTCTCCTCCGACAACATCGGCCTGGCGAAGCTGGATGAAGGCCTGGAGCTAGTCCGGATCGGCGAGCCGCTCCGGCCCGAGTTCGCCGCCTGGCGCTACGGCGATCAGTTTGGGCGCCGGCGACGCCGGGCGGTCCTGGTAGGCATAGGCATCGGCGCGGTCGCGGGCGGGATCATGATCGGCGGGGCGGCCGTGGGCATCGCGGGCGGCGGCGGCTACTGGATCTACCAGGTGATCGACGGCCTGGCCAAGCAATACCGCCGCCGGCGAATCGTCGCGCGGGTGCCGACCGCGGACGGCCGGCGACTCATCGTCCGCGGCTCCCACCTCGACCGCGTGACCCTCACGCCCGACGCGCAGAGCACCGTGGGATGGAACCTGCATCTCACCCACAGCGCAGGGGAGGCGGTGCTATCAGACCATCACGCCACCCGCGCCGCCGCCCTGATCATGCCGGCGGTGAACCGCGCCGGCGCCTCCAGGCGCAACGTGCAGCAGGCCGTAAGGGAGATTGAGTCGCTCCGGGACCCGGTCGAGTTCCTCAAGACCATCGCCGCAGGTCCGGAACAAGGCCGCCTCGACTACCGAGCCTACCGGCGGCGCTCCAAACACAAAGGCCTCATTCGCCTGCCTGTCTCCACTCGGCTCGCGGTCGAGATGGCCGTCAACGAAGAGCACGAGCGCATCGCCCTGGAAGGCGAGCTGGCGTTGCTGGAGCTGGCGTGGCAGGATGCCGAGGAGATCGCCGCCATCGCCGACAGCCTAACCATACCGGCGGAAGTGAATGAACAGCTGGAACGATTGAAACGAGACGCCGGTACCGGAAAGCGTGAAGGGTGAGGGGTAAGGGGGCCACCCCTCACCCCTCACCCCTCACCCCTTACGCCGTTCAACCCCGCATCACGCACCCGGCGGTCGCCGCCCCATCATCCGCACCACCGGCTTGGCCAACCCGTCGAACTTGGCCTGCTGATCCGGGTCGAGCAGCTTGCGCAGCTCACCATAGTGGGCGTCCACATCCGCCTGGAACTTGTCGAACTCAGCCCGCATCGCGTCACGCTGCTCGGGTGTGGGCGGCCCGCCACCCATCATCGTGCCCATCACCGCGCGCCGCCGCTCGGCGGACTGCTTCATGACTGCGTTCAGGGCGTCGTAGTGCTTCTGGGTAGCGGGCTTCTGGGCGTCCGTGACGCCCACCGCCGCGACCAGCGAATCGAACGTCATCCAGTGATCCGGCGGGGGTTGAAACTGCCGGCCGCCTTGGGCCACCGCCGGCGATGCGAGGAGCAGGAGACCAGCTATGGAAAACAGCGTCTTCATGATCGTCTCCGAATTAGAGAGGTCCAACCGATGTGTACGTGCGGAACGGGCTAAACGTTAAGCGGAGGTGATAAGGGAAAGGCGAAGGGGACGTGCTCGGCCTCAGTGCAACCGTTTTCCCGTTTCCCCTTTCCCGCTTCCCGATCAGAACACCGTTCCGGGCGGTAGGGTATGGAGGTTGGGGAGGATGGTGAGCTGCAACTCGTCTCCCTGATCCACGCTCATGACCTGCGTATAGTACGACCCGGCGGCCAGCAGTTTGATCTCGATGCGAAGGTCGCCGTCGGGCCAGCGGAACTTGAAGGTGTCGCTCCGGAACCCGCTCACGAACCCGAGCCGTAGCCTGAGGCCGCCGCGCACCGCGTACACAGTTGCGTCGTGGAAGTTGTTGTTGTCAACCTCGATCGTGAAGTCCCGCCGAGGGGGTTCCTCCTGCTGGGCGACCGCCGGGCGCGCCGATGCTCCAATGTGGATTGCAGCGGTAACCAGCGCGAACGTCAGCGTTCGAGTGAGGTAGGTAGACGGCAGCATGGCATCACCCCGGGGTTCGGGTCTCTCACTGGAATAATACCGGTTTCGCACGGGATTGGTTCCTCGGTGCGATACACGCCCTAGCGCCGGCCCTCCGGCCACCCCAGTTTTCCGCGCCGAGTGCCAATTCACCCCACGCCTATCAAGGGAGACGCCGGTGCGGCCGTTCGTGTGGACCACACTTACCGCCCTCACGCTGGTGCGGTCCCTCGGGGCCCAAACCGGCTCCATCGCGGAGCGATACCGCGCCGCTGCCGACCGGATCATAGACGCCGCCCTGGGCGACAGCGCCGCGTACCATCGCCTGGCCATCCTCACCGATCGGTTTGGGCCCCGTTTCAGCGGGACCGACAACCTGGAGCGCGCCATCGACTGGATCCTGGAGGAAATGCGGAAGGACGGGCTCGACCACGTCCGGGGCGAGCCGGTGATGGTCCCGCGCTGGGTGCGCGGCGAGGAATCCGCCGAGCTGCTGGAGCCGCGCCACCGCCGGTTACCCATGCTGGGGCTCGGCGGCAGCATCGCAACGCCCCCGCAGGGCATCAGCGCACCGGTGCTGGTGGTCCAGAGCTTCGATGACCTCTCCCGTCGAGCCGCCGAGGCGCGGGGCAAGATCGTCCTGTTCAACGTTCCCTTTACCAACTACGGGGAGACGGTGCGCTACCGCGGAGCGGGCGCCGTCACTGCCGCGCGGGCCGGTGCGGTGGCCAGCCTGATTCGATCGGTCACCCCGTATTCCCAGCAAACGCCGCACACCGGCGGCATGAGCTACAACGATTCCGTACCCAAGATCCCGCACGCCGCCATCACCGTGGAAGACGCCGACATGCTCCAGCGCATGCAGGATCGGGGGGAGCGCATCATGGTGCGGCTTCGGATGAGCGCGCAGATGCTTCCCGACGCGCCGTCCCGCAACGTGGTGGCCGAGCTTCGGGGCTCCCAGCAGCCAAACCAGGTGGTGGTGCTCGGCGGACACATCGACTCCTGGGACGTGGGTCAGGGCGCCATGGACGACGGCGGCGGGAGCGTGGTGTCCTGGGAAGCGGTCCGGCTACTCAAGCGGCTGGGTCTCACTCCCCGTCGGACCATTCGGGTGGTGCTCTGGACCAACGAGGAGAACGGCCTCCGAGGAGGCACCGGCTACCGCGACGCCCACGTGAGCGAGCTGTCCGACCACGTGCTGGCCATGGAGTCCGACGCCGGCGTGTTCACGCCCTCAGGCTTCGGCTTCAGCGGCTCCGACGCCGCGTTCGCGAGGGTGCGCGAGATCGGCTCCTTGCTGAAACGCATCGACGCCGGCGAAGTCACCCGCGGCGGCGGAGGTGCGGATATCGGGCCGCTGGCGCGGGAAGGGGTACCGGTCATGGGGCTCACGGTGGACGGCAGCCGGTACTTCTACTACCACCACACCGACGCCGACACCATGGACAAGCTCAACCCGCGCGAGATGGCGCTGTGCGTGGCGACCATGGCGGTGATGGCGTACGTGGTGGCGGACCTGCCGGACATGCTTCCCCGTGCAGGGCCGGTTTCGCGGTGAAAGAAGGCGGATAGAGCGGATAGAACGGATAGAGCGGATAGTTTTTGGCTCACCGCTATCCGCTCTATCCGCTCTATCAGCCTAGTAGTTTCGCCGCCCGCTCCAGCCCCTCGGCCCCCAGCAGCGCCCGCGCCATCGGGAACAAAACCTCGTCCTCGCGCTGAATGTGGGCCCGCAGCAGGTCCACCAGTGCGTGCGCCACCGGCGGGATGTCCCGCTCGGGTGTGGGGCCGTCCAGCGCGGCGACCAGTCGCAACTCCAGTTCCCGCAGTGTCACGTGCTCCTGGCGAAACGGCTCGCAGGGGGCGGCGTCGCCCAGCAGCGGGAACAGCGCCCGCTCTTCGTTCTCATTGTGCTCGCGCACCGTGGTGGTGAGCGTGTCGCACACTTCCCGGACGGTGCGCAGGTGCGGCTCCGCCGGATCCCCATGCGCCAGCGCCGTGGCCGCGCGTGCCAGCCGGTCCACTGCCGCCAGCGCCTGTTCGTGCTCCATCGAGAACCGCACCAGCGGGTCCTCGGTTACGGTACGATAACCCATCGGACACCTTCCCCTCGTCGCAGCCGATCCAGCCCGTCGTTGATCTGGGCGAGCGGGATCGTGCCGCTCACGATTTCGTCGAGTTTGAGTCTCCCTGCCTGTACCAGCCCGAGGATCTCCGGGTACTCCCCCGCCCCGCACCCCAGACTCCCGACCACCTCGAGCTCGTAGTACATCAGCTTCGCCGCGGACAGCGACACGTCGTCTGCGGAATACCCGATGACGCACAGCCGCCCGCCGCGGCGCAACAGCCCATAGGCGAGCTGCATCGTGGCCGGCGTGCCGATGGCCTCGAACGCGACGTCCACGCCCCCGTCCGAAAGCTCCCGCACCCGCTTGTCCACCCGCTGCACCGTCTGCGGGTTCACCGTCTCCACGGCGCCCAGGCGGCGCGCGATCTCCAGGCGCCGCTGGTTCACGTCCACGGCGATCACCCGCGCGCCCGCCACGTGCGCGCACTGCACCACGTTGAGGCCCACGCCACCGCACCCGACCACCGCCACCACGTCGCCCGCCCGGACCCGCGCCCGGCGCGTCACCGCGTGGTACGGCGTAGAAACGGCGTCCGCGATCACACACGCCTGCTCCAGGGCGATCCCGTCCGGCACCGGCACCAGTTCGGCCGCCGGCACCGCGACGTACTCCGCGTAGGCCCCGTCCACGTTGTTCCCCAGCATCGTCATCTTGTCGCACAGGTTCTCACGCCCCTGCCGGCAGTAGCGGCACCGCCCGCAGGACAGGACGGCGGGAATCAGCACGCGATCGCCCGCCGCGCGGCCGGCGACGCCCGGTCCCAGCTCCTGGATGGTGCCTGCCGCCTCGTGCCCCAGAATCAATGGGGGGGCCTTGAAGGTCTTCACCCCGTGATCCAGATAGTGCAGGTCCGTGTGGCAGAGTCCGCACCCCGCGACCTTGACCAGCGCTTCACCCGGCCCGGGAGAAGGCGTGGGGACGTCCCCCACCTCCAACGGGCGGCCGGCTCCGTAGAACACCGCTGCTCGCATGCGCCTCGCTCCCAATCCTGGCGGCCGCTTTACGCGGTTGCTCCCGCCCCGGTCTGCGCTAGCTGCCGGAGACGCCGGCGGCCCAGCACCGCGGCGCCCAGCGCCGAGACGAACTGCACCAGGTCGCCCTGCGGCACGTTGACGGCGGCGCCGAGTTGCTCGCGCACCACGTCCGCCATCCGCTCGAACCGGAGAATCCCACCGATCAACGTGAACTCGGGCTCCATGCCCACCCGCTTCATCAGCTGCAACGACCGGCCCACCAGGGACACGATGGCGCCGTGCATGATGTCCGCGGGAGCCGCCCCCTGGGAGAGCTGATTGATCACCTCGGACTCCGCGAAGACCGCGCACACGCCCGAGATCGGCACCGCCTCCTTGGACGTCGCCACCAGCGGCCCGATCTCGGTGGTCGAGTAGCCCATGTAGCGGGCCGTCTTCTCCAGAAACGCCCCGGTCCCGGCCGCGCACTTGTCGTTGAGCCGGAAGGAGCGCACCTTGGCCCGCTGGTCCAGCCGACTGGCTTTCATGGTCTGGCCGCCGACGTCGAGAATGGTCCGGGTGCCGGGGAACAGAAACGCCGCGCCGCGGGCCCCGGCCGTGAGATCCGTGACCTGGACGTCGCCGATCGCGACCTGATGCCGGCCGAATCCCGTCGCCACGATGTAGCGCACGTCGTCCGCCACCAGCCCGCGCTGGTCCATCACCCGGCGCAACACCCGCTCCGCCGCCACGCCCAGCTTGAACCCGGTGGGCTCCATGGCGCGGGCCAACAGCTGTCCGTCTTCCGACAGCAGCACGGCCTTGGTGTAGGTGGAGCCGACGTCAATGCCGGCGGTGCAGCTCACGAGGCCTCCTGACCCGCCTTGGCGGGCGCCCGGCTGGCCAGGATGTGATCCAGCGCGAAGAGCGCGGCACCGAGGGCGCCGATGTAATGGGATTCGTCGCTCACGTTGACCGTGAGGCCGAGGCGCTCATTCAGCGCCGCGATCATGGCCAGGTTCCGGGCCACGCCGCCGGTGAAGGTCACCTCCGGATCGATTCCTACGCGGCGCAGCAGACCTACCGAACGCTGGGCGATGGACTGATGCACGCCCAGCAGGATGTCCTCGGTCTTTTTCCCTTTCCCCAGCCAGGAGAGCACCTCGGACTCGGCGAACACCGTGCAGGTGGTACTGATCTTCACCGGCCGCTCCCCGCGGAGCGCCGTGGGCCCCAGCTCGCTTAGGTTGAGCTCCAGCGCGCTGGCCGCGGCGCCCAGGAACCGCCCCGTGCCGGCTGCGCACTTGTCGTTCATGCAGAAGTCCACGATCTCGCCGGTGGGCGCCACCCGGATGGCCTTGGTGTCCTGGCCGCCCATGTCCAGCACCGTCCGCGTGTTTGGGAACAGGTGCACGGCTCCCCGTCCGTGGCAGCTGATCTCGGTCACCTGGGTGTTCCCGAACGTCACCTTGTAACGCCCGTACCCCGTGCCCACCACATACTCCACCTCTTCTTCCCGGAGGTCGCCGGCTTGCAGTGCCTCCTGGAACGCGTGCTCCGCGGCGCGGGTCACGTTGGCGCCGGTGTCCACCAACGATCGCGCGAGGATGCGCTTCGACTCGTCGATGATGACGGCCTTGGTCTGCGTCGACCCAACGTCTACACCAGCTGCGTAGGCCATGTGGCTATCGGTTGTCGGTTGTCGGTTGTCGGTTCTGGGTCGTGGCCGGCGAATCACCGAGAACCGAGAACCGAGAACCGAGAACGGCCTGTTGCTTCCTGCTCGCAAGCCCCTCGAAGAAGGCATCGACGCGATTCTTCAGCTGCGCCTCCGACACCACCCGCCGGTCCATCAGGTCCGACTCGATGAACAGCGTCGCCACGTCCCGCGCCGCCATCAGGGCCCGGCGGTTGTCGGCCAGACCGGTGGACACGGTGCGGCAGCTCTTGATGGGATGAAACACCACGCCGTCCGCGGCGAAGTCGTCGATCATGCCCGCCAAGGCCTGGGTCTGGAAGAACATCGCGTCCATCGCTTCCCGCACGTTGATCAACAATCCCTCGGCCAAGCTCTCCAGGGGGCGGCCCAGGTCGTACTGGAAGCCTAAATGGGACCCACCGGAGGCGAACCAGAGATAGGTCGAGCCCACGAACGTCCCGCCCCATTCGGTGAACAGCTCACCGAACCGGCGGAAGATCGGGTAGCAGGGCACCCCCACGAACAGCAGGCGGTACTTCTCGTCCGTCAGCGTCCCGATGCCGTGGTCCGCCTTGTACTGCATCTCTTGGACCAGGTCCTGGAAGTAGGCCGCGCCCGCAGCCGTGCCGCGGAAGCCGTTCGAGACGCCCAGATAGATGGTGCCGTCGGACAAGGCGCTGAACACCGACGGGCGGCTGCGGTTCAAGGCCAGCACCTCGCGCCACGCGGCGCTCATCGCGTTGGCGTACGCCATGTGCTCGCGCAGCCGGTCAATGTCGAACCGGACCCCCGACACCCGCTCGCACACCGGGATCAATTCCTCGAGCTGGGCCGCCACGTACCGCCGGTCGTTTTCGAAGTCCCGGTCGCCCCGCCCGGGCTTGAGGCCGGCGGCGCGCGAACCCGGCACGTCGATCGTGAACGTGGGTACGTGATACATGCGCTCCCAGATTTCCGCCCACTTGATGTAGGTGTTGCAGGCATTGGTGTAGACCGCGATCCCGGGTTTGGGGATGCGGCCCATGGGGTGTTGGCCGCCGCGCAGCTGGACCGCCACGTCCGCCTTCACATAGCCACAGATGTCGGGCGAGTAGCCGTAGTCTTCCGCCTCGGTCAGGTACTCGTGGGCCACCCGCCGCACGGCGGTCTGAAGCGAGTTGATCTCCGGGAAGACGATCGGGAAATCGAACGCCCCGAGCAGCTCGGCCAGGCTGCCCATGACGAACACATACGCCGACGGCTTCCCCGCCTCGGCGGCCTGGTTCAGCCGGTCGAACCACTCGCGGAACAGCCGTCCCCCGTCCGCGTTGCCGCGCCCCACGATGGATGCCGGTCCCCTCTGTCCCATTTATGCCACCTATCCCATCTGTCCCATCTGTCCCATCTATCCCATCTATCCCATCTATCCCTACTATCCCTACTATCCCAACTCTCCCACCTCTAGTCGAACAACAGGTTCTCCACGAACGTCTCCAGCTGGATCTCCAGCTGATCGAAGCTGGTCATGTTCTCTTCGAACTCGCTCACGAAGTACGGGATGTTTTCCCGCTCCAGCGCCTTGGTGTACGCCACCTGCTCTTCCAGCCCGGGCTCGCACATCTTGGCGGCGGTGATGATCGCCGCTTGCGCGCCCGAATCCCGAATCCGCCGGAGGAGCATGGCCTCTTTGGGCTTGCGCAGATCGTGCTGTACCGGGCTGTAGCTCGACCGCTCGATGTACGCCGCCGCGAGGGCCCGCAGCGGATCACCGTCTACGGCCACGTCCTCCAGCAGCCAGCGCAAGCCGATCCACAGATCGTCGTCCACCACGTAGCATGACCGCCCAATCGCGCGGATCAGGTCGAGCGGCGGCTGCTCGCAGAAGCCCCCCTCGAACACCACCCGGATCCGGTCCTGCCGCTTGACCCGCCGCTCCCGGAGCAGGGGCAGCACGTAGCGCAACAACCCATTGTGCTCCTCGCGCCGGATGAGCCCGCCGATCGCCGCCAGCACGTAGGCTTCGTCGGCCGCGACCAGCCATGGAACGTCACGCCGGATCGCGTACAGCTCGCGCAGCAACGCGCGGTTTTCGTTGTACACGTCCAGCGAGTGGCGCAGCGCGTCGTCAGTCACCGCGCGCCCCGCGATCGGCTCGATGGTCCGCCGCAGCCGATCGTACTCCCCCCGGAGGTACTCCGCCGCGTGGGCCGAGTTGGGGTTCTGCGGCAGGTACAGGATCTGGCAGGGATACGTGACGTTCCGGCCCCACACGCCGGCCAGGTTCCGGGCCGCGTCGCAGATCGGGTGCGTCACGAACAAGTCCAGCTCCACCCGGCCCGACAGCGCCAGCTCCAGCGAGGTCTTGAGGATCGAGCAGAGGTAGGAGCCGAAGTGCGAGTCGGCCCGCGTGGCTTCCACCGGCGCTCCCCGCACCTTGAAGGGCAGCGTCCCGGCGGCGTGCGCGATCTCTTCGGGGAAATAGACCTGGAAGTGGCCCACCACCTTGCCGCCTCCGTCACGCCAGCGTTGGACCGTGGGGAAGCTGGTATCCTCCAGCAGCTCCCGGCACTGGTACAACACGTCGTCCAGGGGACGGTCGCGCCAGGCCGGGAACAGCTCGGGGCTGGTCACTCGTGCCTCCAGACCGGCTGCCGCTTCTCCAGGAAGGCCGCCAGCCCCACCACGGCGTCCTCCGTGGCCATCAGGTCGTCCGCGTAGATCCGTCCCGCCCGCCAGAGCATCTCTCGTTGTATCAGCCACGTCTCCCGCACGCAGCGCTTGGTCAGCCGGAGCCCTACCGCGCTGTGCCGGGCGATGCGCTGGGCCAGCGCGGCCACGGTCGCGTCGAGGCGATCCGCTGGGACCACGTCCCGCACCAGCCCGGCCTCCCGCGCCTGGACCGCGGTGATCGGCTCGCCGCCGTACAGCAGTTCCGCCGCGGCGCCCCAGGAGCAGCGTGCCGGGAGCAGGACGCACGCGGCCGGCGGGAAGACGGCCAGCTTGATCTCCGGGTGGCCGAACATCGCGTCCTCCGACGCGATGATGATGTCCGCCGCGCTGATCAGCTCGAACCCGCCACCCAAGCAGCGCCCTTGCACCGCCGCGATCACCGGGATCGGAAAGTCCACCACCGCCAGCACCGTTTCGAGAAACTCCGGAATCAGGTCTCGGAACACCGGCGGCATGTGTTCGGCCACGTCTGCCCCCGCCGAGAAATGCTTGCCGCAGGCACCCAGGATGAGCACCCGAAGATCCCGCTGCTCCGCCAAGCGCCTCAGGGCCTGACGCAGCTCCGCCAGCACGCCCCGCGTGAGCACGTTGAGCGGCGGATGATCCAGCATCACCCGCGCAATCCCGTCCGCCACCGTCGTGCGAAGCTCGATCTCGGTCATGCCAACACCCCCGTGAGCAGCTGGCCGCCATCCACCGGCAGCACGGCGCCCGTGATGAACCCCGCCGTCTCGCCACACAGGAAACGAATGGCGGCCGCAACCTCCGCCGGCCGCCCGATGCGCGCCAGCGGCGTCCGCTGAACCGCCCGCTCGTGCACGTCCTCGGGCAGGTCGCGCGTCATGTCGGTGGCGATGAAGCCCGGCGCCACCACGTTCACCGTCACCCGGTCTCGCGCCAGCTCCAGCGCCAGGGTGCGCGCCAGGCCGATGAGCCCCGCCTTCGACGCCGCGTAGTTCGCCTGGCCGAAGTTGCCGCGGAGGCCGTTGATCGAGCTCACGAACACGACCCGGCCGCACGACGAGCGCCGGAGATACGGCGCCGCCGCGCGCGCCGCGTGGAACGCCCCGGTGAGGTTCACCGCCAGGACCTCGGACCACTCGGCGTCCGACATCTTCCAGCTCACCCGGTCGCGGATCACGCCGGCGCAGCACACCAACCAGTCCAGGCCGCCGCGCTCCTTCGCGACCCGCTCGATGCCGGCGGACACGCTCGCCGGCTCTCGCACGTCCGCCACCACTTCCAGGTCCGCCGGGCCGGCCGGGGTGGGGAACACC
>Ga0209619_10002432_pt1 | contig 13505 bp, 6 predicted proteins | sample Rifsed16ft3_FD_184011 | JGI IMG/M metagenome (GOLD analysis project Ga0209619, IMG submission 184011) | Soil microbial communities from Rifle, Colorado, USA - sediment 16ft 3 (version 2) | ecosystem: Environmental > Terrestrial > Deep subsurface > Rock core/Sediment | place: Rifle, Colorado... | reverse complement strand
AGAGTGATCATGACTCGGCTCGAGCTTGGGCGGTTCGTGGAAGCAGGCGAGCTCCTCGTCGAGCTCGACTCGGACGAGATCAGATTCCAATTGGAAGAGAAGCATGCCGACCAGGCCGGGCTCTCCTCGCAATTGGAAAAACTACAAAAGGAGATACAGGCGCAGCGCACCGCCTTGGGTCAAGCCCGTCAAGCCGAGAGCTCGGCCCTCGAGGAGGCGGGGGCCCGACTCCAGCAAGCCGAGGCGGCCGCTCGCTTGGCGGAGCAGGAGGCGGCCCGCTCGATCCGCATGCACCAAGAGGGATTGGTCCCGGAGGCGGAGCGAAACCGAGCGGAGGCGGAGGCGCAGCAACAGCACGCCGCCGCAGAAGCCAATCAGAGATCCTTGAAGAGACTCGAAATGGATCGGCGCCTGGAGCAGAGCGAGAAACAGGCATTGCTCGCCGAGTTGGAGAGGAAGGCCGCCGAGATCGAGGCGGAGCTCGGGATCGTCAAGGCGACGTTGGACAGGCTCGCCCACGAGCTGGACCGGTACCGGATTCGAGCGCCCACCACCGGAACCATCGGAGAAGTGATTCCTTTGCGGGTGGGCTCGTTCCTGGATGCCGGTGATCGCGTTGCGGCGGTGGTGCCAGCGGGAGACCTGAGGATCGTAGCGGAGTTCTCCCCCCCGGACGCTCTGGGGCGGGTTAGACCCGAACAGAGCGGCCGGCTTCGCCTGGATGGCTTTCCTTGGGTGCACTACGGCACGGTCAGCGCCACGGTGGCCAGAGTCGCCAATGAGACCCAGAACGGCAAGATCCGGGTGGAGCTGGACGTGGGAGAGGCGCCTTCCATTCCCGTTCCCTTGCAGCATGGCCTGCCCGGTACCCTTGAGGTGGAAGTGGAGAAGGTTTCTCCAGCCGCTCTCGTCCTCCGTGTGATAGGCAGAGCCTTATCCCGCCCGGCGAGCGACGAGCCTGCCTCGCCCTGAGCGCCGTTCCTTGATCGATCGCCGTTTCCTGGTTCCCGAGGTCGTGCAATCCTCGGCCATGGATTGCGGTCCGGCTGCACTCAAGTGTCTCCTTCAAGGCTTCGGTATTCCGGTGAGCTACGGCCGCCTGCGCGAAGCCTGTCAGACCGACGTCGACGGCACGTCCATCGACACTCTTGAGGAGGTCGCGGTCCAACTGGGGTTGGAAGCGGAACAGATCTTGGTGCCGGTCGACCATGTGTTGTTGCCAGGTGCCGAAGTTCTTCCCGCCCTCGCCGTCGTGCTCCTGCCCAACGGAAATACCCACTTCGTCGTCGTCTGGAGTCGCCACGGTCGCCTGGTGCAAGTGATGGATCCTGGCTTCGGGCGCCGATGGATCACTCCGTCCAGACTGCAACAGGAGCTCTACGCCCATACCATGAAAGTCCTCGCATCCGACTGGCGAGAATGGGCCGCTTCACCAGAGGCGCGGGCCGCTTTCGTTCATCGGCTAGGCGCGCTCGGCATGGAAGCAGACAAGGCGATGGACTCGTTCGACCGGGCGCTCGACCCGCCGGGCTGGCGATCTCTTGCCACTCTCGATGCGGCGGCGCGGGCCACCGACTCCCTGGTGCGCTCGGGAGGACTTCGCAAAGGATGGGAAGCCGAATCCGTCCTGCAGCGTCTCTTCGACCAAGCGTCGAGCACCGGCGCGGATCCGTTCGCCATCATCCCCCAAGCCTATTGGTCGGTCCGCTCCAACTCGGACGGCAGGAGCGGAACGGCCGCACCGGCCGACCAAGAACAAGTTCTGGCGCGGGGGGCGGTGCTGGTCCGCGTTCGCGGCAGGCGCCTCGACACCGATTCCTCGGAGCAGCCGACGTCTTTGTCTCCCGAGCTCCGCGCCGCACGAGAAGAGCCGCCGAGCCATCCGGGGCGTGAGCTCCTCAAGCTCCTGCGGGCCGATGGCCTTCTCGTTCCGCTCTCTCTCCTTTCCGCCATGTTCATCGCCGCCGCCGGGCTGGTGATGGAAGCCCTGTTGTACCGGGCGCTCCTCGAGCTCGCCCCCGAGTTGGGCCTATCCGGTCAGAGATTCGGAGCGGTGACGGCGCTGGTGGTCTTCGCTGTCTTTCTGGTCTTGCTAGAGATCCCCATCGCGGTGAGTGAGCTTCGTTTGGGGAGACGGCTGGAGGCGCGACTGCGGGCTGCCTTTCAAACCAAGATTCCTCTGCTCGGAGACCGCTACTTTCATAGCCGGCTCACCTCGGACATGGCGGAGCGCCATCACAGCGTCCACAACTTGAGAGTCCTGCCCTCCTTGGGCGCCCTGGTGGTCCGGTACTTCTTCGAGTTGATCCTGACGGTGGCCGCCATCATCTGGCTCGAGCCCACCAGCGCCCCTCTGGCCATCCTCGCCGGGGTGCTGGTGGTGGGAGTCCCCCTGGCGGCTCAGCCGTTGCTGTTGGAAAGAGAGCTTCGGGTTCGCAATCACGTCGGTGGGTTGAGCCGCTTCTATCTCGACGCGCTGCTGGGTCTCGTTCCTCTGCGGGTCCATGGTGCAGGTCGGTCGCTTCGGCGAGAGCACGAGAGCCAGCTCGTCCAATGGGCGCGCGCCCGCCTCTCACTTCAGAAAGCCCTGGTGGGAGTGGAAGGATTCCAGGCCTTCCTGGGTTTCGGCGTCGCCGCCTGGTTGATACTCGATCACGTCGCACGAGAGGGTGAGATCGGCATCGTGCTCCTGCTGGCTTACTGGGCACTGAGCCTGCCCTTTATCGGCATCTCGCTGGCACAATTGATCTGGCAGTACCCGGTGCACCGCAACGTGACGCTGCGCCTTCTCGAGCCGCTGGGCGCGGCGAACGAAGAAACCCGAACCGAGAATGCACAGAGCTCGCTGGGTCACGATAGCGACCGTGCGGGAGTCTCCATCGCCTTGAACGACGTTCGTGTGAAAGCGGGGGGACATCTCATCTTGAACGACGTCAGGCTCCAAGTGAGACCGGGAGAACATGTGGCGGTGGTGGGGCCGTCGGGAGCGGGAAAATCGAGCCTCTTCGGCGTTCTCCTCGGTTGGCACCGCGCCGCCGGCGGGTCGGTCCTGGTGGACGGAAAGGCTTTGAAGGAAGGGAAGCTCTCGGAGCTTCGATCGCAGACCGCCTGGGTGGATCCCGCGGTTCAGGTTTGGAACGCTTCTCTACTGGACAATCTCCGCTACGGCAACGACCGGGCTTCCGATCTACCGCTGGCCGCCGTGCTGGAACAAGCCGATCTCCACGGTGTTCTGGAATCGCTCCCGGAAGGGCATCAAACCGTTCTGGGCGAGGGAGGAGGGTTGGTCTCGGGTGGAGAAGGACAAAGGGTGCGCTTGGGGCGCGCCATGTTGCGTCCCGGCGTACGCCTCGTCCTTCTCGATGAACCGTTCCGAGGACTGGATCCGAAGCAGCGAGCGAGTCTCCTGGCGCGATGTCGGCAGTTCTGGAAATCCTCGACTCTTCTCTGTGTCACGCACGACGTCGCGGAGACACAATCCTTCGATCGGGTACTGGTCATGGCGAACGGAACCATCATAGAAGACGGATCTCCGCACCAGTTAGCCAAAGAAGACGGAAGTCTTTATCGGGGCATGCTCGACTCCGAGGCCGCGGTGAGAGCCCTCTGGTCTTCTCCAGAATGGCGTCGCCTCGAGCTCACGGGTGGAAACATTGCCGACAGCTAGCCTTTCGGGTACGGCAACGCCGGCCTCCCTGCGCGAGCTTTCCTGGCCGCTCTCCCAGGTCGGCGACGCCCTCACGGCTTTGGCTCGTCGCAGCGGGCTGGCGGAGAGGGTGGGCGACGCTCCCCACTTCTCTCACGCCTGGAAGGATGACGCACTCGAGGCGGGGATCGTATCGACCGCCGAGTGGCTCGGTCTGGAGGCCGAGCCGGTGGAGTCGGCTTACCCTGACCTGCCAGAGTTACTCTCCGGCTCCGGTCCCGCCCTCCTCCGACTGCCTGGAGAAGGGCCGCGGTTCCTGGCGCTGATTCGGGGCGGTCGCCGAGGCGTCCAAGTGCTCGGCCCCGACCTGGCAACCCACCGGCTCCCTCTCGAGCAGCTGGTGAGCGCCCTGGTGCGGAACCATGAGGCTTCGGTGAGCGAGAGCGTCGAACGCTTGTTGGATCAAGCGGGAATATCCCTGGCCCGGCGCACCCAGGCTCGCTCCGTCATGCTCAAAGAACGACTGAGCCATGTCATCATCGGAAACTGTTGGCTGGTGCGCTTGCCCGCCGGTGCCGGCGTCTGGGAGCAAATCCGCAACGCCAGGCTTCCCAAATACGTTGTCGGTTTTTGCGCGACCCACACGCTCGCCTACCTCCTGGGGCTCGCGTCTTGGTTTGTCCTAGGCAAAGCCGCGCTGGAGGGACGCCTCGATCGCGGCTGGCTGCTGGCCTGGGTGCTGCTCCTAGTCACGCTCGTTCCCTTTCGGTTGTTCGCCACCTGGTATCAAGGTCTGTTCTCAGTCGCCGCCGGCGCCCTGCTGAAAAAGAGGCTTCTCGAGGGAGCGCTTCGTCTGCACCCGGATGAGACCCGTCTTCAGGGCTCGGGACATCACCTGGGAAGAGTGATCGAGTCGGAGGCGGTAGAGACCCTGGCGCTTCGCGGCGGGTTTCTGGCGCTCATGTCGGTCATCGATCTCTTGCTGGCCGGTCTCGTTCTCTCCGCAGGCGCGGGAGGCGGATTCCTGGTTCTGATTCTGTTGGCCTGGACCCTGGTGGCCGCTTACCTCGGCCGGCGCTTCTATCTTCAAAGGCGGGGCTGGACTCGGGCTCGCCTTCAGATCAGCCATGAGCTGGTGGAGAAAATGGTCGGATATCGAACGCGCCTCGCCCAGCAGACGCCGGAGCGCTGGCACCATGAAGAGGATCAAGAGCTGAGCGGATACCTGGACGGATCGCAAGACGTGGACCACACGGCCGTGAAGATGGCGGTGATGCCCCGCGCCTGGGTCGCGCTGGCGCTCTTGGGTTTGGCTCCCACGTTTCTTTCTGGAGGGGGGAGCGTTGCCCGGGTCGCGGTCAGCCTGGGAGGGATCGTGCTCGCTTACCGCGCCATGGAACGACTGCGGGAAGGTTTCTCTTTTCTCGCCGATGCGGCCATCGCCTGGCAGCAGGTCGCTCCCCTTTTTCTATCAGCGGAAAGACAGGACGCGCCCGGGGACCCTCGATTGTTGGCCCTGGACGACCACGCGTCTTCTCGAGCCAATGGACCGAGGGCGCCGGTGCTCGAGGCGCGGGATCTCGTCTTCCAGTACGCAAGCCGTGGCGAGCCGGTGATTCGCCGCCTCTCTTTGCAGCTGCGCACCGGGGAGCGCGCGATCATGAAGTCGCCTTCCGGCGGGGGTAAGTCGACGCTCGTCTCGCTGCTGAGCGGCTTGCGAACGCCGCAATCCGGTTCGTTGCTGCTGGGAAGCCTGGACCGGTCGAGCATCGGAGGAGAGGGATGGACGCGGCGGGTAGCCGCCGCACCTCAGTTCAACGAGAATCACGTCTTCACCGAGACCTTCGCCTTCAATCTCTTGATGGGCCGAGGCTGGCCGGCTCGGGCCGCAGATCTGGATGACGCGGAAGAGATTTGCAGGGAGCTCGGACTGGGCGAGCTTCTGGAGAGGATGCCGGGGGGTCTGCAGCAGATGGTGGGAGAGACCGGTTGGCAGCTTTCCCACGGCGAGAGAAGCCGTCTCTTCATCGCCCGGGCATTGCTCCAGGGCGCCGACCTGATCATCCTGGACGAAAGCTTCGCTGCCCTGGATCCGGACAATCTCCGCCGCGCCCTCGATTGCGCCCTCCGCCGCGCGCCCAGCCTGTTGGTGATCTCTCATTTCTGAATCAGCCGGTCACCCGGGCGACTGTAGGCTACCTCCTACGCTGGGTTTGCCCTCCCGATGTAGGCTTGACACCACAGGCGCTTTATCGTATACAAGCCGGAGCCGGCTTCTGACCCGGTGGCGCGGGGATGTCCCCAGGATTCCGCCGGGACCAGAACAATCTCTGAAAGGGAGGTACTTCCCACATGAGAGTAAGAAGCAGCATCAAGGCTGGAGCCAATCGCGGCGACAATCCATAAGTACGTCTAAGATTCATTACTCTTTCCGGCGAGCAGTGGTTTTCCACTGTTCGCTTTTTTTTTCGAAACCCACCGCGCCAGGGACGAGAGCTCCTGTCCCCGACCCTTCTCCTCCAAGGCCCTCACGGCACTCCCGAGCAGCAATTGGACGTCGCTCCGGAGCATGAACCCCTCCACCTGGTCGCCGGGTAGACTCGTCTCGATCCAGTTCAGGCTGGCAGCGACTCTCGAGTAAGCGTCGAGCGCCTCGGGATCACGTCCCTGCACCCGGCAAGCTTCGGCTAGCGTCGCGTTCACCACCAGCAGCAGGGGCCGTCCGGAGAATCTTTCCGCGATGGCGATGGCTTCTTGTGAAGACGCATATGCGGACCCGGCGTCCCCGCCCGCCAACCGAACTTGACCCAGTGCAGCGTTCGCTTCCGCGAGAATAGGCTGCGCACCGATCCGCGAGGCATCCTCCCGAACGGTCGAAAAGAGCTTTTCCGCGCGCGCCAGCTGGCCTCGCTCCAGCGAAATCCGCCCCAGCTCCAGATCGGCCCTCAGCGAGATCTCCTTCTGGCCGATGAGATCGGCCTGGCGCTTGGCGGACTCACCGGCTGTTTCCGCGTCTCCCATAGTTCCCTGGAAGCGACCGAGCCGTGCGCGGCCGAGAAAGATGAGCGATAGAAGATCCCGGGCGTGGGCCCGCTCGGCTAGTCTTCTCGCTTCGGTGAGCTCCTTTTCGGCCTCATCGAACTGCCCCACGGTGACAAAGTAGTGACCGAGTTGGGTTCTGGCTCGCGCCAGATCGTGCTCCACTCCGATCTCCCCGGAGATCTCGAGACTCCCCTGAAGCGCCTGATAGGCATCGCGGTAGCGCCCCTGACCGGAGTAGGCATCGGCAAGATGCGCTTGTGTTTCCGCTACGCCCTGCCGGTGCTCGAGCTCTTGGAAGATCGCCAGCGCTTCCAAGAGATTCTCAATGGCGTCGTCACTCCGGCCGAGGGCCGTCTTGACCTGCCCCATGTAAACTTGGTTGAAGGCCCTCTCCAATCGATCCTTGGATTGCTCGATGTGGACTCTCGCTTGCTCCAGATAGACGCTGGCGTCGGCGTATTGGCCGCGAATCCGGTAAGTGTCCGCGATCTGCCCCATGCGAATGGCCAGATCCTTGTGACCCCCAAGCTCCATCTCGATCTGCAACGAGTCACGAAACACCTGGAGCGCCTCGTCCAGTCGCCCCCCGAACTTGTAGGTGAGCCCCATGTTGTAAAGCGTGACCGATTCCTGGCGCCGGTAACCGATCTCGCGCGACAGGGCTAGCGCCTCCTCCTCTGCAGAAAGAGCGCTATCGATCTGGCCTCGCTGCTCGTAGACCGCCGCGAGGCTCGTCAGCGTGGAGGCCTGGCCCCGCTTGTCCCCGGCGCGGCGACGAAAATCCAAGGCGAGGGAGAGACGTTCCATCGCCTCGTCGAGCCTTCCGGTATCCCGGTAAGAGATTCCCATGATGGAATGAATCAGTCCCATCGATTCCAGATCGTTCTCGAACTGTCCACTGTTCAAGGCACCTTCGGCTGACTGGATAGCTTCATTGGCGTTCCCCAGGAAAGACTGGACACGTGCCAAGCCTAGCAGGGCTGCTCCGTAATCGGGGGCGAGCTCGACGACCCGCTGGTAGGCCTCGAGGGCTTCCGTCAACTGCCCGAGGTCCGCGAGCGCCCGCGCACGACTGAGTTGGATGTCGGGGTCGTCTGGATAGAGATTCGCCAACTCCCCGTAACTTTCAGCGGCCCTTTCATAGTCGTGATTCGCCAGGGCGACGATGGCGTGGATCTGATAACGCTCGGCGACCGGCAGCGGAGCGGCTCGCGACAGAATCTGCGCCCGCTGGATCGCGGCCTCGGCCTCGTTGTGCTGTCCAGCATTGAGATACGACTCCGCCAGCTTGGCGTAGGCCATGGCGAAATCAGCGTCGTGCTTAGTGGCTTCCTGGAAAAACGGCATGGCCGCCTGGTTGGCACCCTGCCGCAGCAGGGCGAGGCCGGCCTGGTAACTGCGCAGGGCTTCCAGAGAGGCGGTCGACACGTCGGCGATCGGGTGGTCGGTGTCGCCGGTGAGCTGCTGCGGGCTCAGATCGAGCTGTTCTTTGACCTGCTGGGTAATGCGGTCGACGAGCGACAGAAGCTCGGACGAATCCGCCTCCGCCATGATGGGAGTGGGAACCCCCGAGCCAGTCTTGCGAAGCGTGAGATCCATGCGAACGCGTTCACCGACTTGGGCGAATTGTCCGTAGAGAATCGAGTCGGCGGGAGCCAGCTGGGCAATGGAAGTCAGCGCCGCCTCGTCGAACCGGCTCTGCTCGTGGATCTCGAGCTGCCTCATGAGCTTCAAGACCCGCTCCCCGGGAACCGGCCGCACGTACTGGGATTGGGAGATATCGGTCGCCAGCATGTCGGCCAGACCAGTCCTCAGCCAATCCAGCTCTTCCGAACCGGTCGCGTTCACGAAGGGTAGGATGGCCAGCTTCTCCACCGTGGCGATCTGATCCGCGGGAGAAGGCGCGTCGAGGTGACGATTCATGTAGGCGGCGCCGGAGAGGAGCATCAACAAAGCCGCAGCGGCGAGACTGACTTTGCGCCGGGCCAGGGCGCGGCGTGCCCGCGGCATCCAAGAACGGTCCACCCGCTCCCGCTCGAGATCTTCCAGCACTTCTTCCGCCGACTTGTATCGGAGAACGGGATCGACCTCCAGCAACTTGAAGACCATGTTCTCCAGATAGTGAGGAATCTCCGGGTGGAGCTCACGCAAGGAGCGAGGTCTTTGACTGAGGCGCATCATCACTTTCCCGACCGTGGTGTCCGCCTGGTAGGGCACCTGACCGGCCAGCATCTCGTACAGGATGACACCCAGCGAGAACAGATCGGTCTGGGCGTTGGTCTCCTCTCCCGCCACCTGTTCGGGCGCGATGTAGTCAGGAGTTCCCAGGACGCTTCCGGTGGCGGTCAGACCGGAGCTCTCGGCGGAGCGGGCGATGCCGAAGTCCATGATGTGCGGTGTCCCTTCGGGGCTGACCATGATGTTTTGCGGCTTCAGATCCCGGTGAATGACCCCTTGACGGTGCGCCTCTTGGAGAGCACTCAGCATCTGCTGGAGCATCTCCAGGACTCGAGCGATGGGAATCCTGCCGTGTCTCTGGATGAACTGCTTGAGACTCTCCCCCTCCAGGAGCTCCATGGTGAAAAACTTGATGCCCTCTGCCTCTCCCAGGTCGTAGATGCGGACGACGTTCTTGTGGGTGATGCGACGGGCGAGCACCAGCTCTTGTTTGAAACGGCGAACCACGTCGGGATCACCGCCCTTTTCCCTTCGAATGGTCTTCAGAGCGATGAGACGATCGAGCTCTAGGTCACGAGCCCGATAAACGCGGCCCATTCCCCCTTCGCCGATCAAATCCAGGATCTCGTAGCGATCTCCGAATCGGGCGTGCCGCGGGAGCACGGCGGTCATCACCGCGCTGACCGGCCGGCCGGCGGAGAGTGCCTCTTCGCCGGCGGGTTCAGGAGAGGCGGCTTCGACGATGGAGTCCTTGGCTCCGAAGATGTCGACGAGTAGCTCTCCGCAGGACTGGCATTCCACGAGATCTTGCAGATTGAGCTTCCCGCAGCCAGGGCAAGTCATCGTGGGGAGACGCTCGAGATCAAAAGCGAACGACCCAACTTGTTAAGCGGCATGTAGTGAAACCCGGTTGTCTCACCACACCGGGGTCGGGACAGGGAGCTCGTGGGCCATTGCCGTCAACTCTTGGAACAGATCGCCCATGGAAGCTGGTCGCCGGTTGCGATCCTTTTCCAGCATACGCATCACCAGATCGGCCAGCCCGGCAGGAATCCTGACCTCCGGGTTCGTGTCTTCGAAGGGAGTGGGGGCCGAGCGAAGGTGTTTGGCGATGTAGCCCTGGGGCGTCTTGGCGCGAAAGGGTCTTGACCCGGTCAGGATTTCATAGAGTGTGACACCCAGGGAGTAGATATCCGAGCGCCCATCGATGTCCCGTCCCGGAGTCTGCCCTTGAATCTGCTCCGGCGAGCAGTACTCGGCCTTCCCCACGAATTTCAACGTGTCGGTGAGTTTGGCAGCGTCGATGGCAATGACGTTCTTGGCGATCCCGAAGTCTATGATCTTGACGATCTCCCCCTCGTTGTTGGCAACCAGCACGATGTTGTCGGGAGAGACGTCTCGATGTACGACTCCCTGTTGGTGCGCGGCGGCGAGTCCCAAACACGCCTGTCTTGCGATCTCGATGCATTCCGGAACCGGAAGCCAGCCCTCTTGACGTAAGCGACTGCGCAGGCTGGCACCCTCCAGATACTCCATCACCATGAAGAGAACGTCCTTGCCCAGGATTCCGAACTCGTGAACGGTGACCAGGTGGCGGTGTTTCAACCGAACGAGGATCTGCGCTTCCCGTTGAAAGCGAGCCTTGAACTCCTCCGCGGACTCCGAGCTCTCCGGGTTCAGAAGTTTGATGGCGCGAAGCTCATCGAGCAAGACGTGGCGCGCCTTGTAGACCTTCGCCATGCCTCCCGTGCCGATGCACTGGAGGATGGCGTACTCCCGCAGCCGCTTTCCCACCAGCTCATCCTGCATGCACCAATCCCTATCTTCTATAGAGAGCAAGACGTGTGCCGCTGGCAAGACGTTCGGCTGGAAGTGGAAATTCACTCTAACCCCGTCCCAAATCAAAGGTTACCTAACGACCCGCCTCGATGGATACGGACTCACCATGCAGCCCGTGGGATCTTCCCCCTAGTTCCATCTAGCGATGTTTGCATATTGAAACGAATCGCTCTAGGCGGAACAGCCTTGCGCCATAGGTCATTTAGATCTAGATGCTTACATGAATGTAGGGAACGAGCCTTGGTGTGGTGGAAAACCCCGCCCGCCGAAGAATAAAGAGCCGGGAACGGATGGTGGGCGGGGATCGGCTGTAATATCCCCCTCTCCGAAATCGTACTGGAGATGGACGAATGATGAGCGAGGCAGACATCGTCCAAACCGTGGCGCGGGTCCGAGGGGGCGAGGCGGACGCCTGGGGAGTGCTTTACCAGGAGCTGGCACCCTCGGTGTTTCGACTGTGCCGGCGTGCTCTCCCCACCCGCCAGGATGCCGAGGATGCGACTGCCGAGATTTTCATGAAAGCGAGACTCAGACTCACCCAGTACGACAGCGAGCGGCCGTTTCGACCCTGGTTGTACCGCTTGGCAGCGAACCACTGTTGGGACGAGCTTCGCCGGCGGCGACGCCAGAGGGAGACCGGCGACCTGGATGCCTTGATCGCGGAGAGTCCAGAGCCGGGACCGCTCACCCAACTACTCGCCGAGCAAGATCGGCGAGACGTCCGCTCCGCCCTGGCTCGGCTGAGCGACCGGGATCGCCTGGCGGTCGTGATGCGGTACTACGCCGAGCTCAGCTATGAGGAAATCGCCGAGGTGCTCGGCGTGACCTCGTCCCTGGTGGGCGTTTTACTCCTGCGGGCACGTCGTCGGCTGCGAGGGATGCTCGACAAAGAAGGCAGGGCATGAATCACATCGACGAGCTGACGTACCTTCGCCACCTGGATGGCCAGCTCAGCGAGAGCCGATCCGTCGAAGTGGCGAATCACGCTTCCGCGTGCACCGCCTGCGGGAGATTGCTCCAAGCGCTCGAGCGCGAGACCGCCTTGCTGCGCGAGGCTCTGGGCGAGGCCGATGAGCTGCCAGAGCGATTCGAAAATGCGTCCCAGGAGCTTTCCTGGGCGTGGCTGAGCGTGGCGGGGCTCGCCGTCTTTGGCTGGTACGCGCTATGGCAATGGGTTCTCGAACCGTGGTGGAACGGCCTCCAGTCCGTGGGAATAGGCCGCCAGACACTGGTTTCGGTACTGTTGTTCCGAGGGCTTCTCTGGGAAGGATGGACCACGATGGCTGACAAGGTTTTTCAAGGATTGAGCGTCATTCTCATAACGACGGTTCTGGCGGCGACGATTCACTGGAGTGCGCGCCTGCGGAGAACCTGGACACGAATGATCATAATCATGGCAGCGGTGCTCCTGCTTCCCTTCAACGCTCGGGCAGCGGTCATCGAGACCGACCACCAGAGCTACGTTCTGGCCGAGGGCCAGGTCATCGCCAATGACTTGATCGTCATGGCCAAAACGGTCCGTATCGAAGGAACGATCGAGGGGGATCTCATCGCCTTGGCGCAGTCGGTGACGGTCAACGGTCACGTGGCCGGCGATGTTCTGGTCGCTGCTCAAAGGCTCGACGTCAACGGCCGCGTGGATGGCAGCGTGCGGGCAGCCGGGGAGTTTCATGATCTCAACGGCTCGATCGGAAGGAACGTCACTGTTTTTGGCGAGATGGTCCAACTGCACGCCGGCGCGGAAGTCGAGGGCAGTTTCACTTCCGCTTCCGAGAGCAGCAACCTGGCGGGTCGTGTGGGCCGGGACGTCATCATCTTTGCCGAGACGGCGGAGCTGGACGGGGCGGTGGGTGGCGGCGCGCGCTTGTTCGGCGAACGCCTGGTCATCGGTCCCCATGCCGCCATCCAGGGCGAGATCAGAATCCACGGCGCGGAAGAGCCCGAGGTTTCGCCCGAAGCGAGCCTGACGACCCCCCCCGAGATCGAACCGTTCGAGGAACCTCCCACTCATGTAACCGCAGCAACCTTCTTGTGGCGTTTCCTCGCCTGGTCGGCCGCCTTCGTGTACGGGATGATGGTCTTTCTGCTGGCGCCGCGATTTTTCGGGAGCGTGCTGCAAAGCATGCCTCGCTACGGTATCGCCATCGGCATCGGCGCGGCCGCCCTGGTAACGATTCCCGTCCTGGCAGTGATCGTTTGCCTCACCTTAGTCGGCCTTCCGCTCGGCCTGCTCGGTCTAGGGGTCTACGCGGTGGCCATTTATTCGGCCCAGGTCTTCGTGGGAGCCTGGATGGGGCAGCGGCTTTTGGGACAGCCCACGAGCAAAGGGCAGACCATCGGGAGACTGGCCGTTGGCTTGGCTTTGATCCACCTCGTCCGCCTCATTCCCCTGGTGGGGAGCGTGGTGAGTCTGGTGGTTTCCCTTTGGGGCCTGGGGGCTCTCCTCCTCGGCATCTTCCGGCCTCGCCGTCTCGAGGCCCTGCCGGTTGGATAGAACTTCCGCGGCTGACCCTTGACTGGCTTCAGGAGATGAGCCAACCTTGCGGGACGACCGATGGTACTGAGAGCCATTCAGCAATTCTTCGATACACGGATTCAACCCGCGGCCGGTCAGTCGGGAGACCCGACCTCCCATCGCGGCCTGCAATTGGCAACGGCGGCGCTCCTCATCGAGATGACACGAGCCGACTTCAAGGTGGAGGAGAACGAACGGCGCGTGGTGGGCGAGGCAGTGAGTAAAGCCTTCGATCTGACACCGGAAGAAACCGCCGAGCTCATCCGTCTGGCCGACGTGGAGTCC
>Ga0209619_10002425_pt1 | contig 13524 bp, 19 predicted proteins | sample Rifsed16ft3_FD_184011 | JGI IMG/M metagenome (GOLD analysis project Ga0209619, IMG submission 184011) | Soil microbial communities from Rifle, Colorado, USA - sediment 16ft 3 (version 2) | ecosystem: Environmental > Terrestrial > Deep subsurface > Rock core/Sediment | place: Rifle, Colorado... | reverse complement strand
GCCGATCTTCTCAGTGTGGGCGAACGCAGCGTCCGCAGTGCCAAGCACATCCTCACTTCCGGCATCCACGAATTGGCGCAGGCCGTGGATCGCGGCGAGCGCGTCGTCGGCGAGATGCTGGCAAATGGCGTCCAGCACCAGGGCGGGCGACCGAAAAAACGGTTACCTCAGGTAACCGTTTTGCCCGACGGGATTACCAAGAAGGATTCCCACAAATGGCAGCGCGCCGCCCAGATCGCCGATGCCGACTTTGAGCAGTGGGTCATGGATATGACAGCCGACGAGCAGGAAATCAGCACGAAGTGGGTAGCACTGCCCGGATCGGCGGCGCGGTAACTGCAACCCGGCGCGCAGAGCAACACCATTTGATCTGGCCCGGGCCTGGCGCGCGTCCTGGGGCTTCTGGACGCGCTACAGGGGCATTGCAGACAGAGGCGCGGAACTTTAACAGCAGAATAAGCGTAGAGTGCTGCGGGGTTGCAGTGTCCGCGACGGAATGACGGCGGCTGTAACCCTATTGCGCGCGCGGTGTGTTTCGTTGTAGAATGTCACCAGGAGGCACATTGATGACCGACTGGATTACAACCCATGAAGCGGCTGAGTTAGCAGGGTATCATCCGAGGCACGTTGGAAGGCTGATCCGTGCTGGCAAAATCGAGGCGCGGAAATGGGGTACTTTGTGGCAAGTCAAGCGTACTTCTGTGTTGGCCTATGTTCGCCAAGTCGAAAAAACTGGCGCAAAAAGAGGCCGGAAACCAATTGCTTGACTTTTCGGGGAATCTGCCTATAATGTGACAGTGTAGCACATTACCAACTGCATAACGTGCCGCGCAAGTGCTACTAACACTCACGCGGCACTCGCCAAAGCGACCGGGGTAATCGGTCGATTCGGCTTTTGCGATTCTACCATGCAAACGCCAATCGGACTAAACCGGTTGGCGTTTTTGTTTTCTACATGGGCGCGGGCGTGTTCGGTGATTACCCCACCGGGCACGCCCCACCCGCCTATAGGTGACGACATGACCGACGAACCCTTGACCACAGCCGACGGCAAGACTTACAACGTCGTTTCGTACCAGGAAACTACCACGGGCTACTGGCGCGCCGAGGCCAGTTTTAACGGGCGCGTGGTTGAGACGTGCGACGAAACGACCGAGCTACGTGCGCGGGTCGGCATTCTCAAGCGGCTCGAGCGGCGCAACGGCGCGAGGTGAGACATGGACACTAAACTCATGCAACTGGCTAATGCTGCAAGCAAGTACGCATTCGAGCATGACTTGCCTATGCCGCCACTAAGCGTGGACGTCAAGGCTTGGGTAAAAGCTGTCAGTGATGCGGTTGAGCACGCGACAGATCATCCCGATCTGCGGTATGCCAGGTCACTGATTCGCGCTGACGATGCGTTTGCCAGATGGAGAAGTGAGACATGAACAGCGGGAAACTCTCGGACATCATCGAGGGCATGTTGCTAGACGGCGCGACAGATGAGGTCGAGGTCTTGATCGGCGCGGGCGAAGCGTTGCGCGTCGTGTCCGGTTGGACAGAGATCGAGCTTGACCCGGACGCGGTGTACCTGGCGCCGGTCAAGGCGGTCAAACTCGCGCCGGGCTTCCACGTGCTGAGGCCGGTCGGCGAGCTCGATTCATGGCTGAATGTGCGCGTGAAGCTGGCGCGATTGAACAGTGGGCGCAGCGGGGCGAGTTCCCGATAACACAGGAGGCACGATGCAACTATACGTGAAGGCAACGAGCAACTATCCTGACGGGATGACCCTCACCGACTTCGAGGAGTTAGGGCCGATCTGGAGAGGGGAGTCTATCGTCATCCCCTTCGGCGAAGAGCGGCGCGTCTTAACCGTCGTCGGCTGGACGGATTTGTTTATGGGTCGGCCCTGTGAGGTGTACGTCGTCAAGGCGCGCAACATCCCGCGCGACATTCAGGGGAAGCAGGTCGGCGAGCCGATCACCGGCTTCCTGGTCTACGGCGGCAATAGCGGCGTGCGCGTGCTGGACGACGAACGCGAGCCGCAGGAGTTCGACGCGCATCTGCCGCGCGGGTTCGGTGCGCCGATCGTTTGGGTTGAGGACGTGGCCGACTTGCCTGCCGATGTGCGTGCGGTCGTGGAGGGTGATAGCGATGCTGGTCAAGATTGACGCGAGCGCGCGGCTATTCGCCCTGGTCAACGTGAGCGACGCTCACGGCGACTATCGGCGCTACTACGTGGCCGACGCGCCGCACTTGATGATCGTCGTCGCACACAACAGCCTGTCTTTGGGCGACCTACCGGGGCGTGTGGTCGATGCGGCTGTGGGTTGGCACGAGGGGCAGTATGGTTTCGTGCGTCCAGGCAACGAGGACAAGCGGCACTCGAAGTTGACGATCTACGGCGAAGCCGAGGGCAAGCCGGAAACAACACTGTCGGACATCTTGAACGATGCGCCGAAAGAGAGTGACGAACGTCCGCAGCCCTGACCGGTCTGGACGTTCATCGAAGCACACGGGGCGAACCCGCTGCGCCGAGTTGTAGCACAGGTGAAGCGATGAAACGAGCAATCTTGATCGGGCTGGGCGCGCTGGCGCTGGCCGGCTGCTACGCGCCGAAGGACTATGCCGAAGGCGACGCGGTAGTTATCGCCGCCAAGACCGAAGCACAACGCCAAGAGGTTGCTATCGCAGCCGAGGCGACACGGCAGGGCGTCATCGCGGCGGGCAAAGCCGAGCTTGAGCTTGAACGTGAGCGCGAGTTGCAGCGGCAAACCCTCGCACAACAGGCGCAGGCGCAAGAGGCCGATCACGCGGCGCGGCTGGCCGACATCGAAGCGCAGAGCACACAGCGGTTAGCCGACATCGAAGCACAAAGAGCCGAAGCGATGGCGCGCGGTTCTGTCGCCTGGGTGTGGCCGGTCGGTGGGGCTGCTGTCCTTTTCGTCCTGGCGGCCGGCGCGACGGTGACCGCCGTTCGCATGGGATCGGCCTGGGCGCTGAAAGTCAGGCGACAAGCGGACATCCCGCTAATGATCAACTATGATCCACATACATTGACTGCACCGATCATGCTGGCGCTGGTAGCGGGTGTGCCGACATTGGTCAATCCCAATACCGGCGATGTCCTGCCACTCAACGCAGCACACAATGCAGAGGCCGCGCGTCTGCGATACATGGCTGCGCAGAACATCGTCGCGCTGCAGGCGGGCGGCGAGCACGCGCCGATGATCCCGGCGCTGGATGAGGTGCAATGATGGCAGATCGGCGAAACGAGCTACTTGACGAATGGGCGGCGCGGCTTGACCGCGCTGCAGGCGCAGGCGCATTGATGGGCGATGCAACAAAGCCGATCCACATCCGCGAGATCGGCACGATCGCCGGGCCGCGCGCGGGCGCGTTGGAGATTGACGCGGGTCTTGACGCGGGCCGGCTGCTTCGGGCGCTGACGGCTGACAGCGGCGCGGTGCTGCGTCAATTCGTGTCCTGGCCCTTCGTCGGCGATCCAGCCTGTTACATGATCGGTCGATACATTCGGTGCGAAGCTGGCTGGCCGGATGCGCTGGCCGAGAAGTCGATCCGCCTCAGCGACCTGGGTCTGCGCCCGGGCGGATCGGGGCGTTGGACAGCGGGCAAAAACGAGTACGGGCAAACCGTCACCCTGGGCCTATCAGATCACGCGGCGCACTTCGGCGTATTCGGCACAACCGGATCGGGCAAGTCGGTTGCGATCCGTTCGCTGGTGTCGCAGTTGGCCGGAAGCGGCGACCGGCTGATCCTGGTCGATGGCAAGTTCGGCGAAGGGCTGCGCAACCTGGATCACCTGCCCGGCGTGGTCGGGCCGCTGGCGGTCGATGCTGAATCGGCGCGCGCTGCGTTGGGTTGGGCACTGGTTGAGATGACGCGACGGTATGAGGCGCACGACGCCGCCGCCCCTCGCGCGGTCGTCGTGTGTGATGAAGTGCAAGAGCTAGTGTCCGATCCGGTCATCGTCGAGCTATTGAGGCGGATCGCGGCGCAGGGTCGAGCGGCGCGGGTATCTCTGGTGCTGGCGACCCAGCATCCGACGATGGCCGCGTTTGGCGGCGACCCGACCATCAAGCGCAATGTGACCGGGCGGATCGCGCTGCGGGTAGCCGATGCGAAATCGTCAGAGGTTGCCATCGGGCAGAGCACGCCTCGCGCCGATTGGCTGCTGGGCGCGGGTGATGCCTATGCCGTCGTGCCGGGCGCGGTGCAACGGCTGCAGGTTGCCTACATCGGGCGCAACGAGCTTGACCGGCTGCTGACGGCGCAGCCTTCGCTTGCAGCCTGGCCGGAGTTTCACGCCGAGGCGATCGGGCAGTTGCCAGCGGGTAACGTGGCGAACTATAGCGGCGCGGAGTTGGCGGTATCGCTGGTCAACGCCCACGAGGGCGCCGGCCGCCCGGCGCTGGTCAATGCGCTGGAGTCGGCGGGCCTGGGGCGACCGGGCAACGTGCGGGCCGATCGGCTGCTGAGGTTGGGCCGTGACCAGTTGGACACCCTCAAGGTGGACGGCTGGACGCTCTGCCGGATGGCTAACGTCATCCGGCTAGACGATGACGACGGCCTGCCTGCCTAGCCTGGGGGTACACACACTCGTGGCACAAAACGCGCAGCGGGCAGCAGAATCGCGGCTGATCGTGTGTATGTCGAGGGTAGGCAGGCAGGCAGGGAGCAACGATGAATCAATTACGCAAGGAGCTTATCGGCTGCATCGGGCTGGCGCTGGGCGCGCTGCTGCTGACGGGCGGCGCCTTCGCGTTCATCTATGCCCTGCTGAGCACGATGACGGACACGGGCCGTCACCTGCTGGCGGCGGCGCTTGTGTTCGTCGTGCCCCTGGCCTACGCGCTGGGCCTGGCCTATGCCAGAGCGCACCGGGCCGGGCTTGAGCATGGCGTTGACCTGAAAATCTCAACGCGAGAACGGATAGCGGCTAAGCCGACACCGGCGCAGGCGGCACAGGCGCAGGCGGCGGTACAGCGCGCAGAGTGGGATAGGCTTTTGCCGAAGCTGGGCGGGGCTGTGATCGTCCGGCGGCACGGCAGCGATTCAGACGTGATTGATCTGTGAGGTGAGATGAGATGAACGCAACACGCAAGAGCAAGATAGCCAACATCGTTTTGTGGGCGGCGTACCTGCTGACGCTGGCCGCGAGCATGGGGCACGTGGCCTGGGCCTTCGGCACGCTGGAGTTTGAGGGCAGCGCGTGGGTCGGCTGGCTGGCGGCGCTGGCCGTCGATGCGGGCCTGGCGGCGCTGGCCTACGGGGTCCAGCAGCGCAAGCGGGCCAGGCGTTCGGCGCGTGACCTGTGGGCGGGCGTGCTGCTGTTCGCCGGCATATCCGCGTTTGCGAACCTGTTGCACGCGATGACTGCCGTCACCGGCTTTACTGTCACCCTGGCGACGTTCGGCACGGTAGACGCCCTGGCGCTGGCGAAGGCCGTCATCCTGTCCGCCAGTCTGCCGGTGCTGGTTGTCTACCTGGGCGAAGTCGTGTCAAGCGACGACGCACAGGCAGCCGAGCAAGCCGATCGGGAACGTGTCAAGGCTGAACGTCAAGCGATGCGCGAGAGTGTCAAGGCCGAACAGTCGGAAGTGTCAAGTACTACGACGTTTAACACAACGGCTGAACAGGCAGCGCGGGCACGGGCTGTCAAGGCTGAACAGGATGCACACGCGAAGGCAACGGCGCTGGACACTCTCGCCGGACACCTGGACGCCAACCCGGACACGCCGGTTGCGGAACTGTCCAGACTGATCGGGCGCAGCCGGACGACGGTTTACACCTATCTGTCCGAACTGGAAGCGGCCGGCCGGATTCGGCGCAACGGCGACGGCAAGGAGTAGCGACGATGGCAAAGGCGAAACAGGCAACACACGGGGCAGTCAAGCGGGCGGCGATCTACGTGCGCGTATCGTCGGAAGGACAGGCGAAAGACAAGAACGGCAGGAATGGCGAAGATGAGGCCAAGACATCGCCCGACGCGCAAGAGCGCGACTGCCGGGCGCTGTGCGAGCGGCAAGGCTATCAGGTGGTAGCCGTCTTTCGTGACACCGCGAAGTATCGCGTTGGTAAGCGGCTGGTCGAGCCGAGCGGCACACGGGCGGATCGGCCTGGACTGCGGGCGATACTGGCAGTGGCGCGCGCGGGTGAGGTCGATGTGATTGTCGCCTGGCGCGAGGATCGGTTGTATCGCAGCTATCGCCCGATGCTCGATGTCCTGGACTGCCTGGACGAAACCGGGATCGATATCGAGCTGGCGAAGGAAACATTCGACAAGCGGATCGCGCCGGTCAAGGCGTGGGCCGCCAAGATGGAACTGGACGCGAAGGCCGACCGTTTCATGATGGGCGTGTCGGGGCGATTCGCAAAGGGCAAGGACTGGAACGGGCACACACCCTACGGATGCTCAAACGACAACGGCACGTATCGGATCAAAGATGACGAAGCGCGGGCCGTGCGCCTCGTCTGGTCGATGTTTGGTGACGGCGAAACACTGCCGACGATCCGCGACCGCTTGATCGGCGAGGGCGCGCCGCAGCGCAACACGTCAAAACACGTGTGGGCCGTGAGTCAGATATACCGCATCCTCAAACGTGACTACTATTGGACAGGCGCGATTGAGCGAACGTGGGATGGCGAGACCTATCAGGTACAGATACCGGCCATCGTTGACGAGGCGAGGGCGGCGCGCGTGAAGGAACGCTTCGCCCGTTTCAAGTCCTACCCATCCGGCAACTTGAAAGCGCAGGCGTTGGGCGCCGGGTTGGTGCGTTGCGAGCATTGCGATTGCATCATGCAGGTGATCCGGTACAACAACGGCTATAAGGACTACACATACTACCGCTGCCCGTCTAAGCAACTGGTCGGCAAGTATCCGCGCGACTGCGCCCGAAGCGCACAGGTCGGCATCCTTGACGCCGAGATATGGCGCAAGACGTGGGAGTTTATCTCCGACGCGGAACGGCTGCGCGCCGAAGTCGATAAGCAGATCGCAGTCCTGCAGCAGCAGAAGGCAGAAGCAGAAGGCGAGGTTGAACGGCTGACGAAGGAATTAGACGGCCTGGCGATGGAGCGGCAGTGGGTCATCACGCGGACGCGCAAAGGCAGCATCACCGAGGCCGATATGGAGATGCAACTAGCGGCGCTGACGTTTCAGGAGGCCGCGTTGCGCGCAGACCTGACGAAAGCAGAACGGCTATCGGGCAATCGTGCCGAGCGGATGCGAAAGCTGGCCGATGACTTCACTCGTGATGTTGAGGTTGGGCGCGAGTTGGTGGAGTTAGAGCAGGCTGCGCCGGAACGGTTGACACCGGAACAGGTCGAGGACTTATTCAACTTCAAGCATGGAGCGATGCGCGAAGTCGTGAAGCGCATTGACGTACAGGCCGACAAGACGCCGAAGGTGCATATCGAGATACGCCTGGACGATGACGACGAAGTGTATCAGGTCGGTGACGGTCGAACTGGTTGGCTAGTTACTGATCCGATATACGCGATCGCGGTGACGCTGTGATGCTGAGCGTCGCGGCTACGCGAGTCGGCGCGAATGTACCGCGTGAGCGCACAGGACGGGTTACACGGCGCGCAGCCTGGCAATAAGGGGCCCCCCCACGTCTTTTGCACGTTTGACCCGCCGTAATCCATCCTGGCGCGTCGTGACTTTCAGACAGCCTCATAGAGCCGCAAAACTCCCTCTTGACACCCGCCGGAACAGTGCTATACTAACTAACGACAATCGCACTTATAACTACCTGACACACGAAGGGGCACGCCATGACACGCAAGCAAGCACTCGCAACCGTCAAGAGCAAATCACCCACCGTCTACACTGAAGCGGCGCGCAAGTATGCCCGCAAGTCGAAAGCCGACAACACGATCCGCATGTATCGCTCCGCGTGGGCCGAGTTTCAACGCTTCGCCGAAGCGCGCGGTGTGCCGAGCCTGCCCGCGTCACCAGCGACGGTGATCGACTTCATCACCGCGCTGGCCGATGGCGGCGCGAAGGTGTCCACGATTCAAGTCAAGCTCGCGGCGGTTGCGTCGGCGCATCGCACGGCGAAGGCGACCGACCCAACCACCGATGAGGATGTGCGGCTAGTGATGGCGGGCATCCGGCGAGCGAAGGGTATCGCGCCGAGCAAGAAGGCGCCGATCACGCTGGACGAGCTGCGTGCGCTGGTCAACGCTCTGCCCGACACGCTGGCAGGCAAGCGTGATCGCGCCCTGCTGCTGACCGGTTTCGCGGGCGCGTTTCGCCGGTCGGAGTTGATCGGCGTAGACGTGGCGGATATGCACGTCAACGGCAAAATGACGATCCGTGTCAGGCGCAGTAAGACCGACCAGGAGGGCAAGGGTATCACGAAAGTTATCCCGCCGATTGACGATGCAGCGATTGACCCGCTGCGCGCCTTGCGCGAATGGCTGGGCGCGGCGGGTATCAAGTCGGGGCCGGTCTTTCGGCAGATCGACCGGTGGGGGCACGTGCGCGACGCGCGGCTGACTTCCCAAAGCGTCGCGCTGATCGTCAAGACGGCGGCAGAGCGCGCGGGGCTGGAGCCGAGGCAATTCGCCGGCCATTCGCTGCGGTCGGGCTTCATCACCGAAGCGGCGAGCGCGGGCGTTGAGGATCGAGACATCGCCGCGCAGACCGGACACAAGAGCATGATCGTTTTGCATGGCTACATCCAAGACGCCGGGCTGGGCGCGATGGGCGCGGTCAAGGCGGCGTTTGGACAAAGGGCGAAGTGAGGTAGAATAAAACCGCCGCGCAGTGTGGCAACACTCGCGGCGATGGTCGAGCCGATGCAAGCGACCCGACGCCCAACAGTATAGCACAACACGGGCCGCTTGCGTCAAGAACGCAAGCGGCATGTTGCTTTATGAGGTGAAACATGGACTTTCAATTTGAAGTGTCATTCAATGGGACGCCGGCGGAGTTTGGTGCTATCGCTGATTCATTTGGACAACGAGTAGCCCGAGAATTTTTCTTGCAGCAAATCGAGTACATTCAGATGCAGCTTGCTATGGCGCGGGAAGATAAAAGTCACCGCAGCGCCGGTGATTGGGAGGAGGAACTTGCCCGACTGACTGGAACTGATCTTCCACCAGCAAGCCCATATAATTTAGAGAATGGCGACATACCATCCGACGCCAACCCGGTACGTGTGTGGATCGACGAAGGAGATGACCTTGATGAGCCACACTCAACAAACTTTGTGGCGGCAAGCAAGCTACCAGGCGGCAAATCGCTACTGCAAGTGTACGGATTTGGACGTGTTAGCTCCTGGTGGTATCGGCTGTACGAAGAATTGAAGAGGCAAGGTTGGGTTGACGCTTCGCAGTCTATGCCCGGTGCGGGCAATGCGCCCCAGGCGAACGGCGACGGACAGGAAAAGTCCTTACAATCGATTGATCCTGCCACAACGATCAAGCATCGGGTGGCACAGGAAAAGAACCACTCTGACAAGTTGGACAAGTTGCGCGCAATCTTAGAGCAACAAAAAACGAAAGACGACGACGTACTGACACTCAGAGGCTTATGCGGACGGTTGGGGGTGAACTCCAAGACCACCGCCAAAAAGTATCTTCGGGAGATAGGCTACTCATCGTGGGATGAGTGCAGGCGCGAATTGATCCGAATGCAGAGCGGGGGTCAATAGGGTCAATTGACCTTTTTGATTCTTGTGGGTGACGCCCCAAACAGGCTATCGTGAAAACGGTAGCCTGTTTCGATCTGGGGTGTCGCATGACCCGACTAATCTGTTATCTGACCGATGGTGAGTGGGATTCTCTCCAGCGCATGGCCGATCAAGAACTTCGGTCGGCGCGGGATCAAGCCCGTCACATTATCCGCCGCGAGTTGGAGCGCGCGGGCCTGCTGGCCGCCGAGCCATCGCCAACACCGGCGCAAACGGCGCGTGCTGCTGAGGCGCGAAGTGTCGAGTCACACTGACGCACTGCGCGAGTCGCAGCCGCGCGGATTGGGCCGCATCGTGCAGCTTCTGGCCGAGTTGGGCGCGCGCGAGATCGAGCGCCGCGCGGCACGGCCGGCCGCCCAGCGCGAAGCGCAGGCCGATCCGCGGCGCGTCGAGCCGGGCGACGGCGAACATGAGGCGGACGCGCCGGGCGGTGCCGCGTGAGCGTGACTACCCTCAGCACACGGCGCGCACGCCGACGACCACGACAACGGCAAACGCCAAGCGAAATCCTGGGGCCGATGCTGGCTGTTGCCATCCGGCGCGGCGACATAGCGATCCGCGATGGGCTTCTGTCATTGCTGCATCGTTGGAATAAGCGGGAGCATCGCCGGTGATGACAGCGGCACAGTCTCGCGCGTTTTATCAGTCGGTCGGTATCACAGACACGATCCCACTTGCGGGCAAGCTGCCCATTGCGGCGGCCTGGCAAACGTCATCACCCGATCAGCAATGGCGCAGAGTGACGAAACCCGAAGCCGCAAACATCGGCCTTCGGCACGGCGCGGGCCTTGTGACAATCGACGCTGACAACAAGGCAAACCCGGCAACGTTCGATCACGTCATGGCTGGGCTGGTCGGCCTGGGTGTCACTGATCCGCCTATTGTCCGCACAGCGTCGGGCATCGGGCGACACGTTTATCTAAACGTCACCGGCTTGCCCGATGGCATGGCAAGCCGTAACCTATCGCGTGACATCGGCGCGGGTGAATTACGATTCGGTGTCGGCGCGCTGTCTGTGCTTCCCTGGAGCATCGTCGGCGGCGCAACCTACACGCCCGTCGCCGGCGACTGGCATCATATCCCCGCTGTCGAATGGTTTGATCTGCTGTGGCTGCTGCCTTTGCAGCGCGTCGTCACCCAAGACGAAACCCTACCGATCCGGCTGAACTGGCGACCCGTCACGCCGGGCGTCAAATCGCTGTGGAATGAAGTAGCAAAAGCTGGGCGCGGTGATGCTGTCGGCAAATACCCGTCACGCTCCGAGGGTGAGGCGGCGATCGTAATGACGCTGATTCTCAACGGCTGGACATTCGACGATCTTCGGCGGGAATTTGAGCGGCGTAGCTGTGGGCATTACCACGACGCGAAGCGATACCGCGTCAAATACCTTGCGAACACATGCGGCAATGTGTTGGCTACGATCATGTCATCACCGATCCGCCTATCGCTTGCCGTTGACTACCGCGCGGCGGAATCGACAGCCTGGCCGGGCCGCACAGGGAACGGTAATCGAGCGACCTTTCTCGCAATCCTGGCAGAGTGCTATCGCGTTGGTGCAATTGAGGCAGATGTCAGCGTGCGCGAAGTCGCCGAATACGCGGCAATCGCCATCGGTACAGCGCACAAGGCGCTTAAGCGTTTAGCAAGCGAAGGATTGATTGAGCGTGTGCGCGGCGCAAGTGAAGATGGCGCGTTGGCTTCGGTGTGGAAACTGGCGCATGTCGAAAAGCGAACAAAAGTCACAGTTCTAAAGAGTGTTCACGCATCGACACCCCCCGGCAGTGAGGCGCGAGACGCTGAGTTGACATCTGTTCATTTTTCGACACCCCCCGAAATTGCATCGCGTCAGGCGTTAGGGCCGTCGGCGGTGGCCGTCTATCAGCGTCTTGACGTGATGCAAGGAAAGACGGCGGCGCGGCTGGCGCGTGAGACGGGCCGGGCGCGTTCTACTGTCGCGCAGGCGCTGAAGAAACTACAACATCACAAGCTGGCCGCCTGGACGCCCGATGGCTGGATCGCCGGCACGAGTTCTCTTGAGGATGTCGCGGCTAACTTCGGTTGTGGGGAACGCGCGGCGGCGCGTCGGGCAAAGCACATTGAGCAACGCGCGCGGTATCAGGAGTGGCGGCGTCGGCTGAAAGAGCGCCGTGAGGCGATGGCGTGATGAAACGTGCGATCTACGTGACATCCGAGAATCGCCGTCCGCTTGTGTCGGTGCTGCGTCGTGGCCGGCTGAAACGCTACCGGCGTATGTCGGCAGCGAGCGTCAAGCGGGCGCTGCGCGTGAGCGTGGCGCCAAGCAAATCGAGTCAAACTGAGGTTGCCTAATGGTGAGTCAGTGCAAGGCGCGCAAACGAAACGGCAAGCGCTGCCCCAACCCGGCGAGCGCATCGGGCTATTGCTTCACGCACGATCCGGCGCGCAGTGCCGAGCGCAGCGCGGCGCGCAAGCGCGGCGGATTCAATCGCCGGACGGCGGCGCGTGTGTCGGGCGCTGAGGCCGTCCAGATTAAGGACATCGCCGACGTGCTGAAACTGATTAACGCCGTCATCGCCGACGTGTGGCAGTTGGAGAATAGTCCGGCGCGCGGCCGGGTGCTGCTAGGCGCGGCGGATACCGCTATGCGCGCCTTGCAAGTCGGCGAGTTAGAGGAGCGCGTCAAGGCGCTCGAAACGAGGTTGAACAGTGGCAACCCTACAGCGCAGGCTTGACGCATTAGAGCAAGAAGCCGAGGCACGGCAAGAGGCCGCGCGTGCCGAGTGGCGCGCATGGCTGGATCGGTGTATCGCGCAAGAGGACGCGGATCGCTATTGGCGCTGGGTGGTATCCGCCGTCGAGCGGTTGGAGAATCCGACGCAGGAACAGCGCAAAATGCGCGAGCACTTCGGCGAGTTTGTCGCCTGGCGTGACGAGGTGGGCGCGGCGCGGGCGCTTTATCTGCCCCCGCTCGATATTGAGACGCGCGTGTATAGCTGGGGTGATCACCTGGCCGCTCACCTTGCCGAGCGACGGCGTTACTCTGCCCTGTTGCGCTACAACATCCTGATCGAACTGGGCCGTGAGTTGGACGGCGAAGCGGTCGGACGGTTGAGCGCATGGCTTGAAGCGAACGCGGCGACGATTCAAGATGCGCTTCGGCGCTGTTGGCTGCATGGCTTGAAGTGGGAAGCGATCAAGGACTGTCTGCCGAGCGACGTGGCGCAGGCCGCGTTTGAGGCGGTCGTGTCGGCCTTGCCCGCTCCCACCGATGACGATCTGCGCGTGGTCTTCGATGTGCCGCGCGTGCCGAATGAGTTGGCCGACGCGCTGGCCGATGAGTGGGGGTTATGAGTCGCTACGCCGCTGGCCGTCGCCTCGAATACATCGCCCGCGACGAAATGCAAACGCGGGGATACACCGTCATCCGTTCGGCAGGCAGCAAGGGGCCGGTTGATCTGGTGGGCATTGGGCCGCGTGATGTGCTACTGATTCAAGTCAAGGCCGAAGGGCAGAGCATCGCGGCGGCGGTTCGCAAGCTGGCCGCCCTGCCCCGTCCGGCCGGGGCACGCTGCGAGGTGTGGGAGTGGAAGGGGCGCGAAGGATGGGCGGTGACGCCGGTCGTCATCTGAATGAATCACAGCGCGCGATGATCGCGGCGCGGCTGGCGAATATGAAGCAGGGCAACTTCTCGAAAGCGGCAAATTTGCCGCTTTCGCCAATCAGTCAATCCAAAGCCGCCGATCTTCTCAGTGTGGGCGAACGCAGCGTCCGCAGTGCCAAGCACATCCTCACTTCCGGCATCCACGAATTGGCGCAGGCCGTGGATCGCGGCGAG
>Ga0209619_10002419_pt1 | contig 13549 bp, 9 predicted proteins | sample Rifsed16ft3_FD_184011 | JGI IMG/M metagenome (GOLD analysis project Ga0209619, IMG submission 184011) | Soil microbial communities from Rifle, Colorado, USA - sediment 16ft 3 (version 2) | ecosystem: Environmental > Terrestrial > Deep subsurface > Rock core/Sediment | place: Rifle, Colorado... | reverse complement strand
CGGGTCGGTGACCGTCAGGCCGATGCCGTCCGGTTGGGCGGCGATTGCCTGGTCGATCAGAGAGGCGGTCTTTTCCAGATCAAATTTGTCTGGTCCGAGGATGGTGACTTCCACGCCCATATCCTCGGCCGCGGTGGTAATGCCTTCTTCAACTGTGCACCAAAAGGCATCCCAGGCGCATAAAGCATGCTGCACCATGATTAATTTCAATGGCGCTTCACCGGTTGGCGCAGTTGGTTCAACGGGTTGCGTTGCTTCCGGCGCGGTCGTCGGCGCCTCCACGGGCGGCGTGGTTGGAGCTGTCACCGCTTCGGTGGGGGTTTCGGTTGCCTTTGGCTGACAGGCCGTAACCAGCAGCATGGCAATGACCAGAATTCCTAAAAGTACGTTCAGCCTTTTCATTTCTTTCCTCCGGTGTATATATGGAAAACCTTGTCGCAAGGTTTTATAGTTAGAGAAACCGACGAAAATTTTTGGATAGGCACCTCCTGACCGAGCCCTGGATGGCTAATTCGTTTTTTCAGGTCGCTTTCCCCAGGTAGGTATTACTGATAACCGACAAGATGATGATGAGCCCTACGCTGGCTTGAAATACCTGGATCGGTATTCCCATCAGAACCAAACCCTGGTCCAGCATCTGTAATAACAACGCACCAAATAACGCTCCGAGCAGGGTGCCAGACCCGCCCGTCAAGCGAATCCCGCCAATGGCACAGGCTGCCACGGCGATCATCTCCATACCTTCACCGCGCAGCGGATCGACGGACAGCCTATGGCTAAACTGCAATATCCCTGCAATTCCCACCAGCAAGCCTGTGATGGAAAAAGCCAGTAATTTGACTCGGGAAACATTTACCCCCTGTGCCCGCGCGGCACCGGGCAGCCCGCCAGCAGCGAAGATCCAATTGCCGAACGGTGTTCGCATCAATATGATAATGAATAGGATTGCCAGCCCGATGAACCAAATTAAAGATGTGCGAAATGCGTCGACCTGAAACCACCGGTTTAATAAAGTGAAATCGCCGTTGAGATATTGAAAGAGCGGGATTGCTTCGCCCGTGTAGGAAGCGAAATCACCACCCCCGACCGCCCGCACGATTCCGCGGTACGCCAGCATGGTGCCCAATGTGGCGATGAACGACGGGATATTGGTGCGGGTAACGATCAACCCATTCACCAATCCCAATAGGGTGCTGGCGAGTAAGGCAAAGAGAATCGCCAACGCGACTGGCGTACCCGCGTTAATACTCAGGGCCAGCACATAGCCTGCCAGTGCAAAATTGGACCCGACAGACAGGTCAAATTCTCCGGCGATCATCAGCATCCCAACGCCGATTGCGACGATTCCGGTTATGCTGCCGAAGGTCAAAATATTGCCGATGGCGATTGGGGTGAGAAAATGCGGAGCTGAAAGGCTAAAAAAAATAAATAGCAGGAAAAAGCTGATAAGTACAACAGCTTCCGGAATATACGATAGACGGTGACGCGCATTGGCTATTTTTTCAGACAGGAGGCCCATATACACAACCTGGAAAAACAGTGCGGTGAAGAATATTTAATTGAAAAATTCGGGGCTGTTAATAATAAAGGCAATAATTACTTGATATATAGATTGATTATACATACAAAACGCTTGAACGGCTGACCAAATACGCATTCCTGGCGCGCCAAAAAATGACCCGGCTCCAGCTTGATCTGACCGGTATGTTCCGCTATAATTCAAACAAATGTTCGATCTTTGAGGGGATGTATGCCAGTCAATTACCAGCAGGTGCAGCAGCAGGTACGCGATCAGGTCAAATTAGCGCCAGCGCGCCAGAAACAGCAGCGCGAGCGGCTGGAAAAAGCGCGCGGTCTGCTGGCGCGTCACGCGGTTGACCTGCAGTACCTGCAGGACAAGGTTTCCCAGGCAGCTGCCCGCGATAAAAGCCTGCGCTGTGCCATTCCGCTTTCTGAGCCAATCAATCTGGTTAAAAATGCTGCTTTACCGGCAGTTTTTCCGTTGCTGTTGGCAGCTGACGGTTCGCAAATCAATCCGAACCGGCATGACGCTGTGGAGTTTGGTCTGATCAACATTGGCGTGATCCGCTTGCAGCCAGTTCAAGCGCTCACCCCGGTCGAAATGACTTCCTGTGAGTTGTTTCTATACCAGAGCCCGGAAAATGATAGCGGCCCTCTGACGGAAGAATTGGTCGCTCTGAAGCGTGATTTCAAGGAGCGGAGTGAATTAGCCCGCCTGGCGGCAGCCGAGCCGGGTGTTGTGCTTACGCTCACCGACGGTCCGCTCGAGTTGTTTCGCGAACCTAAAGGCGACCCGCGTTTTGACCGATTGTTCGAGGACTACCTGGATGTAATGGAAGTTCTGGCGTCGATGAATACGGTCACTGCCGGTTACGTAGATAAGCCAGGCGCCGACCTGGTGGTGCGCCTGCTGGAACTGACACTGTACCCGGACGAAGAGCTACAAAAAGCCGGCAAGGAACGTCAATTGGGCGGGGTGCGCGATATCGACCTGTTCCGCGATACCCTGCAGCCCGCGGAGCGCAGCGCAATCTTCGCCATTCAATCCAGCTCCGCCGAAAAGTTCAGCCAACGACTGAACGGGCATATGGCACTGCATTTCTTTTACCTTAACGTCGGGCGCGTGGGCAGGCCCTGGCTGGTGCGCGTCGAACTGCCCGCCTGGGTCAGCCAACAAGCCGAACTGGTGGATCTTTTACATGCCACATTGCTACAGCAATGCCGCCAGATGGGTATCAAAGCCTATCCTTACGCCCTGCACCGCGCCCATGAGGTAGCCCTGGTCAGCTTTCAGGATAAGCAGCAGCTTCAAGTAATGATCGAGGCGGAGATGCTGCGGGCTGGCCTTGAGGTAGGTGATAAGTCCTACAAACAGTCTCACAAAGATTTGGAAGGCCGGAAAGGGTTGAAATCATGAACGCAATCGTAATCGGACGACTGCTGCGGGCTGGCACTGCCGGCTGTGTCATTGGCTGCCGGGTATCTCAACTGGATGCCCCGATTTTCGGCGGCCTGGTGCGCATTCCCCTTGAGTCAGGCTACCAGGTTTACGGATTGATCCACGACATTCACATCGATGACGACGGGCTGGTACGCCAGCTGGTGACCACGCCAGATCTGAGTGATGATGTGCTGCTGGATAACCGCATCAACCGCAATGTACCGGTCGAGATCAGTGTGCTGTTCTGCGGCTACGAGCAAGCCGGACGAATCAGCCACCTGCTGCCGCCGCGTCCGCCGCTCTCGCTCGATACCATTTTTGCCTGCAGCGATGCGGAATTGGTACGTTTCACCGGCGCCGGTCAATTTGGCTATTTCCGCCACGTGCTGCGCAATGAAGAAGTGCCGTTGGGTGAAGTGCTGGCAGCTCACCTGGAACAGGCCAGCCGGGCGCATGCCGCTGCTGGCAACCCGGTTTGGGTGCGCAGCGCCACGCAGGAACTCATCACCTTGCTGCGCGATGATTACCCCAGCCTGGTGGGTGTGCTCTCAGCCTTGCGGGATGCGCAAATCGCCGATTTTTAACCGACGTTAATTGACGATGTTGCCCGGCGCTTTTTTCGGCACGCGCTGCTGTTTACGTGCGCGGCGCTGCTGTTTTTCAGTTTCTTTTCGTACGCGCCGATCCTGTTTGAGAACCGCGCGTACTTCGCGACGTTCACGGGTGTAGTTATCCTGGGCGGAAAGTTCGATACCCGTCCTGGCAGCCATGACGAAGAAGAAGGTCATTAATAACAGCCCCAGGCCAGCAATCACAACATCATAGTAAGTGAACTGGTTGAGGGGGGCCGGTAATTTTGGATTGCTGGCGAAGTAAAGGCCTATGTTGGCGAGGATCGCGATCATGCGGATTTCGGTAGGGCCAATCTTCCACAGCGAGATCTGGAACAATCCTTTGGTTACCATAATCAGATAAACCAGAATGGAAATGTTCAAGTAACAGATCAAACCGATCAACGCGATGCGGAAGTCCACATACGGCGAGAGGCCAATACCCACAAAAACCAGAATCTCGCTGAGCGTATCGGTCACATGATCGATGAAGAAGCCGTAGCGCGGCCGTTCGATATGCCGGTGGCGTGCCAGCGAGCCATCCAGGCTGTCGCCGAACCAGTTTAATATGATGCCAAAAGTCGCCAGCCACAGGTAGTTTTTATCGTAAGTGGTCAGCCAGAAGCTGATACAAATGAGAATGGCGGCGAAGAAACCGATTCCAGTTAGCCAGTCGGGAGTAATCCAGGCGGGCATTTTCTTTGCCAGCCATGCCAGGGCTGGTCGTTCCAGTGGGCCTAAAAGAATATCGTTTATCCGCTGGTGTGATCTTAATTTTTCTTCTTCCATCTCCCTGATCCTTTAATACTATTATAGTCGTGCTAATCAGATAATTCCACCCCTGATAGGAACTGATATCCCGGCGCCAGGCTTTCCGGAGGAGTTTGTTTCGTTATTTATGGTTTTTAGGGAAGCAATCAAATTAATCGTCTTAATAATCATAACCGGTAAAGCGAATTTTAGTTGCAGGCCGTAAGGATGTTAACTATAATAGTCAGAAATCTTGGAATTGTTAAAATCTTTTATATGCCGATCGTCACCAATCGTCATTAGGATGGATGAAAGTACCTTAAAAGGACCTGGACAACGGAATTTCAATTCCGGCTCTCAATTTTTCTCTTGGACGATATTTAATGGAATCATTTCCCACCCCGCCTGCCCCAAAACCAACCAAAAAGCTTTCCAATGAAATCATAGCTGCTATCATCACTGGTGTGTTTGGTCTGGCTACCGTCCTGATCACCACAGTTTTCCCAAAGGTGTTGCCGGAACGTAGCGATACAGCCCTGCCAACTTCCACCAATATGATCGCTTCAACCACAACAACAGCTACGACCGCCTCTACATTCGCCATAACGACCAGTCCGACACTTTCCTCTGGCCTGGCAACCGATGTCATTCTTATCGGAAACCTCCAGGAGGATCAGCGAGAAATCATCAATGCTGGCTATGCAGCCGCACTTGAGCTGGCCAATAAGTTGCCATTGATGATCCGTGATGAGTTCGACACGCCGGATTACGGCTGGCCCGAATCACCACCGACGGAGTACGAAACCAATTTTTGCGAGTTTAAGATCGGCGACGGGGCATACCACATGCGCATCGAGACGAAAAATTCCAGCGGAAGCTGCTGGACCACCGCCCCGCGTTCAGCCAAAAATTTTCTGGTGAGCACCGATCTATCAGCAGCAGCCCGGAAAGATTTGACCAACGATATCCTGTTCCGTTTCCAGGATTGGGATGATTACTTTTATCTCAGTATCGATACGAACAGCCAGCAATTTTTCATTGGCCAATACCTGGATGGAAAACTCACTAATCTGGCCGATTGGACGGAAGAGAAAACCATCCATAAAAATGGCGTCAACCAGGTATCCATAATCGGTGTTGGCAATCAAATCACAATGTTTATCAACCAGGACGTCGTCGCCGGATTCACAGATCCAGCACCTAAATCGGGCAATATCGTGATTCGCGCGAATTTATACGAGACCAGTTCCAGCCACGACCTGGTCATTGACAATTTTATTTTGCGCGGCGAGTAAGGCTTGCCCGAGCTGCCGTAAAGATTGGGGCGGGGGAACCACCCTACAGGGGTACATCGTCTTCCAACTCCGGCCAGATTGGGTAGAACATGCACCAATCCGTCGGGCGCGGGCGGATAATTTCCTCTGCTTTTTGCAATACCGCCTCCGCATTGCTGATTAATTCCAGATCGCGGTCGGGGTTGGGCTGCGCAATGACCGGGTCAGTACAGGTCAATTCGTAACTGCCATCCGGTGTCGAGACGCAGGCGACCAGGATCATCGGCGCACCGGTTTGCAGTGCCAGCTGAACATATGCCACCGGCAGGAGTGCCGGGCGGCCAAAAAAACGCACCTTGTGACGGGTTTGCGCCAGCGGCCGATCAATTCCGGTCAAAACGGTGCCGCCCTGGCGCAAGCGCTCACGCGCTTTCTGAAAGGCTTCCACCGACATGGGTGTGACTTCCATGCCGCTCTCACGCCGAATTTTATTCTGCAATTTGTAACCGCTGGGTGGCTGCGGCATCGACAGGATTTGAAATTCCAGCCCGCGCAGCGCCAGTACCCGGCCAGCCAGTTCAAAATTACTGGTATGCACCGTCAGGAATAAGCGCGGCTGCATGTCCACTCTAGATTGGTCGAATAGAGCCTGGAATTTTGGGCTGAAAGATACCATTTCCATGACCTTTTTCGGCCGGTTCAGGTTGTGGTAAAAGTCCCACAGCGAGCGGATATGCTTGCGAAAGACTTGCTGAACCTGGTGGTCCAGTTCCGTCGCGCTCAACGTGCAACCGCTGGCAGCCCACAGATTGGTTCGCAGCACCTTCACCAGTTGACTACCGGGCTGACGGACAATGCCATCCGCCACCAGTTTCGCCAGCGGCCGTCCGATGACAGAGGGCAAGCCCTGTCCAAGCGCCAGGGCCAAATTGATGGCAAAACTCGTGTTGGCCAGCGCCTGCAAGTTAATTGCCGGTTTGCTCATCGAAAAGTTCAATTTCCTTCCCTTTTGGTAATTTCTCCATGGCAGCACTGATGTGCTCCTGCAAACTCTGCCGGCTGGGACGCTTTTTCCCCATCCCCTTTAGGGTGTCCAGAAAATAAGCCGTCAATGCCTTGGTCAATGCATTGACTTTGTCTTTCGATAGTTTTTCGCCGCTCTCAAACCAGGTGGCAGCTGCATAACCCATCACCACAGTGGTCGAGGCGGCGATGGCTGAACCCAGCAGCCATCCCGGCGGGCCACCCAACTTGCTCAACTGGGCGAACAGACCGCGCGCCAATAACCCCATGCCAAATGCGACCACCAATTCGCGCGCCCGTTGGATGGTGATGCGGTAATTGTAAATTCGAGCGATGCTCAACACCATAGCGGACTGGGTGATGATCAACGGAGCAAAGTCGATGATCGGCAGTGGTGTCAAGGCAATCACCGCCGAAACAGAGGCTCCGCTGACAATCGACCGCCAGGCCAGCTGCCAGCGGAACTGCGGCAGCCCGCGTCCCAGTGCTGCCACAATTTCCGGTTCGGTAGCTGCCACCGCTGTCAGAATTTCCGGAATCCCTTCGCCAGTTTTTGCCACGACAGGTACAATCTGCTCGACGGATAGCTCCAGGTTTTGCGCAGTGCGGGCAATTACTGCCTGCTTGTCCTTGCGGACAAGGTCGATTTTGTTCAACGTCACAATATAAGGTTTGCCAAGCGCTCGCAATTGGCGGAATAATTCCAATTCGGTTTGTTTGATGCCCTGAATGGCATCGAAAACGATGATCAAAAAGTCGGCTTCCGCAGCAGCCCGCAACGCCTCAGCTTGTTCGCGGGCACCAACTTCACCGACCGCATCGGCACCTGGGGTATCAACAATGGCAAACAAACCCGCATCGGCCTGCTGGTTGATACGGGTGGTGCCTGGCAGTGGGCTGACCTCGGCTCTGTCGGTCTTTAGATGGATAAACTGGTTGTACAGCGTCGATTTGCCGACATTGGTCGGTCCGACGATCGCCACCTGGTGTTTTTGGCCGAAAGCCATGCGCATTTGCTGGGTGGAAAGCCGCAGCAGCAGGCGCACCAGGTTGGTTTCGGACGGCAGCGCATTCAGCAGTGCCAGAAAACCTTTGCGGTCTCCGGGTGATAAAGAATTCCAGATAACGCGGAGTATTTCACGCGATTCCGGGGGCATCTTTTTCAGTAAATCATCAATGGTGACCATACCCAACCCCGCTTGCCTATCAACTTGATCATTATTAATACCGGGCTTGTATTTATCCTATTATATCCTGTTGATATTCATCAACCCGAAGGGGAGTGCTTTTATAACCTCCGGGAACCCATCACATCAAGCCTCGTGCCGCACTAGTTAGAAATTGGTTTGAAGCAAAGTCGAATCGTATATACAAATTTGAAATTTCTCACCAAATCCTGCTATTTTCCTCTATAATAGAATAATAATAAAACCTGATCGTTTTGGGGGATTGGTTTGCCGGATTTTCAATTTCCAGTTGCAAGTTTTATCCTAATAGGTGTCGCAGCACTATCGATGATCCTAGGATGGACTGCCTGGAATCGTAGGCCTGCCTCAGGCGCTGTACCCTTGACTGTGACGCTCTTTGGAGCCGCAATTTGGTCGTTTGCCTATGGCATCCAGCAGGTGCTGGTCGATTTAAACCCCAAACTGATCGCAGGCTGGTTCGTTTATATCGGCATTCTCATCGTTCCGGCAGCCTGGTTTACCTTTTGCATCCAATACTCCGGAAAAGGCGCCTGGCTGAGGAAAAGCCGGCTGAGGTTGTTGGCTGTCGTTCCGCTTTTAACCTACGCTGTTCTCCTCACCAATCTTGAGCACCATTTATTCTACACAGCCACCTCCCTGACACGCATTGGCGAGTTTATTGGTTTGAAGGTGGTATACGGACCGGTCTTCTGGGTGCACACAGTCTATTCGTACACCCTTTTGATCGTAGGCAACATGGTCTTGATCTATACCCGCTTGCAGACCCCGGCGTTGTACCGCCGCCAGGCCTGGTCGCTGGTGATTGCTGCCCTGGCTCCCTGGATATTAAACATCCTGTACTTGTTGCGGTTGTTCCCGATCGAAGGTCTTGACCCAACCCCGATTGGTTTTACCATAACCGGGCTGGCGATTATCCTGGGAGTGTATCGTTTTCGAATTCTGGACCTCACACCCCTGGCCCGCAATCAAATTGTCGAGGTGATGGGAGATGGGGTAGTTATTATCGATTCAGAGAATAGAATCGTAGACATCAATCCCACCGCCAGCCGCATGCTCAATCAATCGTCCAGGGAATTGATTGGCAAGACGGCCGCTGAAGTCTTCGAACCCTGGCGGGAAATAGCCGAAAAATATTCAAATATAACCGAGATACATGAGCCCATCAGTCTGGATATCGCCGGTCAATTACGGCATTATGACTTGCGGATTTCCCCTTTGTACAACAGCCAGAATAAATTTGTTGGGCGCTTAATCATGCTGCGGGATAATACCGATGCCCGTGTTGCCCAGCAGGCGTTGCAAGAGTCCGAGGCTAACTACCGGTTGTTGGTTGATACTTCGCCCGATGCCATCATTCTGACGGATCTTAAAGGGCATCTGATGCTATACAACCAGGTGGCAGCCAGAGTGCATCTCGTGTCGGATAAAGCCGAACTTAATGGCATCTCGGTCTATGATTACATCAGCCCGGAAGATCGCGAGCGCGCCCGCGAGCATACCCACCAAGCTTTGGAAACCGGCGAGATGCAGCATTTTGAATATGCCGCCTTGACCGGTGATGGGCAAAGTTTCCCGGCTGAAATCAGCCTTTCAGTTTTTCGCGACCAGGACAACAACCCGAAAGGCTTCGTCTGTGTCGTTCGCGATATTTCCACCCGCCGCGCATCCGAGGATGCCATTCACCGCATCGCACTTTCCGAACGCGTCCAACGCGAGGTTGCGGATGCTCTGCGCGAAACCAGCGCCGTGCTCACCGAGACCCTGGACGCCGAGACAATTCTCGATCGGCTGCTGGAGCAGGTAGCACGGGTTGTGCCTTTTGACTCAGCCAATGTCATCATGATCTCCGGCAATAAAGGTGTGTTTGTTCGCACGCGCGGTTATGAGCAATTCGGTGAGGATATCCCCAAAGAGGTGGCTAAGATTTCCTTCGACTTGCTCGAGACTGCCAATCTGCGCTGGATGATCGAAAACAAACAGGCGATGATCGTGAGCGATACGCTGCAATCACCGGAGTGGATCCGCTTCGAGCCTACTTCCTATATCCGCTCCTGGATCGGCGCACCTATTGTGGCCCGCGGTCAAGTGATAGGCTTTTTCTCGCTGGATAAAATCGAGCCCAACTTCTACCGTCCGGAACATGCCAAAACACTGGCAGCCTTTGCCGCTCAAGCTGGACTGGCGTTACATAACGCCTCCTTATTTGCTGAAACCAGCGAACTGCTGCAACGGGAACAGCGGCTGAATGGCATTCTGCAAATGATCGGCAGCTCGCTTGATCTCTCGGTGGTGCTGAATGATATTCTGAGTGCAAGTTGCGAGTTGATCGGTGCCGACGCCGGAATTCTTGGCTTGCTGGATGCTCGAGGGGAAACCATCACCGCCGTCAATCATCATAATCTCGATCTTATAAACCAAATTCCAGTCATGCAGCACGGTGAAGGAATTTCGTGGGATGTGATCGATGGGGGCAAAGCCATTCTGCTGGACGATTATTTCACACATCCCAGCGCGCGACAGGCACTCAAGCCAGCCGGCATCCATTCAGCTTTATGTGCCCCGGTGCGTTCCGGCACAGAAATCCTGGGGGTGCTGACATTTTACACAACCGTTCCGGATAAGAAATTTCAACCGCGCGACCTGCAACTGGCTGAAGCAATTGGGCGCGAAGCCGGCGTATCCATCCAAAACTCGCGGTTGTTCACCTCCGCCCGCCGCCGTGCAGAAGAAGCCGAGACAGTCCGCGAGGCTGCCAGCGCTGTTTCATCCGCACTCGAACTGAACTGGGTGCTCGATCAGATCATCACCAATTTGGAAAAAGTAGTGCCATTTGATTCCTGTGCCGTCTTTTTGCAGGAGTCTGACCGGCTGCGGATTGTGGCTGCTCGCGGCTTTGCCGACCCGGTCAAAGTGCTTGGACAATCGTTCACCTTGGAAAATCCCTTAACCACTAATGCATTCCAAACCCGGAAAGCGGTGATTTTGGCAGATGCCAGCCAGGAACCTTTATTCGCGGGTTGGGGCGATGCCGCCCATGTACGCGGCTGGATGGGTGTACCTTTGTTCGTACGCGGCACCATCATTGGGCTGTTGACCATCGACAGCCGCACGGTAGGTGCTTACGACGAAGATGACGCAAGCCTGGCTCAGACATTTGGCAATCAGGCCGCAGTAGCTATTGAAAATGCGCGCCTGTTCGAAAAAGTACAACATCTGGCGATCACTGATCCGCTGACAGAGTTGTACAATCGCCGCCATTTCTTTGAGCTGGCGCGTCGAGAGTTCTATCGCGCACGGCGCTACGGTACTCCCATGTCAATGCTAATGCTGGACGTGGACGACTTGAAGCTGGTGAACGATACTTTTGGCCACCAGATCGGAGACCAGCTGGTCGAGTTCATCGGAGCCCAATGCCGCAATCAGCTGCGCCAGGTCGATATTCCCTCCCGTTATGCCGGAGATGAGTTCATCATTGCCCTGCCAGAAACCACGCTGGCTGGCGCTATTCAAGTCGCTCAGCGTATTCGCGAACAAACCTCGCAAGGTTTTATGGCAGACGGGCAAAATTTGGTGCCAGCGGCTGTCAGCATTGGCGTTAGCGAAATGGATTCTGGCTGCTTTTCGCTCGAGACGTTAATAAATCGGGCAGACCAGGCACTTTACTCCGCCAAACAGGCCGGTAAAAATCAGGTGGTTGCCTGGCAAGTGGGCCAATTTGGGCCGAACCCGCAGCACGAAGTAAACCCCCAGAAATCGCTTTGACGACATCATTCCGGAAAGGGTGGAAAACCGCTGCGTCCTGCGGAGTTTTGCCCGCGAGATTTAGCCGGTTAAGGTAACCGGCATTCAACACGTCGAACATCCGGTTGGCAGTTTTTTGGACTTATAGGCTACCAAATTCTGGATGTTATTTCCAGCCCTGTTGAATTTCCTAACCGGTATAATTGGAACATCCCTTAACGCTAGTGAACAACTTAAAATACTGTTATGACCGATTCCTATGACCGCCTGGCTGACTACCTCGATGACCTTCCGGCTGGCTATCCGCGCACGGAAAGCGGCGTTGAGCTAAAAATTCTGCGCAAGTTATTCTCACCCATAGAGGCTGACCTGGCCTTGCATTTAACCCTGCTCAATGAAAAAGCACAGGTTGTAGCTTTCCGTGCCCGCCTGCCACTGGAGCAGGTATCCTCCATGCTGGAAAATATGGCGCATAAAGGCCTGGTCAGCGTGCAATATTCCGACGGGAACCCGTCGGCGTATTCCATCAGTCAGTTTGTGGTGGGATTCTGGGAAGATCAGGTCAACCGGTTGGATCGGGAGCTGGTGGAATTGTTCGAGCAGTATGCTCCCCAGTACTTCAAGCACGGCCCCTGGACCAGCGTTCCCCAGCTGCGCACCATCCCGGTCAATGAAACCATTCCCGTGACTTCGGCGGTCATGGCTTACGAACGAGCCGAGCAGATTATTCGCGCTAACACATTGTTTGCCGTCCGCAATTGTGTCTGCCGGCAGGAACACCGGTTGTTGGATAATAATTGCGGCAAGCCTCTGGAGACTTGCCTGTCCTTTGGCAATGCGGCTGCGAACACAGCTAAAAGCGGCAAAGGCCGGCTTATTTCCCAACAGGAAGCGCTTACCATCCTCCACACGGCTGAACGGCAAGCGCTGGTGCTGCAGCCGGCTAATTCGCAGAACCCGGCTTTTTTATGCGCCTGCTGTGGCTGCTGCTGCGGGGTTTTGCGCAACATTAAACACCACGCCAAACCGGCTGATCTGGTTGCCAGTGCGTATACCGCCCTTCACGATGCTGACTTGTGCATCGATTGCGGCGTCTGCCTCGAACGCTGCCAGATGGAAGCACTCACTGAGCAGCAAGGTACCATTTCCTTCAACGCCGACCGTTGTATTGGCTGTGGGTTATGCGTCAGCGAGTGCCCAACGGGTGCCATGACCCTGGTGCGTAAGTCCGCATCCGAGCAGCCGAAAATTCCCCTCAACACCTTGCACACCTATGTCAAAATGGGTTGGCAGAGTAAAAAAATGACGCCTGGCAGTCTGGTAAAACTGGCGCTTAAATCCAGTGTGGACCGGGTGCTGACACTTCGGCACAAGTAATCCCGACCGTCCTTCGGTGGTTTGACAGGCCAAAGTGAATAGGATAGACTACTTAAGTGGTCAATAAATGGCCATGGGGTTGGCGTCGTCCAAGGATTGCGGAGCGGACACTTTGAATGGAACCGACTATCTTGGCCTGTTAAATAACCACATCGACATCACACGCGTCCCGTTTAGCGACCGGGGGTCCCGCTTGCTGGTATTTCGTTACCCGCAGTTGAGCGGCCTGTACGTCAAGCTGGCAGAACGCTTGACTCAACTTGATAGCGATATCGAGGCATACCTGCACCGCCCGCCGTTTATTCAGGGGTTGTACCTCACCGACGAGACCGGTACTGAACTGGATTTCGAAGTGGAATCCAGCCCGATGCTGATCACGCTGCATACCCGCATGGGTGATTTCTACCTGACATTCCAGGATGAGCGGACCCTCACATTTGGCTTTCCCCCCGATCTGCGCGCCGGGATGCGTTTCCGAGTTTTTCCACAATTCTGGAAGAGCACACCTCAGGGCGGCAAGTTCATGTCGGTACGCAATGTGACGTATTCGACCACTGGCGTGCTGGAAAAGAACCAGATTACCCCGGTGGAAGGCGGTTACGA
>Ga0209619_10002418_pt1 | contig 13550 bp, 11 predicted proteins | sample Rifsed16ft3_FD_184011 | JGI IMG/M metagenome (GOLD analysis project Ga0209619, IMG submission 184011) | Soil microbial communities from Rifle, Colorado, USA - sediment 16ft 3 (version 2) | ecosystem: Environmental > Terrestrial > Deep subsurface > Rock core/Sediment | place: Rifle, Colorado... | reverse complement strand
GAGGTGTTTATCCGTTACCAGGTCACCCTGTCGGATTCAATTGAATATCTCCTATTAAAACTGCCATCCATTTTTATTCAGATAATTCCCTTTGCTGCCCTTCTAACCACGTTAATCATAATAGGCATGATGAAAAGCAGAAACGAAATACTTGCTCTTAGATGCTCCGGTGCTAGCATTAAGGCTCTTATTTTTCCTGTTGCAATATTAGGAATAATACTTTCAATGTTTGAATTCTATCTTAATGAAAATATAGTTACCACAGCAAACAGAAGGCTAAGACTGGTAGAAAGGGTAAAGATAAAAAAGGGGAATCCCCTTCAGTCCCTCGGAAGCAACGAAATCTGGTTCAGAAATGATAGATCCTTTTACAGGATAGATCTCTTTCTTCCGGACAGAATGACCGCTTTTGGCATTACAATCTTAACATTTGGCGAAAAGTTCAATCTGGTCAAACGGGTAGATGCACGGGAAACAGTTTGGATTAACAAAAAATGGGTGGCAAAAGATATTGCCACCAGAATATTTTTTGAGGATAGGTCCACATACAATTACGAAAAGGAAATGCCCATCAATCTCCCTTATACCCCTGAAGAACTAAAAAACGAGGAGATCAAACCTGATGAAATGAATTTTTATCAACTCAGAAAATATCTGAACAAAATGAAATCCTACGGTTATTCTATTCCGGCTTACAGAACCGATCTCTTTTTCAAAATATCATTCCCTGTCGGCGTCATGATTATATCCGTTATTGGCATACCCATTTCACTGAAAAGGTTTACCAAGCCTGGAATTGGAACAAATATTCTGATTGCCCTTACGCTTGGATTTTTATATTGGTTTTTATCTGCAATATCAAGAATTGCCGGAGCATCCATGATACTCCCTCCTGTGGCAGCATCATGGATACCGAATATTACATTCGCAATAGTTGGAATTTACCTCTTCAAAAAGATAGACTGGTAAATTGTCTCATTCGCCGCCGTAACTGTGCAGTCCGGAAAGCAGTAGATTGACCCCAAGATAGCAGAATATTGTTACCACGAACCCTGTCACAGCAAGAATAGCAAGCCTCTTGCCTCTCCATTCCAGCGTGAATCTTGCATGGAGAAAGCCCACATAGAAAAGCCATGTAATAAGAGACCATGTCTCCTTCGGATCCCAGGACCAGTAACTGCCCCAAGCATAATTAGCCCAAGCAGCGCCAAGCACTATCCCCAGGGTCAGGAAAATTACGCCGAAGAGTATCACCCTGTATATCATATTTTCAATGATATTTATCGCGGGCAATATGCTCAGAAATCCACTTGCTTCAGGACTCTTATTGGAACGCTCCTTTATGAGATAGAGTATCCCCGCTGCAAATGCCCCTGCAAATGCCGCATAAGCGAGGAATGAGGTTATTACATGTGCGGTAAGCCAGTTGGACTGAAGCGCCGGAACAAGCGGTTCTGCATGGCCTGAGTATCTGGAAGCAAACAGCATTGAAACAAAAGCAATCAGCGTTAACAAAAATCCGAGGGCGGCAATACTGTACAGTGCCTCAAGAACAAAATAGATAATTATCGTTGACCAGGCAAAGAAGATAAGGGACTCATAAAGATTGGTTACAGGGAATAATGTGTACAACTTACTTAAGGTAATAGACCTTTCATCAACAGGAAGAGTTCTTAAAGCCTCCATACCTCTGACGATCAACCCCGCGGTATTAAACAGAGCGCCTATTGCTGTCAAAAATATTGCAATTATACGGGCATTGCTGCCTCTTGAAATTAAATGCCATAGAAAAACTGACGAGCCAGCAAGATATACAAAGGTTGAAATATTGAACATTTCTATACTGTTCATAGTTTGCCCTCCGCAGCTTTAATCCTTTCTATCACCTTCATAAATTCCCTTTCAAACCCTATTTTATTTTTAAAAGAACGCCCTCCTGCTAAAACAACAATTTTTCCGTTATCCTCTTTCACCCTTAGCAGGATCATCCTGTGGTATAAGAAAAAGGCAAGTGTTAATCCTATACTCATAATAAAAGATCCAAGCCAGACCACATTGACCCCTGGATCACGGGTTACCTGCAAGCCGGTGAAATAAAGAGACGGTTCTATAATTTTCGTAAGTTTCACACGGTAGGCCTTACCGCTGTGGGCATCAAAGTCCTTTACGTTCTGAAAGACCGGGAACCGGCTGCTTCCCTGCGAATCTTCATTAAGCTCCACAAGAACTGCCGGACCAAATCCCATATAGTTCTGAGCATAGTCTATAACTTTAATTGTTACGCCGTTTTGAATCTCTTGCTCCTGTTCAAGATTGAGCACTACATCCATGTCTTTTTCTGTTTTTATATTATGAACCATAATCTCAAAACTTGGTGGAGCTGCAGGGCCGTAATCGGACTGATAAAAGGTCAGTCCTTTATATTTAAGCGGTGAATTCACTTCTATGACCTTACCTGCCACAACCTTTCCATCTTCAATAACCTTGAGGTCGCTTGCGAATCTTTTCGGCCGCTCAGTGCCAGGATAGAAATCCACAGAGAAATCCTCGCACTTCACTTCAAAGTCCAGCGGTATTTCTTTAGCCCTACTTACGTCATAAACAACATTCGCCTTTTCCCCCTCCACAATTCTGACATTCGCTCTGAATCCTGCAAGGTTGCCAATCAAGGCGCCTATTAATATAATAATAATGCCTGCATGTGTTATATATGGGCCAAGAATTGATACCCTGCCCTTTTCCCACACATAGTTCTTTCCCTTAGAATCGGGATTCACAGTGAATTTGCCGCCAAGAGATCTTAGAAGGCGATCCAATCTATCCGGGAAGGCCTTCACCCCCTTGTCTATAACAATTTCCCTGTAAAACGGCAGGTTTTTAAATCTTGATTCATCCACCAAGGGTTCGCCCTGTTTTAATCTCTTGAAAACGCCCGGGAGCCTCTCCAATGTGCAAAAAGTAAGGTTTACTGCCAAAAGAACGATTATTCCGACAAACCACCATACATGATAGATATCAAAAAATCCCAGAAGATTAAAAAAGCTATAAAGTTTGAATCCGTACCGCTGGGTGTACTCAATAGGAGGAAGATTCTGTTGAATGAGCGTCCCTATTATTGAAACCCCCGCAAGCCCAAAAAGCAGGACAACCGTCAGCCCCACAGATGATAATAACTTCCGGATTCTGAGGATTAAGGGATTAATATTCCTGTTTTCCATGTTGCAACCATTTTGTCTATGTTATCATTTTCGCTTAATTGCGGTCAATCAAATTCAGCGCAAAATTCTTGATTCTGCAGGGAGCATAAAGTATAATTGGTCAGTTGACAATCACTGCTGAAACAAAAATAGTTGGAATCATAGGCAATCCGGTTTCACACTCAATGTCTCCGGTTATTCATAATGCGTGCTTCTCTGCCTTGAGCTTATCCTATGTGTATGCCGCTTTTGAGGTAAAAGACATTGCGGGCGCCATAAGGGGGCTAAGAGCATTGGGAATCCGCGGGGTAAGCGTAACAATACCCCACAAGGTTGCATCCATGAGATATATTGACAAGATTGATCCTCTTGCCGAGAAAATCGGGGCAATAAATACCATAGTAAACGATAATGGCACCCTTTCCGGATACAATACTGATGCGCATGGGGTGCAGCAGTCATTCAGCCAGAAAAGGGTCGCGCTTAAACACAGACGCGCGCTCATCCTTGGATCGGGCGGCGCTGCAAGGGCTGTGGCATTTATCCTTGCAGAATCAGCCGTAGAACGCATTAATATCGCAAGCATTGAGAAAGGCCAAATGGATAAACTGATCGGGGATCTGAGAAGGCATTATAGTATTGAGATAATGGGGAGTCCATGGAACAAAGCCAGACTAAAGAATATTATAAAAGCAGCGGACATCGTAATAAATGCTACTTCAGTAGGAATGCATCCGTATTTGAAATCAACGCCAGTAAATACAAATTTTCTACAAAAAGGACAGGCTGTTTTTGATGTGATTTACAATCCCGAGGAGACACGCCTGTTGAAAGGTGCGCGCAAAAAGGGCTGCAGGATTGTAAGCGGAACGGATATGTTTATAAACCAGGCAGCAGAGCAGTTCAGGCTCTTTACCGGAAGAACAGCTCCCATTAATGTTATGAAGAAAGCCTTTGCTAAGGCTATGAAAAAATGAATATTGTCCTGATTGGCTACAGGGGATCCGGCAAGACAACAATTGGGAAAATCATCGCGCAGAAGATGGGGATTAGTTTGATTGGAACTGACGCCCTGCTTGAGAAAGAAATAGGGACAACCATCAATCAATTCGTAAAACTTAACGGCTGGAAGGCATTCAGAGATGCGGAACAGCGTATAATAGAGAGCCTTGCAGAAACTGATAATGCCGTAATTGATACCGGCGGAGGTGTGATTCTACGCAAGGAAAACATGAACCTTCTTAAAAAGAATGGGGTTGTTGTTTTTCTTAATGCGGATGCCAAAATCCTTGCCAACCGGATACATTATGGAAACACCCGCCCTCCGTTAAAGGAGGGCAAAGAGTCATGGGAAGAGGTTGAGGATGTGCTGAAGGAGAGGCTTCCGCTTTATCGGAACTGGGCGGATAGCATTGTGAATACTGCCCTTCTGTCACCTGCAGAGATTGCGGACAATATAATAAAATACTTTAAAAAATCGTCGGCACAGCAGAGGAAATAATTCAAAATTTTGACAAATTGGTTGATTTTTAACATAATTGCTGATAGAATAACAAAGAATAGGTTAATTTTGAAGACACTAACAGAAAAAAACACTACAAAAAGAGCCGTAGAGGATATTTCCCTATTTAACGAAATCGGCAAAACAATTACCTCCAGTTTGGACATCAAAGAGGTGCTTTCAATAATAATGCAGAAGATCACAGAGATTCTTAAGCCGAAAGACTGGTCATTGCTGCTTGTTGACGAAAAAACAATGGAACTTTATTTCGAAGTTGTTGTGGGCGAACGCGCCGAGAAGTTAAAAGATGTCAGAATCAAAATAGGAGAAGGCATTGCTGGAATGGTAGCAAAAAACGGCAAACCGTTGATAATTGAAAACACCCTGGAGGACAAGCGTTTTTCCAGGAGAATTGACGAAACAGCGAATTTTAATACCCGTTCAATAGTATGCGTTCCGCTTAAAAGCAAGGGCAAGGTCCGCGGTGTGATAGAACTTATAAACACCCTTGATGAGGGCGCTTTTGAAGAGAGCGACCTGGTGTTTTTGCAAACAATAGCGGATTATGCCGCAATAGCAATTGAGAACGCAAGGTATTTTCTAAAAGTCCAGGAACTGACTATAACCGATGATGTAACCGGGCTTTTCAATCCACGGTTTCTCCACCAGGTCATTGACTCAGAAATAATCAGATCGCAGAGATATAACCTCTCTTTCTCTATCATTTTTCTTGATTTAGATTACTTTAAAAAAGTCAATGATAATTACGGCCATCTTATAGGCAGTCATGTTCTGAAGGAAACCGCTGAAGTACTGAAATCAAATCTTCGGGAAACGGATATCGCAACAAGATACGGAGGAGACGAGTTTGTTGTTGTACTTCCGGAGACAAATAAAAATCCCGCATTTGAAGTTACAAAACGTATAAGAAAATCATTTCAGGATCACATCTTTGGCGGAAGCGACCTCAACATAAAGATTACAGCGAGTTTTGGAATATCCACCTTTCCTGATGACGCAATTACCAAATTGGATCTAATACGCAACGCAGATATGGCAATGTACAGGGTTAAAGAATCCGGAAGAGACAACATAGCCCTGGCGTGAGCAACCCCGCAATCCCATAAAGTTTGCAAACAATCTCATCAATCTCCCTGTCGGATTTTTAAATCTGGCACTGTAATTGCTCTTTTTCGCTGCCTCTGGCAACCTGAAGTTTCTTATTCAAATCCAGCATAACATCCGCGAGAGCAACGAGGTTGCCGTGGAGTTGATTTTCAGTGGTAAAAAAATTTTAATGCTCATTAATTAATAATTCTTTCTTCTGTTTACCTCTTTATAGACATTTTTTCTATGCATAATACCAAGGATCCAGATTTCATTACCATTAATTTTAAACACAATCCTGTAATTCCCTACTCTTAACTTCCAGTATCCTTTCAGTGTTTTTCTGAGTGGCTCTCCATATTGTTCGGGTGACTTTCTCAGCCGATTCTCAATCGCTTTCTTGATTTGAGCCCCGACTTTTGAATTAATTTTCGCTAAATCTTTTTTAACATTAGGATGATAAAGAACATTAAAATACAATCACCACACCTTATTGTGTTTTAATGCTGCTTTGTGTGAAAATGTCTTTTCCCTCTTCTCCGCAAATCTGCTAAGAGCAATGTCCTCCTCTATCTCCAGTGCCTCCTTTATAAGATCGCGAACCTTCAAAGATAGAGAAGTTTTATCTCTATTCGCCAAGTACCTGACAATGTTATAAAATGGTTTTTCTATCACCACATTGATTCTTGGATTTTTCGCAGGCATTTCACACCTCCTTATTAAGGTGTAACACTGGTGATACACCTAAGTCAAGAGAATTTTAAGAATAATGGGTATCAATTTGGTAAGGGCGTCCCGTCGTGGCGAGTATAAGGTCGCTGGAAGTTAACTAGAATCTTCATTCTTTGGAGGCTTCTTCCTTTGTAAATATAACAAAGCCCATTGCTGGACGCTTTGATGTATCCCGCATTGCAAACTGAATTCCGTCAAAACGCCACCCTTTACCAACCCATTCGTTGATGACATTTTCAAGTTCCTGATCGGTAACAGTGCTTGTCTCCACAACTTTATACAGAAGCATTGCTATTTCTCTGATGCCTTCTGTTTATTTTTTTCAGTTTCAAAAACTTTTTGAATAAGTTCTATTTTCTCTCTGTTTTCACTGAGCCTTGCAGCATCTTGTTCAATCTTAAGATAATCCTGGAACGCGCGCATCATATTGTCCTCATCCTCCATATTCCCGTAACATATGGCAAGGTTAAAATAACTTTGAGTATCCAGAGGATTTATCTTTGTCTCCTTGATAAACTCGTCACGCGCCTTCTTGAAATCCTCCTTCTGCATATAATGCACTCCGATATTGTAATGGAGCAATGGCATCTTAGGATCCAAACCGGAGGCTTTATCCCACATCTTAACCGCAGAATCATTATCGCCGCCGTAACTGTATGCCATTCCAAGGCTCCTGTACAGGACTGCGTTCCTGCTGTCTATCTCTGCGGCTTTTTTATAATAGTCTATCGCTTCATTAAACTTTGCCATGGCAAGATAGGCATCCCCGATTGCAATAAGCGGCGCGGGGGCTCTTGGCTTTATTTTTATTGCAAGCCTGAACTCTTCTATCGCTTTTTCAGGCTGCCCCTGTACAAGTAACTGGTATCCCAAGGAGATGTGCTTCTGAACAGCCCCGGCATTCTTATCCTTGGCATCACCTTCAAGCGCAAAAACATTCCAAAATGTTAACAAAAATAAAACAGGGATAAATTTTGCAATCCTGAAAAACATCGCCTTACTTTTTCAATAACCTTGCCGCTTCCCTGGCAAAATATGTAAGTATCATATCCGCTCCCGCCCTTTTTATTGCAGTGAGGATTTCCAGCATAATCTTTTCTCCGTCAACCCAGCCATTTCTTGCTGCAGCCTTTACCATGGAGTATTCTCCGCTTACATTGTAGGCAGCAACCGGGACATTGAATTTCCGCCTTATCCGGTAAATCACATCCAGGTAGGCAAGCGCTGGTTTTACCATTACAATATCCGCTCCCTCCTCAATATCAAGTGCAACCTCGCGCAGCGCCTCGCGCACATTTGCCGGATCCATCTGATGCGTTTTCCTGTCGCCGAATTTTGGAGTTGACTCAGCGGCATCACGGAATGGTCCGTAGAAAGCGCTGGCATACTTTGCTGCGTAGGACATTATAGGGGTATCAACAAATCTTTGCCTGTCAAGCGCTTTTCTAATGGCAGCCACCCTTCCATCCATCATATCGGACGGAGCAACAATATCCGCGCCGGCCTCTGCGTGAGAGACCGCGCTCTTTGCAAGGAGTTCAAGTGTTGGAGCGTTTTCTATGCTGCCATCCTTTCCCACAATCCCGCAATGACCGTGATCTGTGTATTCACACAGGCAAACATCGGTTATCAGGAGAATTTTCTTTGCCTCTGCCCTGATCGCCCTCAAAGCCTGTTGAACAACGCCGTTTTCCGCGTAAGCACCGCTTGCCCTGGGGTCTTTTTTCTCCGGAATCCCAAAAAGTATAATCGCAGGTATACCGAGCTGCTCAACATCCTTTGCTTCTTTGGCAATACTATCCAGGGAAAACCTGTAAACCCCTGGCATTGATTTAACCTCTGTCTTTTTCCTGCTCCCTTTTTCAACAAATAACGGGTAAATAAGGTCATTGACCGAGAGTTCTGTCTCCTTTACAAGGCAGCGAATCACAGCGTTGTTTCTCAGCCTTCTCAATCTGTGCGTGGGAAAACCCATAATGGATAAATAATACCATCAAAAATATTTTGAAGCAACTTTATTTCCTGTCCGGACTGAAATAGCCCTTAATTGCCCTTATTAAGCCCTCCATTGTGTATTCCGCTGGCGCAAGGGCTGTCTTTATTCCATACTCCCAGGCTGTCCCGGATGTTACAGGGCCAATGCATGCCACAGTTACGCCATTCAGTATTTTTAAAATCTTTTTCCTGCCAATCATGCCAACAAAATTTCTCACTGTGGATGAACTGGTGAATGTAACAATATCTATCTCCTTATTATTAAATAACGAGAGCAATTTCCCCCTGTCAATATCCGGCAGAACAGTCTCATAAACAGCGAGAACATCCACCCTTGCACCGAGTTTCCTCAGTTCCACAGGGATAACATCCCGCGCCACCTTTGCTCTGGGCAGGAGTATCCGCAATCCTTTTGTTTTTTTCCCGAACAGTTTCACCACTGCCTCTGCGCGGTATTCATCCGGGACCGCGTCAATATTTATACCCTTTATTCTTATCTCCGCTGCTGTTCTCGGTCCAATAGCCATAATCCTGGCTCCGTTCAGATTCCTGATGTCGGTTTTTGTTTCCTCCATTCTTCTGAAAAAGAACCGCACCCCGTTAACGCTCGTAAAGATTATCCAGTTATAATGGCGGATTCCTTTCAATGCCCTGTCAACCTGCTTCCAATCCGGCGCTGGAACAATCTTAATCATGGGCACGCTCAAAACCCTCGCTCCAAGATCCCTCAGACCTTTAGCCAGTTCCTCGGACTGCTCCTCAGCGCGTGTAATCATCACCGTCCTGCCGAAGAGAGGCTTTTTCTCAAACCAGCTTATCCTATCGCTCAGAGCAACAACCTCGCCAACCACCAGAACGGACGGGGAGGTGATCCCGAGCGATTCAATTCCTTCAAGAACCCTGCCAAGGGTGCTTTTAACCGCCTTCTGCTCCGGAAGGGAGCCCCAGTTTATCACTGCTGCCGGAGTATCCGGGGATTTGCCCAGGGAGAGGAGTTTTCTGACAATCTCTGGAAGCGTTTTAATCCCCATGTAAAACACAAGCGTCCCTTTTATCCTGCTGATTGACTCCCAATCAATTATACTTACTGGTTTTTCAGGTGATTCATGGCCGGTTAAAAAAATTACAGATGAGTATTCCCTGTGGGTGAGCGGAATTCCGGCATACTCCGGAACAGCCACTGCTGCAGTAATTCCCGGCACAATCTCAAATTCCACATTGGCATTTGCAAGGGCAAGCGCCTCTTCCCCGCCCCTTCCGAAAACGAACGGATCTCCGCTCTTAAGCCTTACAACGGTCTTGCCCTTAAGCGCCCTTGCGACCATCAGGCGGTTTATCTCATCCTGGGGAAGTCTCTCCGAGGTATTTTTCCTGCCCAGGCTGATAAGCTCAGCCCCTTCAGGGGCATATTTCAAGAGTTCCGGATTAACGAGGTAATCGTAAATTACAACATCTGCGCTCTCAAGGCATTCCTTGCCCCTGAGCGTGATTAACCCGGGATTGCCGGGTCCAGCACCAACAAGACACACTGTCCCCTTTTTAAACACATGATAATTTTACACATACAGCAAGGGGATAGTCAACAGTTACCGCCTTTCCCTTGCAATTAGCCTGCGCTTCAGCAGGGCAAGAGACATACTGCAGGTTCGTATTTGTCAATAAATTCCTGATTATAAATACTTAATCGCTTTCCTGCATTAACCCCTGAACAAGATAAATCTTGACCGATTTATCCCGCCCCTTCACATTTACCAGATCAAGGGACTTAACCTTTATAAAATCCTTTGCCTGCTGATAGGTGCTATCAGACACAACAATCTGATTGCTCTCAGCGATTCCCTCAAGCCTGGCGGCAAGGTTGACCGTATCGCCGATAGCTGTGTAGTCCATCCTCTCCATGGTTCCGATATTGCCAACTACGGCATTTCCGGAAGTTATGCCAATCCCCATTCCAAAATCCTTAACAAATTCAATATATGTCTTTCCAGCATACATCCACTGCTTTTTTAATTCTTCAAGCTTCCTTTGCATTGATAGAGCGGCCCTGACAGCCCTTACAGCATGATCCACCTGGGGCATCGGCGCGCCAAAAAATGCCATTGTGCAATCGCCAATATACTTATCAAGAGTCCCTCCTTCGCTGAATATCTCAGCAGTCATAAGGGTAAAGAACTCATTTAGCATCTCAACGACATCGTGGGGGTCAAGCTTTTCAGACATGGAGGTGAATCCTCTTATATCAGCAAACATTACCGTGATCTCCCGGTTCTCGCCCCCAAGGTATATTTCGCCCCTCTCTCTCACGATCTTTTCAACAAGCGTATGGGGGAGGTATCGCTGAAGGTTCGTTCTTAATCTCTCCTCCTGTTTTATCTTTTCATAAAGATGGGCATTCTCAATAGCAATAGCGGCCTGGCTTGCAAAGGCTGCAAGGAATTCCACGCCGGATTCTGAAAAAAGACCTCCGATCCTCCTGCTGTCAACATAGATTACGCCGAATGCCTTGTGGCTTCTGTCCTTAAGCGGAACGCATACAACAGCCCGTATATCGTGGGCTATTACACTCTGCAGATCCTTGAACCTGTCATCAATTTTTGCATTGGTAGTGAATACTGCCTTGCCGTTTTTGACTACAGATTCCGCAATACTATGAGAGATATTCTGCGTTTCGTTTGTTATCAACGCTCTCTCAAAATTTCTTGCCACTCTCATCTCAAGTTTGTCCTCATGGTTGAGCATCATTACGAATCCCCGTTCCGCACCCATTGCCTTGACCGCAAGATCCATAATCATATTCAGAAGAAGACTAAGATCAAATATGAAATTTACCGCTTTTCCGATCTCAAACAATGAAGAGGCGAGTTTGTAAGCCTTTTCTATATCCGTATAATAATTCTGGAGATCCTGTATTTGCTGTTCTATTTTTGAAAAAACATCGGAAAAGGAATCGGTCTCTATTATGCTCTTAACGCTGTAAATATCGCTCCGCAGAGCCTTGCACTTCTTTGCGGCAAGGCTCTCCTCCTCGGCCCAGAGCGATACCCTCGGTACCGATCCTGATTTCTCGTCTAAAAAAAGAAGGGTTGTCCTGCCAATGCGGATCCTGTCTCCAAAGTAAAGTTCCCTCTCTACAATCTTCTCTTCATTTACAAAGGTTCCAAAGGTGCTTCCTTTATCAATTATAAAATATTTATCATCCCTGCGCTCTATCTCAGCATGGTATCTTGAAACAAGGTTATCGTAGAAAACAAGATCGTTATCTTCCTTCCTGCCGAGAATAATCTTGTCGCCGGGAATTTCTTTTTTAATTTCTTCTTTTCTTTCGTCCTGATAAATAAGGTACGGCATCTATTTGCCGCCTACGGACTCCAGAGAGATATTTATTGTAAGCGGTCTGTCCGGGGTTTTTGGTTTGAAGTTTATATTCTTTTTGAATTCGCGAAACTCCGGATTTACCAGCTTGACCTCATGATTTCCCGCTGGCACCTGAATGGGTTTCTGCAAGGGAGTCTTACCTACAAGTTTCCCGTCTATATAAATCTCAGCCCATGGATTGACTTTCAACATAAGATAGGAATATTCAACATTTTCAGCCGGTGGCGCCGGTTTCTGGTTCATATCAACAGCAACCATCTGTTTCGGTTTTTCTTTACGTACTGTTTCCCTGGGTTTTTCCGGTTTCTTAACCTTCTGTGGAACAACTTCTGCATTTGGCGGGGGTTTTTTAGCCTCAATCTTAGCAGTTGCAGGCTCTTTCTGCTGCGCAACCGGAGCATCTTCAGCTTTTGGCGGCGGCAGATTTTCCGCAGGACTGGACTGCGGCTCCATCCCTGTCTGCCGAACTGGCGGCGGAACATTCCGCTGAGGAGCAGACACATCGCCATTTTTTATCCTGTTAATTCCAAAGAACGCAATCCCAGCCGCAATCAATACAATAAGAGAAATTCCCGCTGCAACAACGCCCCAACGATTAGGTTTCTCTCCAGGCACAACACTTTTTCCTGCGGTTTTCCTGACGCTATCCGGGCCCGGAGGTTTTTTAACCGGATCACCAACAGGCTTGTGGATTTTTTTCTTATCATTATTCAGTTTTTCAAGATACTCTTTGGCAAGGGAGTTGTCGGGCTGGAGTTGAAGTATCTTTATAAACATTTCAATTGCATCGTCAATCTTTTCCAGACCGAGATTCATAAAATACATACCCCTGTCCATAAACTGTTTAACAAGTATAGCGTGGTACTTTTTTTCAAATTCATCTGGATTAGCGACAAAATCCCTGATCATATGCGTACCAGCGATATTAATATGATTCTTCTCTGCGCAAAACTGAAGTTCCCTGAGGATTTCCGATACATTAGCGTGCCGCCTGTCCACATCTTTATGAAGGCACTTTTCTATAATCTGGTTGAATTCCACCGGAACAGCAGGGTTGATCTTGTTAACCGGATCAGGATTATGCGTAAGAATCCTTGTAATAGTAGCCGGATATGTCTCTGCAAGAAACGGCTTAATGCCTGCTGCCATTTCATACATCACGGCGCCAAGGGAGAAAATATCCGCGCGCTGATCAGCCTTCCTGTTTCCAGCAGCCTGCTCAGGCGACATGTAGGCCGGGGTTCCGAGCGTGGCGCCGGTAACCGTCATGGAGGGAAGTTGTGAGGAATGGGCAAGACCAAAATCCGCTATTTTTACATAGCCGTCTTTTGCAAGCATTATGTTTGCCGGTTTTATATCCCTGTGTATTACCCCCTGATTATGAGCATGCTCAAGCCCCCTGCAGATTTGGCTGGAGATATTCATGGCTACTGCTATTGGAAGCCCCTTCCCATCCACAAGCAATTCCTTAAGGCTTTTCCCTTCAACAAATTCCATTGCAATAATGTACGATTTATTATCGCCTAACTGTTCTTCGCCATAATCAAAGACTACGATTATGTTCTCGTGATGCAGGTTCGCTGCTGCTGTTGCCTCCCGCTTAAACCGGTCTATAAATTCACTATCCTGAACAAGATGGGCAT
>Ga0209619_10002417_pt1 | contig 13552 bp, 15 predicted proteins | sample Rifsed16ft3_FD_184011 | JGI IMG/M metagenome (GOLD analysis project Ga0209619, IMG submission 184011) | Soil microbial communities from Rifle, Colorado, USA - sediment 16ft 3 (version 2) | ecosystem: Environmental > Terrestrial > Deep subsurface > Rock core/Sediment | place: Rifle, Colorado... | reverse complement strand
CAGGAGCTGCATGAGGCGTGACCCTCCCGCGTAACTGATCATCGACATGGCGGGAATGGGTGAGAATCCGGCGATCCGATCCGGGCCGTGCTCTTTGATCGTGTGGATATTCGCGGCCGCCATGAGCTCAAGAACCTCTTCCCACTGAACGCGGCGCAATCCGCCCTTGCCTCTCGCCTTTTGCCATCGGGCACGTGCCTGCGGATTCGTGACAAGCGATTTCCATGCATCGACGGGGTCTTCATGTTGAGTTCGCGCTTTTCGCCAGAGATCGATCAAGGCGCCGCGCATATAAGGATACTTCACGCGCAGAGGACTGTAGAGGTACCATGAGAAGGAGATGCCCCGCTGACATCCTCTCGGCTCATAGGGAGGCAATCCGTGCTCAAGGGAGGGATAGTCGAGCCCCTGCATTTCCCATGTCACGATCCCGTCCTTCACATGGATCATCCACGTGCAGCTGCCGGTGCAATTGACCCCATGGGTGCTTCGGACGACCTTGTCGTGCTGCCAGCGATTCCGATAAAATTCTTCCCAGCTCCTCGACTTCGGCTTGAATTCGTCCTTGATCCATCCGATTGGCTTTTGATCAGGCATGGTGCTTCTCCGGTTCTTGTCTGTGTACCAGTGTACGCCTTACCGATTTGAAGCGGCCCTTCCAGAGAATGTCAAAAAGGCCTAGTACAACGATGGCTCCTCCGAGACCGAGGAGGACAAAGTTGAGGCGTGATGTCGCGGTGTCTTCGGGATTTCTTTGAAGGGTCTGCTGAAAATAGGCGACCAGGGGAAGAATTTCGTCGCCGTCGATGGCGTTGTTGCGAAACACGGACTGCATGGTGGGTGTTGCGGGAGCGGAGAGCCAGGTCGAAAGAGCTTTCCTCCCTTCGTACCGCTCGAAGACGGTCGTGAGGTCTGGAGCGAGAGTGCCTCCTCCGAGGGCGCCGAGGCCGTGCACGGTATGGCAGGAGATGCATGAAGCCCCGCCGTTTTTCAACGGACGGCGGCCTGTGAAGAGCATTCGGCCGATCTCGACATCATTTGCCGTGAAGGGTCGGTCACTGACCTGCACCCCGACAAACTGGGATTTCTCGAGCTTCGATTCGTCCTCGATGAGCCGGAGGAGCGATTCTGCCCGCAGTCTGGTCATTCCCGGAAGAGTCGGCATGACCGCGTTGCGCGCCTGGGAAAGCAGCTCAAGAGCATACGGGTCACCGCTATCGATCATTGCCCGGGGATCAGTAACGAATCGGATCAGCCAGTCGCGATCCTTTCGTTGTCCCACGTTCTTGAGATCCGGTCCGGTCAATCGGCCTCCGCCGATCGTATGGCAGCTCATGCAGTTTTGCCTGAAGTCGGCAGCGGGATCCTGCGCCTGCATGTACGACGAGACCGAGCAAACAAGCAGCAGTTTCCCGATCACTCGCTTGAAAGTCTTTGAACCACTAGTCATGTGATCATCCCTGGCTTTTGGTGGGACATGGATACCAGCGATTTTTCAGTTCAGACTGCTGAACCCGGCTTTTTCCAAGGGAGAATCGGCGATTTCCTGCCAAAATAAGCAAATTCTATGCCAAATTTCAGATAGATTTATCTGTTTTCTCCCCGAAAAAAAGGGGACCGCGATTGAACCGGCCATCCGGTTCTCAGAAATAGAAAGAGTCACATCTCATTTTTCGGAATTTAGGAGTCATTTGCAGCATCCTCTTCATCAGGTGCTCGCTCAGTGTATGTGCTCGCCACCGCCGTGCTCACCAAGCAGCTTCGCCGATTCGAACACGCGCTCGGCGTAGTGAATGAAACGAACGTACGCCTTGACAAACTCACGTCCCGCTTCGACATCGCCATTCATCGCCTTCTTCATTTCCAAGGCGTGCACGAACTGTCTATGGATACCCTGCTCGACAGCAGATGTTGCGTGATGAACAAGTTCTTCGACGGATCCCTTTTCCAGCGCCTGATCAGCGGCTTCGATGCCGGGATGAACTTCAGTGTCATCGGCCTTGAGGCCCATGAATCCCACCCCTTCTCCGGCTCTATGAACACGAACGACCGTTTCAAAGAAGTACTTGTCTGCCAGCGCTTTCGCTTCTCCTCCCAGTTTCCGTACAGCCAACGCCTTCTGAAATGCCTCTTTGATCTCGGATTCATCAGCCTTCTGTACCCAAATGAGCACAAGGTTGACATCACCTTTCTCCAGGGCTTTTCTGGCCGCAGTGACCACCGGGCCGTTCATCGTGTCGCAATGTCCGAACATCATATTGTTCGGAACCAGCACGAGGAGAAGAAATGCCGTAACCGTAAGATGTTGTTTCACGGTGCTCCTCTTTCAGTTTCCTGAACCCTGGGACGAGATCAACTCCTGTTCGAGCGTAATCGCCTTCGGGAAAAGAATATTGTTTTCAAGATGGACATGCCGATGGAGATCCTCTTCAAATTGCCGGAGCTCCTGGAAAGTGACGCGATAGGTGGTGCATGCATCGTCGGGCGGAACGTAATTGTTCGAGAGAGTCCTGATCTCTGCGAGCTCATCTCCTGCTGCGGCATGCTCTTGCTCCATCATCGCGATGGGATTGCGTGCGCCGCCGAACGGAGGAAGCCGAAACTCTCCGCTGCCCCGCCGCGCATTCACGAGCTGCTTGATGTATGGGAAAAGGACATACTCTTCCTTCATCATGTGCTGCTTCATGTCGCCGGCGACTATTTCGAAATGGCGTGCGATGGCGATGACTTCCGGATGCCGGCCGCCGTGCACCGATGCCACCTTCTGCGTATGGGCCCAAAGAACCGGGATCGCCTCGCGCACGTAGCGGTGATGCACATTCACGATGTAATCGATCAGTTCATCCAGCGGCCACACAGAAAAATGAGGCGTGCTTCCGTTTGTTTTGCTCTTCAGCTCTGCCAGCTCGGCATGCACCAACGCCGGATCGACCTTCTTGTTCGCACAAGCCTGATCGACAGTTATTCCGCCCCCGCAACAGAAATCGAGAGAATATTTCTCAAAGACGGCCGCGGCGCGGAAATCCTCGGTAACAATGGATTTCAGGGTTGTGTTTGGGTAGCTTTCCATGATACGTCTCTCCTTGGTTTGTTAATCATCTTAGTTTGTGTCAGATATGTTTATCTGTTTTAATTTCATAGGATTCCTTTTCCGGCCTAAGCACCGCCCTACGGTCGCTGCGCCAGGACGACAAGATCTTTCGAAGAGCCTTCGATGTAGTCGTTCATCGAAATTCCCCCGAATATCCGAATACCGATAAAGCCGGCCGCCTCGAGTGCCTTCACCAGGTCTCGCCGAAGCAACGGAAGGAGCCGGACCGTGCGATGGTTCTGGAGAATCCCGTCGGCAGTCTTCTCAATCGTCAGAATATTGAACACAACCCCTTTTTCGTCATAATCATAGTATCGCACGAACGTCTTTCCGCCCGCCTCTTTCACGCTCTGCACTTTCTCCCGGTCGCCAAGGATGCGATCGTAATTCAGGTTCTGAAGAAAAACGATCCCGCCCGGACGAAGCACCTTCCCGAACGACAGCAGGGATTCCTGCAGCTCGTCGGGAGAAGATGAATGCGCAAGAGTATTCCCAAGGCTGAATACGGCATCGAACGAGCCGTCCAGGCTCTTGGGAAAGGAATCGAATCTCATTACGAATGGCGTGACCGAAAGCCCCAGCTTCCGCGCATGACGACGGAGCAGCGTGATCATCCCGGGAGAGAGATCGACTGCCGTCACCTTCACCTCCAACTGCGTCAGCAGAAATGAATGGAAACCGGTGCCGCAGCCTGCGTCGAGAGCAGACTGAATATGGTATTTCTCCACGATCATGTGCAAGAACGGACGTTCCCGGATGAACCGATCCTGGAACCCCGTCATGAGATCGTAATCCGCAGACAGGGCTTCGTAGAAATCCCTCACGTCGTCGGCGTGGATGTCGGGACTAGTCGTGAGGGCCATAGGCCGGAACCTCTCCTTGGAAGTGTTGATAGACGGGCGCATGAAGCTCTTTGAATCTCCTTGAGTATTCTTCCTGAGAAATTCTGTTCTGCCAGTTTCCGGTGATCATGGCAAGGCCCGTGATCGCGACAAACACACCGGTGATTAGAACGCCGAAGACCCACGACGGCACTCCGGTCTTCATGCTTTTCGTTTTCATCACAAGCGTATCCTTCACGGGGCACACCTCAACGCATTTGAAGCAGCTCATACATTCGTCGCTCCACACGCGGCCCGCTGTATGCACCTTGATGTTCGCCGGGCACACCTTCGTGCACAGGTTGCAGTCAATGCACGTCGCTTTCGACCGTGTAATCTTGAAAGGACTCAGCCATCCCGCAATACCGAGCAGCGCCCCGTATGGACAGAGATACCGACACCAAAAGTTCTTGATAACCACGGAGAGAAGCGCAAGAATGATGATCGTCCAGAGGGCAAACGAAGAGATCTGGGCGAAGAAGAGGTACATCTTGATGTCTGCGACCTTGTTGTAGGGACTATTGATGAAATATTCCAAAGCCGGTACGTCCATCTGCCAGATCGATGCAGCAAAGAAAAGAAGCAGGAGATATTTCAGGGACCGCAGAGGGTAGTCGAGCCACCGCGGAACATTGAACGTCCGTCCAAAAAGTTTCTGTCCCAGCATCCACAGCGACTCGCTCAGAGTGCCGATCGGGCAAAGCCAGGAGCAGAATGCCTTCTTCACGATGATGCTGACGGCAAGAATTCCGAGGAGAATGAAGACGGAGGCCGGATGGATCTCATTGAGGACTCCTCCTTCAACCCAGTGCTTGAGGCTCATGAGGGCCGAGATCGGCAGGAAGCCTTCGACTCCCGGGGGTCTCTCGACAAAAGAGCTCGCTCCTCCGGAAGTTCCCCATTTCACGAACAAATGGAACTCGATTCCGATCCAGACACACAGAAGCACAAATGCAAATTGAACGGTCGAGCGAAGAACCTGGCTGTCATTCTTAAGCCGCAGCCATGCTCGTTTGAACAACGGTGTCCCGTTTGGAACGGAGAGACGCGGTTTCCGAAGTTCGGGCGCGATCTTCTTCGGAGCGGGCCTCGATTCTCTGCTTCCGGGATCCGCTCCAGTCGATATACAGCGGGCGAAAACGGGAGCAAGCGTTTCCTGGTCAGACATAAATTCAGACAAATTTATCTTATTTAAGTCCAAAAAAAACCTATCCTTTGATCAATTCGTATTCCGGCTTTTTCATCTCACGCGCGATTTGCGCGATGTTCTTGTTGACGAGCATCGTGTAGATTGTTTCCCGGATACCGCCCCACTTTTCATGAACAGCGCATGGATTCTTTCCCGAGCACTCGGGGAATCCCAACACACAGCTGTTTGTAAATGCCACTCCGTCGACCGCTTCAATGATGTGAAAGAGCGTGATCTCCTTGGCGGGCATCCCCAACCCAAATCCGCCGGTCGGCCCCTTCTGCGACACAAGCAGGCCTTTGTACGTCAGGTCCTGAAGAATCTTCCCGAGAAAGTGATACGGGATCCGGAGTTTCTTCGTCAGTTCCCTGATCGAGGTCATCTCTCCGTCCCTTTTGAGGGCAAGATACGTAACTGCCTGGAGAGCATATTCACATTGTTTGCTGAAGAGAACGCTCATATATCAGACTAATTACTCTTAATTTATCCTTTTCCCGGTTTCGTGTCAAGTGTTTTCTTTTAGCCGATATAATCCCGCTTCGGCTGCTGGCCGGCAAGCCAGGCGCGGTAAGACAGAATAATCGCCCCCAAGAGAACCAGCGGGGCAACCACCAGGCAGTATGCCCCCAGGTCGGGCGCGCTCGAGACATCGACCTTTCCGACAGTAATAGTGCCGAACAGCGGCGGAGTAAACGGCTCAATCTTCACGGGGGCTGAACTCTCAATGTTATGACCGTACGTGAAGAGTCTGCTTTGAAAGGTCCACAGCGCATAGAGTCCCGCATACGACAGAAGAAAGAAGAGATCTACGAGTTTTGACATTTTCCCCAGGACAATCGCCCGCAAGGAAAGAAGAATGACGACTCCAAGGACAAAAGGAAACCAGAGGAACTCAACGAATTTCTCACTCTCCACCGACCTGATCCCCAGGTAGTAATTCAGGGCGTTAATCTCAAGCAGGTCCGATTCTTTACCGCCCGCGACCTTGTGCGAATAAATGTTCAGTTGCAGGCCTTCGGGATACCGGCTTGAATTGAAATTTACCTCCCACAGCGGAGTGACCAGTGCAGGCAGGACAAGAAGCGCGGCAAGCAGAATGACGGCACGGCTGCGAAGATCCAGAGGAATTTCAAAAAACTTTGTAGTCTTTTCGAGGGCGCGTTTCATGGTTTTCTCCTTGTTCAGGACCCCTCCCTGCCCGCCCACTCTTTCCATCCTGCTCGGCAAGGACGGGACAAACGGACTTGTGCAGACAACCGCTGCAGAACAGCTCCAGCTTGGGCAATAACGAATTGCAGCGGGGACAACGCTCGTAGAACGGATTCGTGACCGGATAGTTGCACCGCCTGCAACTCCTCGCTTCGGATTGCAGCTGCTCGGTGAGATTTCTTTTTGTGACGATTTCGCTCATGATCAGATCACATCAGAATTTGCGACACTGCGCCGCCGACAAAGAACGCGACAATCCACGTCCCGACCCAGATGACGAATCCCTCCTTCAGGCCGCGTTCCTTCATCATCACCATCAAAGAGGCGATACAGGGGACAAACAGGGTAATTGTAATGAGCGCAACAAGAATCTGAAACGGTTCGAGGCTCATCTGATAGAGTCCCGCGGCGCCAAAATCCCGGCGGACGACTCCCATGATAAACGCCGTGGCGGCTTCGGGAGGAAGCTGGAGCCATTGAGTTGTAAGAGGGACAAGAGCGTTCTGGAGGAATCGGAGCGCACCCGTCACATCGGCAACTCCGACAGCCAGGGCACCGATGAAGAACCACACTGTCGCCTCTTTCATGAACTGAAACGCCCGGATGTAAGTCTTCCTGAGCACGTTTCCCATTTTCGGTAGACGGAGCGGCGGAAGATCGAGGAGCAGTGGCTCGGGAGATCCCTTCAACATCCGGTTCAGCACTGTGCCAATGGTGATCAGCACGGCGACGATGACGACCGTGTAGACAAGCATGACGGTGAATCCCGCTCCCGCAAGCAGCGCCGCAATGACCGCAAGTTGGGCCGAACAGGGAATGGCAAACTGGAGAATCGCCGTGGCAATGGTCTTTTCCCTTTCGGTGCCAAGGAGCCGCGTTGTGATGGTGGCCGAGGTGACGCATCCGAATCCAAGGATCAAGGGAATGACCGCACGACCGTTCAATCCGAGATAGCCGAGAGTCCGATCGACCATGGTCGCAAGCCGGGGCAAGTAGCCGCTGTCTTCCAGGATCGACAGGGCAATGTAGAACGCTGCCACAAGCGGAAGGAGAAGAAAGAAAAGGTACGTCGTCGTCATCGTGATAACCCCGAACTCGCCGATCAGGAGCGAGCCCAGCCACGATGGGCCCGGAACAACCAAGCCGACCAGTTCGCGGATCCACGGCTCCCAGACGTTCTTTCCGATCTCTCCTTCAGTAAATCCAACGATGTCCTGTGCCACGAACTTTCCAACGAAGAGATAGGCCAGATACAGAACTGCGAGGAGCAACGGCACACCCGTAATCGGATTGACCGACCACCGGCCGAGAAGCTCGGAGAATCGGTTGTGAGGATGCACATCGCGCAGAACCTGATTCACAATATAGTTCACCCGGTTGCGCCGGTCGACATACGACTCTTCCCGTTTCGTCCCGGGAGGGACGCCGTGGCGCTCTGCCACGATTTCATCACCTTCAAAAACCAGGAGCGCTTCGCCCTGCGACCCGACCATGCTCAGCATGGAATGCAGGCGTGAATGGAGCTCCCGCCTTTGCGTTCCCTCCCGTGCCGCTCCTATTGCTGCGTCAATCGCCCGGGGATCGATGCCTTTGACCGCGGTAATCGGGAAGACTTCCACGCCGAGGAAATGTCTCAACCGTTCGAGGTCGATATCAATCCTGTGCTTCTCCACTTCGTCCATGAAATTCACGAGGACCGTCACCTTCTTCCCCATATCGATCAATTGCTGAGTAAGGAAGAGATCCCGTTCGAGATGCGTACCGTCGACCACGTTCAGTACGATGTCTGCGGTAAGGATGATGTCGCGGGCAACACGTTCTTCGTCATTGAAGGAAGACACACCGTAGATCCCGGGAGTGTCGTACAGCTCGAAGCCTTTGTACTTGCCGCATTCGACTTCGACCGTGGTCCCGGGAAAATTGGAGACGTCGACGTACAGACCGGAGAGCGCATTGAAGACGAGAGATTTACCGACATTGGGATTACCGACGAGAACGATCTTCGAGGTATTGAGATCCGGCTGGAGGAATCCGAGCTCGATGTGACGATGCTTTTCCCGGTGAGGGACACGCTCGTGGAGGTCTTCCGGCGTCATGCGGCCCGCCCCTTCTCTGTGACGATCACCAGAATCTCCCCGGCAAGCTTGTGTCCGACCGCGATCTCCTGACGGTTCTTTTTGAGAACCACTGTCCCCCCCGGAAGCCGCTCATGACACACCGCGGAGTCACCTTCGGAAATCCCGAGACGTATGAAATACGCGCGCATCCTCCCGCGAGGGAGGGAATGGATCCGGAGCGATTGTCCCATCCTTGCTTCGATCAAAGGAATGACGTTCTTGTCTGTCATCAGCTCTCCCGCGGCGTGATTCATTCAACGGCAACAAAGATCAATATACTGAATTTCAGTTATATTTGTCTGATATATCAAAAAATCTCTTCTGCGAGACACAGTGCCAAACTGGACAAAACAAGGAGATTTGGCGGACAAGATTAATGGTCGTGCTGAATTCCTTCGAGCAGAGCACTCGACTCCTGTGCAGTCATGAGTTCCTTCAACGCGGGATACAGAATCATGTTCTCTCGCCTGATATGGCCTCTCATTTGCTCCACAATCGTCCTGGCGATCGCCACCACCGTCTGGATGGATGTCCCGTGAAGCCTGCCTTCCTCCACTTCCTTCACCGTGCTGAGCAAATCCGAAAACGAATCCCACATGTCCTGATGGTCTCCCTTCACCTGATCGGCGAGGTTCCTCATATGGTGCTCAATCAACGGAAAGAGGTACTGCTCCTCAAGCTTCGTGTGGCGACGGACCTCTGTATTCATCCAACGGATCGTTTCGGCGATCTGTTCAAATGCTTCTGCCGAGAAACCGTTGGCCTTGATGGAGTCAGCTGCGTTTTCGAGAACCTGGAGATGATTCATGGCCTCCTCATGCTCCTTCTTCAGGAGCTCAAGAGGATCCGGCCGAACATGCGAGAGAGGAGGTTTCACGATGCACCGTCCATTGCTGAAAGAATGTCCATTCCCTTCTTGAGAAGTTTTCCCGAATCTTCGCCATAGCGTTGCCCCACGCGTGCTATCGTTTGATCTGCATCGATGATCTTCTTCCGATCCGCGAGAAATGTCAATGCCCCCAATGCGGCTCCTTTGGGACCGAAGGATGATCGGAACGGAATTCGCTGCACACGAGGATCCGCGAGATCGACCTTGATGCTATCGTCGACATATACAACGGACTGCGGACCCAGTCTCGCCAGCCATCCCTGACCCCTGATCTCCTTCAAGCCTTCTTCGGAGGTCACGATAACCATGTCGGGCTGTTCGATTCCCGTGAACCCTACCGGAGACGGGCTGAACCAGATTTCCGAAAGCGAGAATCCCGACCCTTGTGTAACGGGATTATCATTCTTCTGCGTAACGTACAATCCTGCATCGAGAGCCATTTGGCACATGAGCGCGGCGGATGATTGAACACGCTCGCCTGCGCTTCCCGCGAGGACCATGCTCAGCGGTCTTCGCATCAACACCTGGCGGGCCGTCTTCGGCTCAGGTTCCTTCTTCTTTCCTTTGGCAGCTGCGTCCCCTGAGATCCCTCTGTATTTCTCCGCGAACGGCTGACGGCCGTCGTTCCTCGAGATGAGGCCAAGCTGCCAGCGGTTTTTCTCGGCTATCTCGGCAAGCTTCCTTCCCGTGAGTTCATTTTCGGGAACGGCGAACTCTGTGCACAGCTCGAGCACCTCCAGCACCGCGAACCCGGGGAAATCAATAGCCTCTTTCAGGAGGTTCGGAAACTCCTGGTCCGTCGCAAGCGTCCTCCCAACCCACGACGCATTGCTGTGCCTGAGAATCTCACAGAGATCAACGGGCGGGACGATGTTTCCATGAGGGGTTGTCGCGGTGATAAAGCATTCCGGGGTCAGTCCCGAACCCTGCCCGCCGGTCATTCCGTAGACAAAATTGTTGCAGATGATGACGGTGACATCGACATTCAGCATCGCCGCATGGACCAGATGCTGCAGTCCGATCATGGCGCCGCCGTCGCCGATCAGCACGATCGTTTTGAGCTTCCCGTTTTCCAGCACCGAATCGGCCAGGGCGATCCCTGTGGCAAATGCCGTCGAACGACCGTGAGTCGTGTGAACCGTGTGGATCTCTTTGAACAGATTGTCGGCCAGGCCGATGCACCCGATGTCCGTCACCAGGGCGACGTCGGAGACCTCGGGTTGGAGCGCCACAAGCGATTCGTTCAGCCTCCGCATGACATTGCTATGGCCGCATCCCTTGCAGAACGGAAACTTGGCCTGTTCATTCAGATACGATTGCGTGCGGACCGCCGGCATCGGCTCTATGGGAACCTGTGTATTCATCAGTGAAGGAGAGCGGCCGAGATTTCCATCGGTGTGATCATTGACCCTATCTTGTTGACGCCTACCACAGTCCTACCTGAGCAATATCGTTCGATAACGGACCGGTAGAGCCCTTTTATGTTCTCTTCTGCAACCACAACACGATCGACCCCCTGTAATGCCCGTTCGATCTTCTTCCGGGGAACGGGGAAGAGCGATTGAATTCCAAGAAATGATACTTTTTCCCCTCTCTTCCGAACGGACTGGACAGCATCCTTTGCGGCCCTGCTTGTGACTCCGTAACTCATCACGAGCGTCGCGGCTCCTTCCTCCAGGTCGGCATCCACGACCGCGAGATCCTGTTCACGCCATCGAAGCTTCTCTTCCAGATGAAGGAGAACCTCCAGAGTCTCGGGAGAATTCTTCTGGAGTTTTCCCCGCTTGTCGTGCGCCGAACCGGTCGCCGTCACCTTCACGGCTCCTCCGACGGGAGAAAAAGCGGGGATTTCCTGCGGTGCCAGAAAGAAGTATGTTCCGTCTGAAACGGCGCCATTCTCTGCTCTCGTGCACATTCGATCCTGCGACGTGATTTTCGGAAGGGCATCCTCGTCAATACGTTCTGCCGTCATTCCCACCTCCTTGTCGGTGAGGAGAATGACCGGTGTTCGATAGAGCTCGGCCCAGGTAAACGCCAGAACAGTCAGCTCAAAACATTCCTGGGCGTTGGTGGGACAGAGCATGGGAATGGTGTACCCTCCGGACGTCGCAAACTCGGCCAACAGGACATCACCTTGCGCCCCTTGCGTGGCTCCCCCGGTGCTCGGCCCGAGCCGCTGAACGAGAGCAACAACAAGAGGAGTTTCGGTCATCAGTGCATATTGCACCGATTCGATCATAAGCGCCCAACCCGGTCCCGATGTGGCGGTCATCGCCTTCACACCCTTCATCGAGGCCCCGATGCAATAGGCAATTGCGGAGATTTCGTCAGGAGCACCCAATGCCACTCCCCCTTTTGAAGGGAGCGAATCGATCATCGTCTTGAAGATCCCCGATGCCGGAGTAATCGGATAGCCGGCAAAAAACCTGCAGCCTGCCTGTATGGCTCCCTCGGCCATCATTTGGTTTCCGGTACGAAGAAGAAAGGTGGACATGAGAAAATTTCCGAGTTACGAGTTTGATGTTGCAACAAGAGCGCGGTTGAAGGTTACCTTCAACCGTGGTTGGTCGGGAGCTGAGCTCCCGACCAGAATCTCAGAAGAAGGTAACCTTCTTCTGCGGTGGCTACACGCCCGCTGGATCAAAGCTGGAGATGATTCCGTCGAGGATCTGCCCTCTTGCTTCCATTTGGCTGAGCTTCTCCCGGATATCCTCGACGAACCTTCTGTGACGCTTCATCGAATCGCTCAGGAAGGATTGAATGTCGGGATAATCGCAGACCGCGATCAGCTGCTCATAGAACCCGGACAACTCGGTCTCGCGCTCTATGGCCTTCTTCAACATTGCGCAGGTGTTCTTGCATGCATGGGCGCAATTGATGTCGTTCGTGTTCATCGAATCACCCTTTCTCATAGACCCATTGTTTCCTAAGCGCCCACTGCGGCTGTTGCAGAGGCGAGTGACTGGCCGATTTCCAACGCCTGCTCGTTCAGCGGAAGGAGATGGTGGTGCCGTTCGGGAAGCACTTTCTTAAGGGCAGCCATCACATTTTCCACTCTGACCACGGGCCTTCGTCCGAGAAACGCGCCAAGCAGGACCATATTCCCAACCTGTTTCTTCTTCAGCTTCATCGCTTCTTCCATCCCGGAAACAGCGAGCATCTCAACATCTTTCCGCGTGGGGATGCTGATCACGGTCGATGTTTCATACATGAGGAAGCCGCCGGGTTTAACCTTATTCTCGAATTTCTCCAAAGAAGGCTGATTCAGAATGATTGCAGAATCAAACGTCGATATGATGGGAGAGCTGATCCGCTGAGGGGAGACGATGACGATGCAGTTCGCCGTTCCTCCGCGCATTTCCGGGCCATACGAGGGCATCCAGCTCACTTCTTTACCTTCGATCATTGCGGCATAGCCGATGATTTGACCCATCGACAAGACACCCTGTCCTCCAAAACCGGCTATGATGATTTCGTGTGCTTTGTCCATTCAATCCTCCTGTTCACTCGACACACAGTTCAACCACAATTGCTTTTTTGACTTATCGAACTCTGCAGCTGCAGAACGTATCTCCCCGCTTTCTTCGCATCCCGCTGCACGAGAATCCGGTCTCCCTTCTTCAGATCCTCCCAGCGGACAAAGTAATGGTCGTGGGGAGCTTCGGGTCCGCGACATTCACAATGGTAGGATTCAAGCTTCACCTTCCGGATAGACTTCCCGGACTGGAGCTCAAACGCCCTTCCGGCCAAGGGGAAGAATGACAGACGGTCCTTCAGCACAAAGAAGTACCCCTTCTTTTCCTCGTCCGGCGAGATTGTTCTGCTGTAGAGATCCGGCTTCATTCAGGAATGCTCTTTCGGTACCTTCAGATCGCCGAGCGGATAGTACGCAATCATGTTTTTCTCCATCCAGTCGTTCGCCTCGGTTGGGGTCATTTTCCAGCCCGAGGGACAATTCGATACGACCTCGATGAAACAGGTCCCTTTTTTGAGTTTCTGATATTCGAGCGCGTTCCGTATCGCCTTTTTTGTTTTCCTCACCGTCGTCGCAGTATGCACTGCCTGGCGGGTCACGTAGTAGGCTCCCGGCAACTGAGCGACCAGGTCCGTGATCCTCAAGGGGAATCCCATCGCCGACTGTTCACGGCCATACGGCGTTGTGGAGGTGACCATGCC
>Ga0209619_10002415_pt1 | contig 13554 bp, 10 predicted proteins | sample Rifsed16ft3_FD_184011 | JGI IMG/M metagenome (GOLD analysis project Ga0209619, IMG submission 184011) | Soil microbial communities from Rifle, Colorado, USA - sediment 16ft 3 (version 2) | ecosystem: Environmental > Terrestrial > Deep subsurface > Rock core/Sediment | place: Rifle, Colorado... | reverse complement strand
CTCCGGGGCCATGTAGGCGCGCGTGCCCGTCGTCGTCTCCAGCGATTGGCCCGCGCGCAGCGCCAGGCCAAAGTCCAGTACTTTGACCATCCCTTCCCGCGTGACCAGCACATTCTCAGGCTTCAAGTCGCCGTGCGTGAAACCGCGGCGGTGCAGGTAAGCCAGCGCGTGGAGCAGTTGTAGCCACAGATTAGCGCGGCCCTCAAAGGGCAAGGGATACCCAGCCTTCAGGAGAGCGACGGACGAAGGCAACAGTTCCATGGTGAAGAAGGGCTGAGGCTCCGAGGCGCCTTCCAGCGCGTCGAAGCCATAGTCGTGGACGGCGATGATGTTGGGGTGGCGGAGGGAGGCAAGGGCCTCGAACTCGCGCGCCAGGGCGAGCGCGGGGTCGGGGCCGGCCATCAGCGCCGCGAGGGTGGGATCGTCGTCGTCGTACGTGGGGATTGAAACGCGCTTGAGGGCGACGGTCTCTCCGGCCAGGCGGTCGAGGGCGAGGTAGACGGCGCCCATGCCGCCCGCGCCCAGCGCGGTGAGCAACTGATAGCGTTTGCCGACGATAGATGACGTCATTTAAGCGGAGGCGGGTCGCACGTTATCCGTTTACGCGAAGCGGCTTCCCATCCGCTGGAAGACAGGTCAGTCTCCCGTTAAACCTGGAAAGGCTCCAGGATCACCTGCTCATCCACACATCAGGAAACGGATCTGCCTTTCTCTAATCCAGCGGCCGTTTCTCGATCTGGAACGTGCAAGTCGGGTCGCCTTTGGCGACGCAGGTAGTTTCCTCGACTTTGAACCGGCGGCCCCCCGTGCCCCAGAAGAGCGCCTCCTCCAGCAAGCCGCCCGCCAGATGGCAGCAGGGCTCATCGGTCTGGCGCTTCCAGCATACGGGGCAGCGCTCGATGACCCACAGGTGGTGTGTCTCCGTCTCTGCTAATTTCACCACCTGATCGCTGAACTGGTTGAAGACGCGGGCGAATACGTCCAGGCCGATGCGGAGTTTCACGCTCAGCGGGGTCAGGCGCATGGGCAGGTCGGAGATGCCCAGCACAGGGTCAAAGTCCCTCAGCCCCAAATCAAAGGCGCCCCGCCCCACCCGGTAATTGATCTGACGCCCGGCGCGCGCGCCAAACACTTTCTCCGTCGCCGCCTGGAGCGCGCTGATGTTATCAAAAGAAAAACGCTTTTCCAGGTTGTTCGGCAGGAGGCCCGTGGTCAGCTTGGGCATCTCGGCGGCTACCAGCACCTCGTGCAGGCGGTCCGGCCCGAGTTCTCTCCGCAGGGAGAGCAGGAGGATCCGGCCCATGCGGTTCGGATAGTAGTAGATGGTTTCCTGAGCGGGTGCTGTCGTCATAGGCATTCCCCGGTGAGATACACGCAGTATAACGCGAAACCGGACTCCAGGGCAACTCAAATCTGGACTAACACAACTATAACTTCGCCCGGCCCATGCACCCCCGTGGTGAGCGTCATCTCGATGTCGGCGGTGCGACTGGGGCCGGAGATCAAGGTGAGGTTGCTCGCCCCGCTCACCCACTCAGCGCGGGCATTCAGCTGGTCCCACCAATCGGCCCAGGAGGCGTAGATTTGATCGGCGGTGAAGAGCGCGATGTGCGCCTCGACGGAGAGTGAAGCGAGGCGCGAGCGGCCCGGCCCCGAGCGGAGCGCGAGCGTCCCGGTGTCCGCGAGGACGGCGTCCACGCCCGTGAGGCCGACCCGGACTCGCTCGATTTCTTGCAACCGCTGAGAGCGCATGGGGTCATCGAGGGGGATCTCCGCGCCCGGAACTTTGACCCCCTCCCGGCGCAGGTGGTCGAGCAGGCCGGGCACGGGCAGGCTCTCGGCCTGCCAGGCCAGGACCGAATCGGCTCCCCGGTCACGCAGTAGTTGTGTCACCAGCGCGGGGATTTTTTCGACGCGCTCAGGCAGAAACACGCCGCTGAGGGCACGGAGTTCCTTCGCGAATTGTTCAACGAGTGACGAGTGACGCCCACTCGCTTCGCTCAGGGTGCTTCGCAAAGTGTCGAGTGACGGGGTCGGCAGCATGACCGCGGGCGCTTGTGGCAAGCGGGCTGAAGCCAGCGATTGGCGGATCGAGGCGAGGACGCGGGAACGGGAGTCAGGCATAGGTTTCTTCTCGTCGGCGTTCACCTGCGGATAATAGGCAGATAGACCTGGTTATCTGCGATTGGAGGCGGCACGGTAATCGTGGGCGTTCTCGTTGTGGTTGCCGTCGCCGAGGGGGTCGAAGTAGCCGTCGCGGTTGGCGTTCTCGTGTTCGTCGGCGTCGCTGTTGTGGTTGCCGTCGTCGAGGAAGTTGGAGTAGCCGTCGCGGTTGGCGTTCTCGTGCTCGTCGGCGTCGCCGTTGTGGTTGCCGTCGCCGAGGAAGTTGGAGTAGCCGTCGCCGTCAAAGTTGGCGTCTTCGTGGCCGTCGGCGTTGATGTAGAGATAGGGGGTATGTTGCCAACAGGGCCGGCCACAACCAGAGCATATGGTTGAGCACTGATAGGCACGTTATAGGCCGTCACCTGCACAGCATACTGCCCAATCGGCGGGTTATTGATGATGACGCCTTCCACATTATTGATGCGGTCACCCGTGGCGACCTCGTTCCCGTAGTACATCGCTCCGCCCGGCCCGACGACCACGAGGTCCAGGTCGTTGACCAGTTGCGACGCGGCGGACAGTGAGGCGGGCGGGTCAGTCCAGACGAGCATCACGCGCAGGGGCTGTGTGCTGGTCATGACTTCCAGCGGGTGCGCGGGGGTATGAGCGTAATTCACCGATTGTCCGGGGGACAGGCCGGTCGTGTGATCATCTATCCACAATGCGTAGGGTGGAGCCGCGGTCATGAAGCTCACATCGGCTCGTCCCCATCCGGCCACGTGGTTTGGGCGCGTAAGGGGAATTTCCTGGGCCGGCCCTGTGCCGTATTGTCCGGGGGCCATGTTGCGCGTGGTATTGAGCAGCAGGGCCTTAACCGCCGCCGCGCTTGGGTTGGGGAGGCCCCGGCCTGCCAGCCACTCCCGCGCCAGCGCACCCAGACCCGCCGTGAGCGGAGTCGCCATGGACGTGCCGCCGGAATACACGTAGTCGGGATTGGTTTCGTGTTGGCCCCACAGGGCGCCTGCGCCTGGGGCGTGCGACCTGTTGGAGACGATGTTGACGCCGGGCGCCACAAGATCGGGCTTGACCCGCCCATCGTCAGCAGGGCCGCGCGAGGAGAAAGCCGCCATGCCGTTTTCATTGTTGGAGACCAGGTCGGTGACAATAGGGTCAGTGGCGAAACAGAAACTGAGGATGAGCCATATATAATCAGCCACCCCGCCTGAGGTTCGGTTACTTTCAGATGCGCCAACGCTGATAACGTTCTTGGCGGTTGCCGGGTAAAGCAGCGAGTCGGGGTCAACCACGCCATCCCCATCCGGGCAGAAGCCAAACAGCGGTTCGGGCGTCCCATCTTTTCCCGCGTTGCCTGCCGCGAAGAAAATAGTCATGTCCGGGTGTTCCCAAATGAACTGGTCGGTGCGCTGCGCGCCGTAAGGGTAACCGCCGTAGGCCGCCTCCGTATCGGTGATCGGGCCGGTGAGGTCGCCCCAGCTATCGGAGTGCAGTCGCGCACCGTCGGCATACGCCTGGTTGAAAAGTTGATAGTAATCGGGGTCCAGGCCGATAATTTCGTCCGATCCCGGGTCTACTTCGAAGGCCTGCACGACCAGGCTGGCCTCGGGCGCCATCCCGGCGAACGTGCCGCTGTACTGATGAGTAACTGTGATCGCGCCGGACTGCACGCCCGCGCCCGCAATCGAACCGGCGACGTGTGTGCCGTGCCCGTGGTTGTCGTCCCAGTTGGCCCCATCGGAGAGCACGTGCGTGGCCGCAATCCGTCCGGAGAAATCCAGGCTCAAGGTGGATAAGTCGCCCGTATCTAACCCGGAATCAGCCACCGCGACGGTTTGCCCCGCTCCGAACAGGCCCAGGTTCTGCCAGGCCGGATTCACCTGCATGATGTTGCGGGCGTAATCGTTGAGCAGGCGGGGCCGGCCCACCGGCTCAATCCAGCGCACCGACTCAAGGTTGGCCGCCTGCAGCAGCGAGGCCGAGGTGACTTCCATCTCGGCGCTCAGCGAGCGGCTTTGCAAGTCACGCGCGAGCGCGCCCGCATCGTCCGGCCAGCCGATGAGGCGGACACGTGCTGTCGGCGGGTCGCCGCGCGCCGCCATGCGCAGTAACGCGGGCGACAACTTGTCGGCCAGGGTGAAGGGCGTGCGGGCATACACGCGCGGCCAGCGTGCGGCCGCGGCCAACTGCGCCTCCGCGCCGCGAACCAGGTACGCGAAGTCCGGCAGGTATTCAAGCAAAATCACGCCCGCACGCTCCAACGCTGCGCGGTCGGCGGTCGTCGCCGGGGCGCGGAATTGTAAGATGGCATACGGGCCGGGCGCCGGAGCGGCCAGAGCGGCGCTGGGCGCTATCCCTGCGCCGGCGCCTGCGTCAAACGCCCCTCGATGGAGGCGGAGCCGCGGCGGAGGGGTATCCGGGGCCGGCTGCGCATTCGCAGCCGATAACGGGAGCAGGATAAGCGCAGCGATGACCAAAAGTTTAAGCCGGCGCACAGTCGTACTCTCCAGACAGCTGCCCTGACATCCGGAACCCTGCGTCGCAATCCAGCTCTGTTTCAAACTTCCATCCGAAGCTCGCGACGGTTAAGTTCTTGGCCGGCGCTTCCACCGCTCCCGGAACGACGCGCGCGCAAAGACCGGAAAATCTCGCCGCTGCGTCCACGCGCTGAGGGGCCAGGGCAGCGCTCGGATGCGGCCGCGCTCGGACGCGAGACGCGAGCCGAAGACGGCTAACGCCTGGGCCGCGCGGTATCGCGCGGGCGAGGCCGTCAGCCAGCGCCAGGCCTTTATCCCGGCTTTCAGCCACGCCGGCGCGCGTCCGGCCTCGACGTTCTGTCCACGGACGGCGAGCAGCATGGTCGGGATGTCAATCCGCACGGGGCAAATATCGCGGCAAGCGCCGCAGAGGGTGCTGGCGTTCGCGAGCTCGCCGAACCCGGCGCCGAAGAACGCGGGCGAGAGGATGGAGCCAATCGGCCCGCCATAGGCCGAGCCGTAAGCGTGCCCGCCAATTTCGCGGTAGACCGGACAAACATTCAGGCAGGCCCCGCAGCGGATGCACAACAGCGACTCGGCCAGCTCACCCCCGAGCGTGCGCGAACGGCCATTGTCGAGCAGCACGACGTGCAGCTCGCCGGGGCCATCGGGTTCATTCGCGCGGCGCGGGCCGGTGAGGAGCGAGACGTAGGAGGTGATCTTCTGCGCGGTGGCGGAGCGCGGGAGCAGGCGCATCATCACTTCGAGGTCGGCGAGCGTCGGCACGAGGCGCTCGATGCCCATGAGCGCAATGTGCACGCGCGGCAGCGTGGTGCACAGGCGGCCATTGCCCTCGTTGGTGACGAGGGCCACCGTCCCCGTTTCGGCCACGCCGAAGTTGACGCCGGAGAGGCCGACGTCCGCGCCGAAGAAAATGCGCCGCAATTCGGCGTGCGCCACGCCGGTCATCTCTTTCACGTCGAGCGTGGGCTTCATGCCAAAGTGCTTTTCAAACAGCGCGGAGACGTCCTCGCGCCGGAGGTGGACGGCCGGCGTGATGATGTGCGAGGGGGTCTCGCCGCGCAATTGCACGATGAACTCGCCCAGGTCGGTCTCCACGACGCCGATGCCGGCCGCGTGGAGGGCGTGGTTGAGCTCGATCTCCTCGCTGACCATGGATTTGGACTTAGCCACGAGACTCCCTCCCCGCCCCTCCCCCATTGCGTTCCTCGCCGTTGCTTCACTCCGTTCAGAAGACGGCGATGGGAGAAGGTGGCCGGAGGCCGGGCGGGAGGGGGCAGTCTTTACAATGTCTATGATGATCTGCCGCGCTTCGGCAGAGTCGGCAGCCCAGTGAACGCGCCCGCCGTTTTTCTCGACGTTGGCGGCGAACTGCTCGAGGTAATGGTCGAGGCGCGAGAGGGTTTCAAGGCGGATGGCGCGGCCCCGGTCGCGCACGGCCTCGGCGTCGGGCAACTCGGCAAAGCGCTCGTCCCGCCCCTTGACGCGCCGCTCGGCGTTGCGGTCGAGCGCGGCTTGCAGCGTGGGATTATTGAGCGCAGCCGTGATGCGAGAGTGGAAAGTCATCCGTTCGACCTTTTCCGTCCGTTCCATCCGTTGAACACAGCATACCACGAACCGGCCAGCAGGATGAGCGGGTACAACACGGCGAGCCACACAAACCGGAACTCGAAAGCGGCGCGCAGCGCGTACAGGACGACGGCCAGCAGATAGGCCGCCGCGGCCAGTTCCGGGCGGCGTCTGGCGACGACGAGGAAAGCCGGGATGAGCAGGATGTAATGCGGCTCTACCGCATAAGTGGTGACGGAGAGGTTCGTCGCCAACGCGAGGCCGGTCGCTTCCGGCGTGGCGCCGCGCGTGATCAGCGCCCAGAGAAAGGCGACGACCGCGAAGACGCTGGCAAGCCCTACTCCCCACGCCGGGAGGCCGAGCGTCTCCGCCGCCCGCCAGGTGGTCGTGATGATGACGGGCCAGGGAGGGACGACTTTGAGATTGTTCAGATACCGCGCGGGCCAATCAGGACCAAATATGAAAAAGGAAGTCAGGAAGGAGAGGCCGGTCAGGGAAAAGGCTTCCAGTTTCTCGCGCCAGTTCCAGCGCCAGATTGCTGCCAGGATGACCGCGCCGAACAGGAGCGCATTGAAGGGCTTGAACGAGATCAGCCACAGGCCGAAGGAGAGCAGCCATGGCTTACGTCCTTGCGCGCCGAGCCACGCCAGGCCCACGCCGAGCAGGATGACCCCATCCACGTTCGCCACCAGGATGGCGTGGAGGACATACAGGTGAGCCGCCGCCAGCGCCACCCACCGGCGGCTGGCCCCGTCCCGGAAGACGAAGGCAGCCACGACGACGCCCGCAAGATTCAGCGCGCGCCAGAGAGCTAAATCCAGCGGGGGCCTGAATAACAGGAAAGGCGCCAGCCCGAAAGCCATCCAGGGCATGTCGAAGAAGCCCTTCGTCTTCACCGGATCGTACAACTCAGCCGCCCCGCTCAGCCAGGCCTCGACCGGCGGACGGAAGTAAAGAAGGTAATCCACGCCGAAAGGCAAATAGACGGTGTAAGCGGCGACGACGAGGACACAGGCGATGATCAGGCCCACCCACTTTAGCCGCGCGGGAGAGCGAGTCATCGCGTGTGGGAGTATGAGAGTGCAGGAGCCTGGAGGGTGAGCGCCTGCGCGGCCTGCTCGCGGTAGCCCACCGAGTTGTAGGCGCAGAACGGGATCATGCGCCCGTCGGGGAGGAGGAACTCGACGCAGCACTTCATCACGTTCTTGACGCTGAACGTCCACGGGTCCATGAAGTCGCGCGTGTTGACCATGAAGATGTGCCGGGCGAGGTCGCGCGGGGTGTGCGCGTCGAGCGGCAGGTGAGAGTGGCAGGAGGGGCAGCGCGAGGCCGAGCGGGATTCGGGAATTGGAGATGGGAGATTAGTGATTGGAGGGGTGATCGAGGCGACCTCACTGGCAGCCTGGTCGGAGCCGATCTTGGCCGAGGAGCTCCACAGGCGTTCCAATGTATGCAAGAGGTCATCGTTCAGGCCCGGCATCGTGCGGTTCTTGATGTAGTCGAGATATTGGTCAATCTCCAGCACGCGCGTGATGGGCGTGACGGCGTCGCCGTCGAGCATGGCGTAGGTGACGAAACTACAGGTGGGCATGCAGCAGGGCACGGGCACGAAATCGCTCAACTTGAACAGGCCGCCCGTCTGCGCTTCGAGCGCCTTGAGCACATCGGGGATGGTGATGCGGGCCAGCGGGTCGGCGGGCCGCGGATGGCGCTGGGCGCGGAAGGCGGGCTGGAAGTTGACGCCGAACACCGCCGGATGTTTCAGCCCGAACTCGACGATGCGCCCGATCTCGTGCTCGTTCACCCCACGCTCGACGGCGGCGACGAGCACTGCACGGACGTCTGCTTCCGCGAGGCGGTCGAGCGTCCGCAGTTTGTCCTCGATCAAGTCCGGCTTGCCCCGCAGGATCCGGTTGGTCTCAGCGTCGAAGCCGTCGAACTGCAAATAAATGTGCGGTCGCAGACGCTGCAGACCGGCGAGGAACCTGTCATCCCGGGCGATGCGGATGCCGTTGGTGTTGAGCATCACGTAGCCGATGCCCTTCTGCTGGGCGAGTTCGATGAAATCCAGGATGCGCGGGTGCAGGCTCGGCTCGCCGCCGGAGAACTGGATGACTTCCGGGTTGCCCTCGGCGGCCACGAACCGGTCGAGCATGAAGTTCACCTGCTCAAACGTCAATTCAAAATTATGCGCGAGGTGCGTGCCAGAGTTGGCGAAGCACAGCGGGCAGTCCAGGTTGCACGCCGAATTGACCTCGATCAGGCCGAGGCAGGCGTGCTGCTGGTGATCGGGGCACAGGCCGCAATCATAGGGGCAGCCATTTTTGACTTCGGTCGCGAACTCCAGCGGGAGCGTGCCGGGCTTATTATAGCGGGCAATATCCACGTACAGCTCGGCGTCGCCAAAGATGAGCGCTTCAAACTGGCCGTGCTCCGGGCAGCGCTTGCGCATGAAGACCTTGTCGTCGCGCAGGAGCACGTGCGCGTCAATCACCCGTCTGCATTCCGGGCACAGGCTGCGCGTGAATTCCCAGAAGATTTCGGGCCGGTCAACTTTCGGGCGAGTGGTGGGAGTCACGGCTGTCTCCCCAATCCGGTGAGTCCGCCAAAGCACAGCACGCCGACGATCACGCTGATGCACAAGATCAACAGCAAGACAACCGCAAACGCCGCCAGTGCGCCGAACGCGATCCAATGGCGCGTGAAGCCGAAGTAGATCAGCAACCCGACGTTGAGCAGCAGGCTCAGGCAACTTAAGCCCAGCGACACATAGCCGAGGATATTTTGGGCGTCGGCGTCATTCGCAGGAATGGCTGCGGAGAGGAGCGATACGCCAAAAGACAGCACGCCTCCGACGACAACGTTCAGGACGAACCAGCCGAAGAAGCCGATGAGGAAGTGGGCAGTCTTTTGACTGCGCGTTTCGTAGGTGTGGCGGGAGAGGTTCACTGAGAATAGCCTCTCAAGTCATTGTAAGCCTGGCGTGAAGAACGGGATAAAACAGAACCCCGCCAGGGCGACGCCCATAATCAGCGCGATCAGCAGGTTGACCGCAATCGCAGCCAGCCCACCCAGTGCTATCCAGCGCCGGATGAAGGCCAGGACAATGAGCATAAGCAGATTGGCGGGGAAGAGCAGGAGATTAAGGAGGATGCCGAATCCCCCTGGCCCCAATCCCTCCCCGCCCGTCAATCCAAGCCACAGCGCCCCATTGACCACCCACCAACCGACGAAACCGATCATAAACTCCCGACGCTTTGCCGCAGTGGAGAGAGGAGGGGGAACGATTTTTGGCGCGGCTGGAGGTTTCTCTGGTACCTTCACTCCGAGAGCAATCAACGCTGCCTCAGCCGCGCTCTTGACGTATCTGTTAGGGTCTTGGGCCGCTACCGTTTCCAGCGCAGTGATAATCTGCTCGTCCTTCAACCCCAGCGCCGCGACCTCCTCCGCGGCGGCCTTCCGGCGATAGGCCTCTTCGCTGCGAAGTTCGATCAGCAGCTTTTCGATTTCTGGCGGCTGTCCTGACATATTGAGGCGCCTCCTTCTTCGCCAAGCGCGGCGCGCAATTTCGAGCCCCTATCGCGTCAAGCGGCCATCGCCCTCCGCATCTGCTGCCACCGCCTCCCGTAATACACCGACAGCACAATCAGCAGTCCGATGCAGAAAAACTGCTGCCCCGTCAGCCCCAATGCAATCACGCGGTTACTGCGGACAAACTCGACAAAGAAGCGGAAGGCAGCGTACCCGGCCAACCCGAACTTGAGCAGGTTGCCGTCCTGCATCTTCGGATGATCGCGCAGGAGAATAAGCACGGCGAACCAGAGCAGGTTGAACCCGGCGTCGTAGAGCGGCGTGGGGTGGACGAGGTAATCTACGCCAGGGACGGGGACGCCCCAGGGGAGCGTCGTCGCCTTGCCCAGCCCATCCTCGGCGGCCAGGTAATCGCCGATGCGCCCGACCGCCGTCGCCAGCGCCAGCGCCGGGGCAAACGCATCGCACGCGCACCCCGCTTTGCCAATCGCCTTGCTGGCGATGTACCCGCCGAGATACGCGCCCGCCACCCCGCCGAGGATCGAGCCGGGGCCGATGCGCGGGTCGAAGAGCGCGTAGAAATTCAGCACGACCGGCGCTGTTTCCCAGCCGTTGAAGAATAAAATCGAAAGCCGCGCGCCGATCATCCCGCCGACGAACGCGGCCAGCGTGATGGGGATGACTTCTTCCTTCGGCCAGCGCCTGCGCCGCGCTTCGTAGATGAGCACGGCGAGGCCGACGAGCAGACCGAGCAGGAGGAAGAAACCGTGCGCGTAGATTGAGACACCGCCAATTTGGAAGAGAACGGGGTACATACTGCCTCCTTCGTGCGTGGCTGGCCGAGCAGGGAAACAGGGGAAAGTATAGTCCGATTGTCTGATAAAACAAACACCTATCCGCTGCATCCGTTACCCATCCGCTGCCAACACCTCCGCCAGATGCACACACCTCGTCCGTGAACCGTCCCGCGAGAGCGCGCCCTGGATGTGCATCAGGCAGCTCATGTCACAGCCCACCACAGTCGCGGCTTTAGTGGCGCGGATGTTTTCCAGTTTCCTGTCGAGGATCGCGCTGGAGATGTCGCCGTGCTTGATTGCGAACAGCCCGCCGAAGCCGCAGCACTCCTCGGCGTTGGGGAGCGGGACAATCTCGGCCTCGCGTACGTGGGACAACAATTTGGTCGGCGCGTCCTTCACGCCCAGACCGCGGAGCAGGTGACAGGAAGGATGATAGGTCAGCGGCCCGCCGAAACGCCTGTCCTGCCCCAGCGGGGTGCTTCGCGAAGCGGAGCCGAGGGACGCACGCACATCCTCGACTTTCAACACCTCCACGAGGAACTGCGAGAACTCGTAAGTGCGCGCGGCCACAGCCCTGGCGCGGGCGAGGTTGGCGGGGTCGCCCGCAAACAAGTCGCGGTAGCCGTGAACGATCATCGCGGCGCACGAGCCGGAGGGAGTGAGGATATAAGGCACAGCCTCACCCCCCCATCCCCCCTCTCCTGACCGTGCATCCTGAGCGAAGTCGAAGGACGCGGTGAGGAGAGGCGGGACAGAGGGGGGTGAGGAAAATACATTCATGAAATGCAAAGCCGCCTCTCGCGCCTCGTCTCTGAAACCGGCATTGTAGGCCGGCTGGCCGCAGCACGTTTGGGCTTCGGGGAACTCAACGTCCACCCCGAGGCGTTTCAGCACGTCTATCACCGCCTCGCCCACTTGCGGGAAGAGCGAGTCCACAATGCAGGTGATGAAGAGTTGGACGCGGGGAGGTTGGGGCATGGTTAGATTATAGACCAGAAAGCAGTTGCCTTTGCAAGTTGCCCTCTCCTTTCAGCCCCCTGCCCCCTGTGGTATATTCTTTCCGCTTTACCCCACCTACTTACACGGGAGACTTTTGTGATTCCGATCCAAGCTCAAGAAACTACCAGCGACCCGCCTGGCCTGCTCGCCGGCGTGTCCTTGCCGCGCCGCATTGGCCGCCTGAGCGAACTGGCGCTCAACCTGTGGTGGTCGTGGCATCCCGAAGCGCAGGAACTCTTCAAGACGATTGAGGAGCAGTTGTGGATCGAGTGCTACCACAACCCGGTCAAGTTCCTGCGCAACGTGAAGCGCAAGGCCCTCAACGCCGCCATTCACGACAAGCGCTGCCTCGAGTTCTACGACCGCACGATGGCGGCTTTCGACGCCTACATGCGCCCCGCCCACACCTGGTATTCCCGCGCCTACCCCGACCACGCCGATCACCTCATCGCCTACTTCTCCACTGAATTTGGCTTGCACGAATCCTTCCCCACCTACGCGGGCGGCCTCGGCGTCCTCTCCGGCGACCATGCCAAAGAAGCCTCCGACCTGGGCTTGCCGTTCGTGGGCGTGGGCTTCCTTTACAACCAGGGCTACTTCTCGCAGCATATCACCGAAGACGGCTGGCAGGAGGCGGGTTACCGCCGCCACTCGTTCGACGACATGCCCGTCATCCCGCTGCTCGACGCGCACGACAAACCGCTGCTGATCAAGGTGGACCTGCCGGGGCGGGCGCTCCACGCGCGCCTGTGGAAGATCCAGGTGGGCCGCGTCCCGCTCATCCTGCTCGACAGCGACGTGCCCGAAAATGCGCCGAACGACCGGGACCTGACTGCCCGCGTCTACGGCGGCGACCTCGACACCCGCATCTCGCAGGAGATCGCGCTGGGGATCGGCGGGGTGCAGGCCTTGCGCGCCTTAGGCATTCAGCCTCAGGTGTGGCATATGAATGAGGGGCACTCTGCCTTCATGGCGCTGGAACGCATCCGCGAGCGGGTGGCGCAGGGCAAGGCCTTCGACGATGCTCTCGCGGAAGTGCGCGCCAGGACCATCTTCACGACGCACACGCCCGTCGCCGCCGGGAACGAAGAGTTCCCCGACTGGTTGATGGACCGCTATTTCGGCGGCTATTGGGGCCAACTGGGACTCGACCGCGAGAAGTTCATGGACCTCGCGCGCCACACCCAGTCGTGGGGGCAGACCTTCAGTATGTCTATCCTCGCCCTCCGCCTGTCGCACAAGCGCAACGGCGTGAGCGAGCTGCACGGGCAGGTGAGCCGCAAGATGTGGCAATTCCTTTTCCCCGAGACGCCCGTCGAGCGCGTGCCCATCACCGCGATCACTAACGGTGTGCACACCGGCACGTGGCTGGCCCGCCGGATGAAACTGCTTTATGACCGCTACCTCGGCCCGAACTGGATGGAAGATCTGGACGACCACGACCTGTGGCAATCCATCTTCGCCGTGCCCGACGAAGAACTGTGGGTGGTGCGGCGGCATCTTAAACGCAAACTCGTCGCCTTCGCCCGCGAACGCGCGCGCGCCCACTGGCTCAGCACCAGCCATCACCCGGTGCAAATCGTGGCCGCGGGTGTCCTGCTCGATCCGTACGCGCTCACCATCGGCTTTGCGCGGCGGTTCGCCACCTACAAGCGCGGCTCGCTCGCCATGCGCGACCCCGAGCGGCTGCTGCGGATCGTCAACCACGCCCAGCGCCCGGTGCAAGTCATCTTCGCGGGCAAAGCGCACCCCATGGACGAACCCGGCAAGCTCATCATCCAGCAGGTTTACCGCACGCTCAAACGCGCCGAGTACGGCGGGCGCATCGTCTTCCTCGAAGACTACGACATGAACCTCGCGCGCTATCTGGTGCAGGGCGTGGACGTGTGGATGAACAACCCGCGCCGTCCGCTGGAGGCCTCCGGCACGTCGGGCATGAAGGCCGCGCTCAACGGCGTGCTCAACTTCTCGGTGCTCGACGGCTGGTGGCAGGAGGGCTACAACGGCGACAACGGCTGGGCCATCAGCGACGAGGCAGAATT
>Ga0209619_10002413_pt1 | contig 13561 bp, 9 predicted proteins | sample Rifsed16ft3_FD_184011 | JGI IMG/M metagenome (GOLD analysis project Ga0209619, IMG submission 184011) | Soil microbial communities from Rifle, Colorado, USA - sediment 16ft 3 (version 2) | ecosystem: Environmental > Terrestrial > Deep subsurface > Rock core/Sediment | place: Rifle, Colorado... | reverse complement strand
AGCAGAATCCAGATCTCTGAGATTGCTTCTCAACTGAGAAACAAAATAGGTTTTACAGGATTTTCTGCGGGGCTTTACAAGGCAAGCAGGGAACTGGAACGAAAACTTAATGAGTTGAGAATCAGCGTAATGGGAGTAAGGATGGTCCCGCTGAGGCAGGTTTTTGATAAACTTATAAGAGTAGTTAGACGGTTGGCTGATTCCTCAGGCAAGAAAATCAGCCTTGATATTTTTGGTGCGGATACAGAACTTGATAAGCTTATAATTGAAGAGATTGCTGATCCACTTATGCATATAATCAGAAATTCCATTGACCACGGGATTGAGGAACCGCAGGAAAGGGAAAAAATGGGTAAAGATCCTACAGGTAAAATAACTATTAATGCTTATCAGAAGGGGAATCATGTGGTAATTGAAGTTATTGATGATGGCAGGGGTATTGATATAAACAAGATTATAAAAGTTGCACAGAAAAGAAATTTGGCAAACGTTAATGCTCAACTGTCAAAACAGGATGCTTTTGAATTTTTATTCAGGCCGGGATTTACAACGAAAGAGGTAGTTAGCGAGATATCGGGCCGGGGTGTAGGGCTTGATGTGGTAAAAAATAAGATTTCTGCTCTCAGCGGAATGATAGATATTGAGAGTGAGGTCGGGTTTGGCACAAGGTTTATAATTACTCTTCCAATAACACTTGCAATTATCCAGGCTCTTATGGTTGATACTTCTGGCAGATTATTTGCAATCCCGTTAAGTTCTGTTCTTGAGAGTCTGGTGGTTTCCGAGGGCGATATCAAACGGGTGGAGAAGAAACAGGTTTTACAATTACGGGAATCTACGCTTCCACTTATAAAATTAAGCGAGATCTTCACCCTGCCTGATAACAACGAGAAGAAGGATAAGTTTTTCGTGGTCGTTGTTGGTCTTGCAGAGAGGAGATTGGGCATACTTGTTGATAAATTAATAGGACAACAGGATATAGTGATTAAACCCGTCGGGGAGATTCTTAAAAATATTAAGGGTATAGCAGGGGCAACAGAACTTGGAACTAAGCAGGCTGTGCTTGTTCTTGATGTGGGTGCAGTACTTGAAGAATCGTTGAAATTAAAGGAGGCTTGAGATTGTATGAGAGATTTTACGGCTTTAAGGTAAAGCCGTTCAGCAAGACGCCGGATCCGCGATTCCTCTATAAAAGTAAAGCCCATGCAGAAGCGCTTGCAAGGCTCGAATATGCTGTTGAAGAGAGGGATATTGCCCTGCTTACAGGAGACATAGGTTGTGGTAAAACTACAATTTCAAGGGCGCTTGTGGATAGTCTTGGGGAGAATGCAAAGCCGGTGGTAATAATTAATCCAAGGCTTTCTTCTACGCAATTATTGAAGACAATAGCCAGGAGGATGGAAATTCAGTCGCCACCTAATCACCGGAGCGAGTTAGTTGAACAGTTGAGTGACGAAATTTATAAATTATACGAATCTGGAATTGTGCCTGTGATTATTTTGGATGAAGCCCAGCTTATTCCATCAAAGGATACTTTTGAAGAATTAAGATTGCTTACAAATTTTCAGCTTGATGACAGGAACCTTCTGACACTAATACTTATAGGACAGACTGAGTTAAGGGAAAGGCTGAAGAAACCAACCTTTACCGCATTAAGGCAAAGGATTGGTATAAATTATCACATTGGCCCGCTTGCGCTTGAAGATGTAAAAGAGTATATAAGGTTCCGGATGGAAGTTGCAGGCAGGAAAGAAGATCTTTTTTCAGAAGGAGCAATAGAAATGATCTATACTATTTCAAATGGTATTCCCAGGGATATTAACAGCATTTCTAATAACGCGCTTCTTGAGGGGTTCTGCAGGGATGCCAGACTTATTGATGAGGATATAATTAGAGATGTTATGACTGATATGGGCATAGGGGTTGCTTAGTATGGATCTTGTCAAAATAAGAAAAAAGGCCCGGGAGTTAGAAAGGGAAAAACAGCAAAATGAACTCCTTGTTCAGAAAAAAGAAGAATTGGTTGAAAAACAGGAGCAGGAACTCAATGCCGGACAGATTGTTAATAAGATAACGCAGGAAGGGAAGGCTGTTCCTGCAGCGCCTCAGTCTGTTGTTGCGCCCCCAATAGAAAATGCAGTTCCTACACTGCAAGAACCCGTAAAAAAGGAAGAGATTATCGCTTTCGATATTGATTCCAAATATGAAGAACTGGATCAAGCATTTGAAGCTCCTTTGATTGAGGTGCTGGAATTTGTTTTGTCTGATGAAGAATACGGTGTGTCCCTGCAGGATGTTCGTGAGATTGTAAGGATGAGGGCTATTACAGAAATTCCAAGGGCGCCGGAATTTATTATAGGGATAATATCCCTGCGCGGAGAGATGATTCCTGTTATTGATATGAGAAAGAGGCTTGGCCTTGATATTTTGCCATACTCTGCCCAGACCAGAATAGTTGTTGCTTCAGAAGAGAAGATGGCTTTTGGATTTATTGTTGACAGGATCAATGGCGTTGTAAGAATAAAGGAAAATATGGTTGAGTCTCCTCCATCAGTTTCGGGAGATATGAACATCCAGTTTCTGAAAGGGCTTGGCAGGTATGAAGACAGGTTGGTAAGGCTTGTAGATCTTCAAAAAATATCCAGGTTTGAAATCAAATGATTGATACGAAAGAGCAAAAAGAAAAAATAAGTAGCGAAATTCTTCAATTCGCTAGTTTTAAAATCGGAAGCGATAAGTATGCTATTGATATAATGAAGATCAAAGAGATAACCAGGTTTTGTCCAATTAAACGTGTACCAAAATCTCCACCCTTTGTGGATGGAGTTATTAATCTGAGGGGCAGGATAATTCCAATTATGGACATGCGCAAGAGGCTTGATGTTGAAGTAACGCCAGCCGGGAAAAAAACCAGAATTTTTGTTGTAATAATGCTGAACAGGGTTGCCGGACTTCTTGTTGATGAGGCGACAGAGGTCATAAGAATCCCACTGACTCAGATCAAGCCGGCCCCTGGGTTTGCCAAGGCTGTGGATGCCCAGTTTTTTGAAGGTGTTTTTGAAAAAAATGGCGAATTAATTTTGATTTTCAATATTGACAAGATACTTACGGGTCAGGAAATAACAAGCCTGATGGAAATGAAGGCGCCAGGCAGCTGAGAATCGCAATGTTATCTGATATAATTGGTAGAGAAAATGGATGGTTGTTTAAAGTGCAGTATTTGTGTCAAAAATTTGATAATGTTACTGCTGACAGTAGGAGGTGTTTTTCATGAAGTTAGAAGGTATTAAATTTAGCATAAGGTTGAAATTTATCATATTTGTATTGTGGGGAATATTTATTTTAAGTTTAATTTATTCTGTTGTTTACCTTATGAGATCCCGCATGCTTATGGAAACGGAACTATCCAAAAGAGGAGAACTGTTGGCAAGTAACATAGCTTATAACTCCAGGTTTGGCGTTCTTGCAGAAGATAAGCAGTTTCTTGGTCAGATTATAGACGGCGCTTTTGAGGATGCAGATATTGCTTATGTAGTTATATCAAATAAAGAAGGGAAAGACCTATCCAATAGATTCCGCACAGGTAAATCGGATACAGATCTTGAAACGGTTTTAAAATTAAGGGACACCGAGCACGCTGCTAAAGTGGTTCTTTCTAAAGGAGGGACAGTTATCAACCTCAATGACAAAGTTACCGTTGGAAAGAGGCAGGGACTTGGTGAAACTGAGGGAACAGAGGATTCTGAAGATGATGTTAAGGGATTTGTTCAGATCGGAATAAACACCGAAAATATTTCAAAAAGGTTCCGTTCTATTTTTGTTGTCGGAATGATGCTCTTTTTTGTAAATCTTCTTGTAGGAAGCGGAGTTACATACTATTTTGCTAACAGATTCCTTTCCCCTATCTCCGTGGTGACTGAGAAAACGCTTCTTATTGCCGATGGTGATTTAACTCAAAAGGTTGAGCTTGCAAGAAGGTCAACAGACGAGGTCGGGTTGCTTGCCAATACATTCAACAGAATGTCAATAAATTTGAATGAAATGTTAAAAAGAATCCAGGAATCTTCGGATAATGTTACGAAAGCGAGCCATATTGTTGCAACGAGTTCAAAAGAGGTTTTTGAAGGATCTCAGGTTCAAAACAATTATATTGAGGATACATCAAAATCTGTAGGCGATATTAATGAAGCAATAAAAGGCATTGCAGAAAATCTTGAGATTTTGAGCAATTCTGCTGAAGAAAGTTCATCGTCAATTCTTGAACTTAGCGCTTCAATTGAAGAGGTTGCAGAAAACATGGAATCGCTTTCTAATTCGGTAGAGGAAACAACTTCTTCAGTTGTGGAAATGGCTACATCTATCAAGGAGGTTGCAGGTCATATCAATGAACTGTTCAAACTTTCAGATAACACTGCTTCCGCAGTGAATCAGATGGAGGCAGCTGTCAAGCAGGTGGAGGGAAACACCAAGGATACAGCCAGGATCTCAGAGGAAGCGATGAAGGATGCTGAAGAGGGAGTGGCTGCTGTGGAGAAGAGCGTAATAAATATCAATAAAGTTTATGATGTTACTGTTGAAGCGGCTAAGGTTATTTCGTCTCTTGGGGATAAAGCCCAGGAAATAGGAAATGTCCTTAATGTTATAGACGATGTTGCTGAGGAGACCAATCTGCTTGCATTGAATGCTGCAATCATTGCGGCACAAGCTGGTGAGCACGGCAGGGGTTTTGCTGTGGTTGCGGATGAGATAAAGGATCTTGCGGAAAGAACGGCTGCATCCACAAAAGAAATATCACAATTAATACGTACTGTCCAGGACGAATCCCGGAAATCTGTAAAGACGGTCAATATCGGTTTGAAAATGGTTGAGGAAGGGGTAACACTTTCACAAAAGGCCGGAGAAGCATTAAGAAAGGTAAATCAGAGTTCTCATAAAACAAGGCTCATGAGCACAGAAATTGCCAAGGCTACTTCTGAGCTTGTCAAAGGAACAAATATGATTACGGATTCTATAGAGAAAATGGTGACAATGGCGCAGGAAATATCAAAAGCAACTAGTGAGCAAACTCAGGGCAGTGAACAGATTATGAAAGCTGCGAATAAGATGAAAGAAATAACAATACAGGTAAAAAGCGCAATACAGGAACAGTCTAAGGGTGGAAAGCACATAACTCAGGCAACTGAAAATATAAGGGACATGGTAAATTATATAAATAATGCAACCCAGAGCCAGAACAAAGCATCAACCCATGTTGTTAACTCTATTGAAAATATAAAGAAAATATCGCAGTCTACGGTTGAAAATGTAGCAAAATTAGACAGGGCAGTAGGCAGTCTTTCCGGGGCTTCAGAATCATTACAATTGATTGTAACCAGGTTTAAGATATAGAAAAAAGGAGAATGGAATATGATAGTTCTGTGTCCTAAATGTAAATCAAAACTAAAAATTGATGATCTGAAGATAAAACCTGAGGGGATCAGAGTTAAGTGTCCCAGATGTTCAAATATTCTCTTAATAAAAAAGAAGGTTCAGCCACAACCATCCGTAACACTGCCTTCGGCAAAAAGGGCGGGGGCGAAAATACTAATAGCACACGAGAGTGCGATATTCAGAAATAACATTAAGAATATTCTTTTTAAAGAAGGATATGTTGTTCTTGAGTCACAGGATGGAGCCAATGCGCTCAAGATAATAGAAGAACAACAGCCGGATGTTGCGGTTCTGGATGTAATGCTTGCAAGTATGTTTGGATTTGAGATCGCTGAAATGGTCAAAAAGGACGAGAGATTAAAGGGGACTAAGATAATTCTTATCGGGGATGTGTATGATAAGACGAGATTAAGAAGAGAACCACAGAGTTACTATGGGGCTGACGGATACATTGAAAAGCCCAATGTTTTAAGTAATGTACTGGAAACAATAAACAAAATTCTTTCTGCACCCTCCTTAGTTGTGGAGAAAAAACCTGTAGAGGATAAGCCCCCTGTTGCTCTTCCGCCTGGAGTTCTCCGGCCTGCTGTGCCTCCACAGAATGTAGCCTCTGATGAGGAAATGCAGGAGCATGAAAGAGCGAAAAGACTTGCAAAACTTATAGTATCTGACATTGCATTGTATAATCCGAAAATAGTTGACGAAGGAATAAAAAATAATACTTTTTTCCAGATCCTTGATAAGGATATAAAACAGGCACATAAACTCTACAATGAAAAAGTTACTGAATCGCTGAGAAAAAAAACAGACTACCTTCATATTGCGTTTGAAGAGTTTATTAAGAATAAGAAAAAACAGTTGGAGCAATAATGAATGCCATTAAAAACTTAAGAAAAAATTTTGCAAAATTGACCGAGGAAGAAAGGGTAAAAATAATCCAGAATCTCAATATCGCAGACTTTTCGGAAGACACTTTAGACATACTGACCCTTGGCATATCTGATCAACACTGGAGGGTGAGAAAAACATCCGTAGATAGGATGCTGGAGAAAAAAGGAAATAAATGGGTGTTCCGCCTTTTAATCAGAGGATTACAGTCTCAGGATAATGCAGGATTAAGAAATTCTTCTACAGAAGCGCTTATAAAACTGGGGTCGGAATCCCTGCCATTTTTGAGAAATGCGCTTAAAAATCCAAACCGCGATGTGAGAAAACTTTTGTTGGATGTAATAGGAGAAATTAAGGATAAATCTTTTCTTAAAATAATTGCCAAGCACCTGAAGGACGAAGATGCAAATGTCCGTTCGGCAGCAGCAGAGGCAATTGGCAAGATTCAAGATAAGCGGGGGGTGAACATCCTTCTTGGCGTTTTAAAAAAGCACGATCCATATCTTGGGTTTACTGCACTGGAATCGTTAAGTAAGCTTGGAGAGATTTACGGTATCAGTAAGATTGATAAGATTACCATGTCTATTAGCGATCCTATTCTTGGCCGGGCAGCGTATGATGCATTGGGTAAAAGTAAAAATCCAAAAGCGGGCTCATATCTTATAAAGGGACTGCATGACATGAGAAGGGGGCACCGTGAATCTGTTCAGGTTGGTCTTTTAAGCCTCTATAGTTCTATACAGGAAAACGAGAAAGGACTTCTTATTGAAAAATTAAAAGAGGATTTTGACGATAATATAAAAGATGAATTGCTTAAATCTTTGAACAGTTATAACCAGCAGATCAAGTTAAGCAGTACCGCCATCCTTTCCTGGATGAAAGTCAGGGAGGCAATCCCCTTGATGGTTGAAATGCTCAGGGAGGATTACGACCGCGAACATATTATTTGGTGTCTTGTTCTATATGGAAGTTATGGCATAAATGAAATAATCTCAGCGATGAGAAACAGCGATGAAATTATTCTGAGTTCATTATGCCGCGTTCTTGCAAAAATAGGAGATATTAAAGTTGAGCCGCATCTTATAGAACTCCTTACCCATGAGAGTGAAACGGTAAGAATATCATCAGCACTTGCTCTTGGTGATATCGGCAGCAGAAACTCAATTGGTGATTTATTTAAACTATTTGCCGATCCCAATCCGTCAGTTTGGGATGCTGTAAGGACTGCTCTTTTATCAATAGGAGAGAAATACAAGGATGAAACCAAAAGTCAAGCAGTCGAGATGATTTTATCCGAAGATGGAAATTTGAGAGGGAATGCCTATTTTATACTTGGAATGATGGGTGGGGATAATGTTTTAAATTTAATTAATCTTGGCATCAAGGATGAAAATCCATATGTTAGAGAGAATGCTGCTGTAGCGTTGGGAATTGTTGCTTCTCCCGATTCTGTAGAACAACTTGCATATACAATGACAGATGAGGAGCGTAGTGTCAGGCTTGCTGCCGTAAGGGCTCTTTCAAATATTAGAAACCCTCAAGTATTGGATGCGCTTAAACTCGGCATTTATGACGAGCATATATGGGTTCGTGTTGCCGCAGTAAAATCAATAGGCGAGCGCAGAAGCAAGGATGCGTTTTTGATTCTTGAAGAAGCGTTGAACGATGCGGCACCACCTGTAGTAGTTGTTGCGCTTGAGGCATTTAAAGCTAAAGGCGATAGTATGTTTGCAAAATCACTCGAAAAAGTCCTTGTAAACAATAATAAAGATGTTATTAAAGAATGTGTGCCGATGCTGAAAAAATTAAAAACAACCGCTGCACTTAAGATTTTGAAAAAGGCAATTAAACATCCAGCGCCGGAAGTAAGGGAACTCATAGCCAATTTTGCTTACACAGAATATGGCAAGTTCAGCAAGACAATTCTTTTAAATGCGTTTAAAACTGAAAATGACGCGCAGGTTAAATCTGTTTTAAGTTCCTTGAATTTCTGAGCGGCCTATGCTTAATTACGAAAATAAGATCACCATGAATAATGATGAATACAATGATATTTGTTCTTTTATAAAATCCTATTGTGGCATACATTACGACCAGAATTCTAAGTTTATTTTGGAAAAAAGGCTTAATCAGCGTCTTGATTTGCTGCGTCTTTCAAGTTTTAAAGAATATCTATATTATATCAAATATGATTCAAAGCGGGAAGAAGAACTAAATATGATTGCTGATGTTCTTACCACTAATGAGACTTATTTCTTCAGAGAGGACTATCAACTTAAAGCATTTAAGGAAGAGATCCTTCCTGGAATAGTAAACAAAAAAGAAAAGGGTATGCCCCGGGAGATAAGAATCTGGAGCGCTGGCTGTTCAAGCGGTGAGGAACCATATACGATTGCAATGCTTATTCTGGAGTCCGGGCTGTCATCTAATTGGCATGTGGAAGTTTTTGCCAGCGATATTAGCCAGCGGGTCCTGCAGATTGCAAGGAAGGGAATATATCCCAAATCATCCTTCAGAGCGACCGAAGAATCTTATATTAAAAAATATTTTGAACAGGTTGACGGTAAATTCCGCATCAAAGACAATGTTAAAAATTTAGTGAGTTTTGGCCACCATAATCTTATGGATACATCAAAGATCACCCTTCTTAAAAATATGGATGTTATATTTTGCAGAAATGTAATTATATACTTTGATCTGGAATCAAAAAAGAAAGTAATTCAGAATTTTTACGATAAGTTGAACAATGGTGGATACCTGCTTCTCGGTCATGCCGAATCGTTGATGAATGTCTCTCCGCTTTTTGAACTGTGCCATTTGAAAAACGATCTTGTTTATAGGAAACCTGAAAAGGGAACAAAAGAATAATGGTAACTTCCCAGAATGTTATAAGGGTTCTTGTAATAGACGATTCTGCATATAATCGCAAAAGCATTAAAACTATGCTTGAATCCGATCCTGGTATCAAAGTTGTCGGAACTGCAATCAATGGTGAGGATGGAATTAAGAAACTCCTGGCTCTTAAACCCGATGTGGTCACCCTTGACCTGCAGATGCCAGGAATAGATGGATTTACTTTTTTGAGGATTGTGATGAGTCAATATCCTATTCCTGTAATTGTAGTTAGTTCAAAAGCAGGCGACCATAATGTTTTCAAAGCAATGGAACTCGGGGCTGCTGATTTTCTTGCAAAGCCAACAAATAAAGTTTCAATTGAACTTTCTAACATACAAGCAGATCTCCGGATGAAAGTGCGTTCAGCAAACATGATAAACTTGACCAATATCAGAAAAAGGCTTGAGTCCCTGTCCAGTAAAATTGAGAAAGGAGAAATACCGCCGGTTCCCCGTGTAAAAGAAAAAAAATTCGTTTTGGAAGCTAAAAGCAAGGTATACGCTGCTATTGCAATAGGTGCCTCTACCGGCGGACCAAGCGCACTCCAGAAAATTTTGGCAAAGATTGAAACTCAGTTTCTCCATCCGATTCTTGTTTCACAACATATGCCTCCCGGATTTACCCGTGCTTTCGCGGAGAGATTGAACCGGTACAGCTACCTATATGTAAAAGAAGCAGAGAATGGAGAAGCGCTTGTTTCCGGATGGGTTTATATTGCTCCTGGCGGATATAACATGATGGTAGAGAAAATAAAAGATGAAGTGACAATTTTATTAAAACCACGTGCCTCATCAGATAAGTATATTCCCTCTGTGGATATTTTGTTTAGTTCTGTTGCTGCAATATTCGGAGAAAGTTCCCTCGGGATAATTCTTACGGGGATGGGCAATGATGGGAAAAATGGGTTGCAGAGGATCAAGGAAGAAGGAGGGCGGACAATTGCGGAATCTGAGGAGTCTTCCGTAGTATTTGGTATGCCGAAGGAGGCGATTCAGAGCGGTTATGTGGAAAAGATACTCCCAATTGACCTGATTCCTGACGAAATTTGTGAATGGGCAATAGGGGTAACTAAGGAGAAAATTAAAACAGAGAGTTGAGATGAAGATCGAAATTTGCGATATTAAAAAGATAAGGTCCCAGATTTTTATTATTCCTTTATTTCAGGGTGAAGAACATATCAAAATCAATGGGGGCTTTGGTTCTAAGGTTTTGAAAATTATAAGGCATTCCGGATTCAAGGGGAAATTATTTGAGAATATACTTACAGCTACAGAATTTGAACCCCCGCGGTTTATAATGCTTATAGGCCTCGGGGAAAGGAAAAATTTTGTTATAAATGATCTTTGGAAAGCGAGCGGGATGGCTGCAAAAATATGTGCAGACAAAGGTATTCAGTATTACGGGTTGTATCTGGATAGTGTTGATGCCGGAGATGCAGCTGTTTCTTCGTTAATTGAAGGGTTTATTATGGGAACTTACAGGTTTATCGGGTTTAAGAGCGATAAAAGCAAAAGAAAAGAAATAAGGTGTATTGATCTCTATGGCATGAAAAAGAACAAAGGACAGAATCCTCTTTCAGCAGCAACAAAAGCCATGTATATTGCCAGAAAGGTAAATTATTATAGAAATGTGATTAACTCTCCGGCAAACTACTTGACCCCGAAAAGACTTGCGGGTATTGCATCGGAGATGGTAAAAGGGAAAAAAATAAAATGCAGAATTTTTGGCATTTCTGATTTAAGGAGAATGGGCATGGGCGGCATTCTTGCTGTGTCAAGGGGTAGCGCGGAACTGCCGCGGTTTGTTGTTCTTGATTACAATCCAGCGAATGCTAAAAAAACAGTGGTACTTGTTGGCAAGGGAGTAACCTTTGATAGCGGAGGAATCTCCCTCAAGCCCTGGGAAAATATGGATAAAATGAAATATGATATGGCAGGAGCGGGTGCTGTTATTGGAACGCTGGATGTTATTTCTGAAGTTAAGCCTAAAATAAGAGTTATAGGGCTGATACCTGTGACAGAGAATTTGCCGGGAGGAAGGGCATATAAACCAGGAGACATAATAAAGATGCATTCCGGGAAAACCGTTGAGGTTATAAGCACAGATGCGGAAGGAAGAATGATTCTTGCAGATGCACTTTCTTATTCAAAGAGGTTCCATCCCAACGCTATTGTTGATATTGCCACGCTTACCGGTGCTTGTGTGATAGCTTTGGGCAATGAAGCCAGTGGCGTTATGGGTAATAATAAAATGCTAATAGAGACAATTAAATCAGCAGGGACTGAGACTGGGGAAAGGGTCTGGGAATTACCAATGTGGAAAGAGTATGAGGAACTTATCAGGAGCGACCATGCGGATATTAAAAATGTTGGCGGGAGATCCGCCGGAACAATAACAGGAGCAATGTTTCTGAAACAGTTCGTCGGGGATATACCATGGGCGCACCTTGACGTTGCTGGAACCGCATGGCTTGAACAGGAAAAGCCTTATGCTGTTACCGGCGCAACAGGGATTGGCATCAGACTTTTAACAAGATTTGTTGAGAAGTTCAGCCAATACTGAGTGCCCGATGGTTTAACTAAGTTCTTCTGATTGACTTTTTTAAAAAAAGATAATAATATGTCCTAAAGTTTAAATAAGGTGACAAACAGTAATAAAAAAATAAAGAGGTCGCCAAAAAAGAAATCCCCCTCTGTGGGAAGGGCATCAGTTCAAATTAAGGAATACAAAGAGTGCCGCGTTGCAAAAGATAACAAGGATGCAATCTTTGTGGTAGGGATTGATGGCTCCATAAAATTTGCCAATCCTGCCTGTGAAATTATTTTCGGATATACGCCGGAAGAATTTACAAATAATCCAGGTCTGACCCAAAAAATTCTTTATACTGAATCTGTCCAAAAATTTATAAATTTCTGGGATGAATACAAAAAGAATAAGATATTTTCTGAAAAAACATTAGAGTTGATATGGATTAGAAAGGATAAAAAAATTGTACATACTCAAAATACATTCACAAATATTTATGACGAAAATAGCGAAGTAGTTGGTTTTCAGACTGTAGCAAGTGATATAACCAGGCTGAAGGAAATAGAGAAAAATCTGCATAGAGAAAAAAATTTTTCAGAAGCATTGATCGACAGTTTACCCGGGGTCTTTTATCTCTTTGATAGAGAAGACCGGTTTATAAAGTGGAACAGGAATATGGAGGATGTTCTTGGATATTCTTATGAAGATATTGCGAGGATGCATCCTCTTGACTTTTTTGCTGAAGGGGAAAAAAAGCTTATAGCAGAGAGGATAAACGATGTTTTTGAAAATGGTTTTGCCACCGTTGAAGCTAATTTTTTAACAAAGAACGGCGACCTTATCCCGTATTTCTTTACTGGTTTGCGTATCTACATTGATAATAAAGATTATTTAATGGGCGTAGGTATTGATATTACTAATCGCGTAAAAGCCGAGTCAGCGTTAAGAGACAAAGAGGAGCGATACAGATTGATATTTCAGCGCAACCCGGTTGGTATATTTTACTACAATACGCATCTTTGTGTTACTGATTTTAACGAGAGGTTTGTTTCAATCCTGCAGTCCAGTAAGGAGCGATTAAAGGGCTTTGATATGAACACACTTAAGGACAAAAGCGTTCTTTCCGCTTTGAAAAAATCGGTTAAAGGCGAAGAAGGATTTTATGAGGGCTTTTATTCTGCAACTACCAGCTCTGCAAAACTGTGGATTTCCATGCGGACTGCTCCACTTTTTGACTCCAAGGGCAAAATAATGGGCGGCATAGGCATTATGGAGAATATTAGCGAACGAAAAAATCTTGAAGAGCAATTAAAGCAATCACAAAAACTGGAAGCAATAGGGCGGCTTGCCGGCGGGATAGCCCACGATTTCAATAACCTTCTTACCATTGTTTTGCTTCACGCGGAAATGATATTAAGCAGTCTTAAAAAAAATGATGTGTCGTTCGGCGGAATTAAGGAAATTTACAATGCTGCACTGCGGGCGGCAGACCTTACCGGTCAATTACTCACCTTCTCAAGGCGTCAGGTAATAGAGCCGAAAATTTTCAATATAAATGATCTTGTTATACGCATGGATAAAATGCTAAAGAGGATTTTAGGAGAAAATATTTCTATAAATACTGTTCTGTCAAAAGACCTTTGGCTTTGCAGGGTTGATCCGGTTCAACTGGAACAAGCGATTCTTAATATCGTGTTGAATGCCCGTGATGCAATGCCTGAGGGGGGTAATCTGACTATTGAAACAGCAAATGTAATTCTTGACAAGGGATACACTGCAAAATATTCAGATTTTGTTCCAGGTGAATATATCCAGCTTGCCA
>Ga0209619_10002409_pt1 | contig 13572 bp, 14 predicted proteins | sample Rifsed16ft3_FD_184011 | JGI IMG/M metagenome (GOLD analysis project Ga0209619, IMG submission 184011) | Soil microbial communities from Rifle, Colorado, USA - sediment 16ft 3 (version 2) | ecosystem: Environmental > Terrestrial > Deep subsurface > Rock core/Sediment | place: Rifle, Colorado... | reverse complement strand
ACAGACAGCCCGAATAGCGACCCGACTACACGGACCTTCAACGAAGATACGGTAGTCTGCACTGTTAGGCTGGAGGACCCTGGAACAGTCACAGTGGTACTGATTTCAACGACGTTAACTGTATGCCACATGGCCTTGTCAACAATCCAGGTCCCACTTCCTATGCGAAGGGATTGATAATCATGAGAATCCGTGTAGAAAGCAACACCCGTGCTAGACAACGACCGAAATGAGACCCACTCAGGGTCGAACGACTGCTGGTCCACATCCCGGAAGGCGACAGACAACACGTTTCCGGATGGTGAAACGGGCCACAGCAGGGGACCTCCTGGAGGAAGGGCTGGACCGCTCAGCTGCGGGACATTGCTACCTGCTAGGAAATTGTTGTCAACATTGTTGACTTCTCGAACGCCATAGGGATTGGGATAATTTCCTCCTCCTGTAGGTGTGCCTTCACCATACCAGATGAGATTGTTTGCAGCCGAAACAGGCTGCCAGCTGCCGGAGATGTTTCGGAACCACATGTCCTTGAACTCTCCCGGCCCGAGAACGTCACTGTTCGATGTTGCTTGTGCGACCTCTGCGATGCCTGCGGGGGCCTGCTGGCCGGAGTTCGTAGCTCCAAGGGGAGGAGTAGACCCTAGAAGTTTTTCGTCCATGTAGAAAGACCAAACCTCTCCGCCTGTGTGGACCATCGAATAGGTGTGCCAGGACCCTATGGGCCCAGCTGAGCCTTCTCGCCCAATTACCGGGTCGCAGCAGTTCTCGTTCACTGGGAAGTATTCGAAGAACCAGGCGCAGCAGTACGGCTGCCCAGTGGTGCTTAGTCCGTTCAAGTAGCCTACCTGGATGAACGCTCCGTTGGATAGGTATCCTCCTACCCAGTAGGAATGTGCGTCGTTGTTGACCCGGTCGTAGACCGTTCGAATAGTAATGTTGGCGCCAGTGAAATCGTAACTTGACGAAGTACCGATGGCTCCCACTTGGTACCAATAATAAACTGCAGGAGATGCCTGCTCAAGGAGCAGAGGTCCTTGCCGGATCGGCATAGGCATCGTCAGGTTGACACGCTCTCCCTCCGCGGAGGACGGTTGACCGACCATAGCGGCTGGCAGTGAGACGAGAATGAGGGCTAGTGTAAGAGTTCTTACCGGTAGCATTTGGTTCGCAGGCACTTCTGGAATTATCTGTTCCGGTTCGGATTTTAGCTCTATGAAACCCTTACCGGTCCACCAGTCGACATTCGGCCCCTCCCGCCGAGGGAAGAAGGCTCCCTACAGAGAACGGCTCAGGGATTCTTTGCGGTCGGTCTCTCCCGTTCCCAACTCAGCCATTCTGGTATAATTATGGCCCTGATCAGTTCTTGGATCGTGAGGCCACGCTCCTTAGCAAGCCGCTCTAATATCCTGTAGGCAAGAGGTTGCACAGTTTGCATGAATTTCCTGTTACGCGCATTAAGCGGAGCCATCTCAAGAATCCAAGCGCAGATAGCGGAAGGAGTGCCTTCCTAAGCTTTGGTATGATGCAGGCTGAACAAGAAAGAAACTTCATTCCCAGGGTTTCTCTACCAAGCTTCCAAAGGCATAAACCCGTACTTGTCATGAAACTCTTGATCTGAGCCGAAAATGGGATTCTACCTGCCGGAACAGAGAGACATCATCGAGATGATGTACGGGTCCGCCTCGGAAGAATACAATCTGTTGCTCGAGTCTTTGGGAGATTTTTTCGAGAAAAAAGTCGAGCCGAAGGCTCGCGAAATCGACGTGAAGGCCGAGTTTCCGAGAGAGAGCATGCAGAACCTGTTCCAGCAGGGGTTTACCAGCATGAGCTTTCCAAGGGACTATGGAGGGCTGGAGCTTCCATGGCCGGTTTACGTAGCGGCCATGGAGATGTGTGGCAAGGCCTGTGCCAGCACCGCGCTGTCGTTGGCCATTCACGGAACCTGTTGCGAGGGGCTCCGCATGTTCGGCAGCCCCGAACTGAAGAAAAAGTACCTGCCGCGGATGATCTCCGGAGAAGCGTTAGCAGGTTTTTCCCTCACTGAGCCCGGTTCAGGGTCTGATGCCAAGAACATGAAGACCCAGGCACGACTGGACGGGAACGACTGGGTCCTCAACGGGACAAAAATGTTCACGACAAACGGGGGACACTGCCAGGTGTACTTTTCGTTCGCCAAGACACCTAAGGGTCCTTCAGCGTTCATCGTGGACGCCGACCGGGCAAGGGCCAGCAAACACATTGAGAAGCTGGGTTGTCGAGGATCTGTGACCTCAGAGGTTGTCTTGGAAAATACTAGAGTCCCGAGAGAGAACCTGGTGGGCGTTGACGGAGAGGGCTTCGAGTATGCGAAACGAATGTTATACGGTGGAAGAGTCACAATCGGCGCATTGACAGTAGGTATAGCTCGGGCCGCGTTTGACAAGGCTGTGAAATATGGTAAGGAGCGCACAGCTTTCGGCCAGCCGATCGCGAATTTTGAAATGATTAGAGATAAGCTGGCGGTGATGTTGACGGAGATTAACGCGTCGAGATTGATGACCTACCGGGCCGCTCGTCTGAAGGGTCTCGGTCGTCCGTTCGAATCGGAGGCGGCTGAGGCGAAGTTGCTTGCTACCGAGAGTGGGCTGAGGGTGTGTAATGAGGCGATTCAGATCTTTGGCGGATACGGGTATGCTGACGAGTTTGACGTTCACCGTCACTGGAGGGACGCGAGGCTCATGACGATCGGAGAGGGCACCAGTGAAATCATGAAGCTGGTCATCTCCAAGAATATTCTCGGAGAGTCCGCATAGCTAGGAAGGGACAGTTAGAGGCGAATCCTAGCCTTACTGTCACTGGTCAAATCTTACTTAAGAGGGGCTCCTAGCAACCACCTCGTCCCTGCGAGTACTCCATAACGGGAATTGAGAGATGGGACAGTTTCTGATCGGACAGGGTTCGGAAGGAAGACCCTTCTCAATAGATCCCAGCAGTCTCACTAAGCACAGCATCGTCTTCGGGGCGACGGGCTCAGGAAAGACGGTTCTCTGCAAGAACATCATCGAATCCGCATCCATTAGCGGAATTCCCGTGCTAGCTATAGACCCGAAGGGCGACATCGGATGCTTAGCAATTCGTTCGCTCGACTTCAGTTTCAGGCCGTTCTCTGACATTGAGGCCAAGCTGCTTGGCAAGAGTCCGGAGAAATACTCGAAGGAGCTGGCCGCTGAATACCACGACAAGTTCCAGGCCTCAGGCCACGAAGAGGACGACCTGAAACGTCTCGTCGACAGGACAGATGTGAGAATCTACACGCCCCGTTCGAACAGCGGGCTTCCAGTTTCCATGTCGCCCAGGCTGACACCGCCGAAGGCTTTTTCGAAAAACATGGCCGAGGAGCCAAGCCTCGCCCTAGATCTTCTGGAACTGAAGGCCTCCAACCTTCTGCGGCTTGCGGGGTATGGAGAGAACAGTAGGGTCGAGAGGTCGCTCATCACTCAGATTCTCGAGGAAGAGTGGAAGAACGGCCGCGAGCTAACCCTTGAGAACATGATTGAGCTTGTCACATCGCCGCCTTTTGACAAGCTCGGAATGCTACCATTGGACGAGGCTATTGGCCGACGGGAGAGGACTGAGCTCAGCAGGAGGCTCAACGTACTAGTTACGGATGCCGGGGCAAAAGCCTGGTTCATAGGCGAGCCGCCGGATTTCGACCGCTGGTTCCGGAAAGCTCAGGGAAAAACGCCGATCTGTGTTGTGGACTTGCGGACGATTCCCGGCGAGGAGGGAAAACAGGTCTTTGTGGAATATTTACTACAGGAACTGTTCTACTGGTTGACGAGACAGGAGGGGACTCAGACGCTCCAGTACCTGCTCTATTTTGACGAGATACACGGTTATTGCCCACCTGTCCGAGAGCCTCCGTCGAAGAAGATACTGATGCACCTCATCCACGTCTCACGAGCCTTCGGGCTAGGCATAGTAATGGCAACACAGAACCCGGTAGACGTGGATTACAAGGTGATATCGAACGCTAACTTTCGATTCATAGGAAACCTGTCAACTCGCCAGGATATTGAACGCGTGAAGACAGGACTCTCACTGGGGCCCGAAGCGTTTGAAGTAATATCAGGTCTCAGGACCCGCCAATTCTACTACCAGGTCTTTGACCGCGGAGAATCAGGGATAGTGGCTCCGGGATGGCTTATGAGTTATCACCGTGGACCCTTGGAACCCGGCGAGGTCAAGAGGCTGAAGGCCGGAACAATCCCTGCAAGGATACAGGTCAGGGTTCTGCCTATGGCGGTTCCAGACGAGGAGCTTCTGCGAGAGGCTGAGCGCAAACGTGCAAAGCGCGGAATTCTAGGCGGGGCCGAAGAAAAAGCGGAACTCGCTAAGACCCTGTATCTACCGTTCCTGGATTTCACCTACCAGTATTCTATGCGGAAAGGCCTCCTCTCCAAACAGACGGTTCTGAACAAGGGAAGGTCTGTTCTACTCGCCCTTCGAGAAGTTGAGTTTGGCTTCGAGCCAAGCCTTCTGGAACTAGCCCCGCAACTTGTCGAAGCCGAGCTTGAATCGGGCTCTATGGTTCCCGGGGTCGACTCGACAACCCTCGTACAAGAAAGGCTCGACGAGCTCAAGCACTTACTCTCCGAGTATGACGAGCAGGTGGAAGGCCTTCGCGAAAAGAAGGGAAGCAGGTCGAAAGAAGACCCCGCGAAAGCCACCTTGAAAGACCACATAGACCACTTGGAAGAGGCGCGGTCTTCCCGGTGGAGAATGTTCGCAGATGGACTCAAGCTTCCGTCCAAAACAGACCCGAACACGTTGGAGGTTCTCCATGGGAGCCTATTCTACATTCCCTATTTCATCGTCAAGTTGTCTCGAGGGGGAGAATCCAGGTTCCTTGTATGGGACAGGCGTGGAAAAGAGAACGAAATCATAGCTGACGAATTGATGAAGAACAGGAAATTCCGTGAACTAGCCGAATCCCGTCTGGCAGGGAAAACAGAGTGAGCTATGCAATGCCAGAATACTAGAGTGACTCTAGTTTTCCGTCTGCGGGCGTAAGGCCGGACACGGATTCTGTCAGGGACCCGTGGATGGGCTTTCGCCCCGGAGATTCCTGCGTCACTTTGATCTTCACAGTTACGGAAACGTCCTTCGCCCCAACGTTTTCAACTACAAGTATCCACTTTCCCTCCTCGGGGGCTGTAAACTCCAGCGTGGCTTCCTCGACGCCTTCGCTCCCTGCTTCGTACCAGAATTCCTGGCCAAGGTCTAGGTTGGTCAGATTTTCTTCAGTCAGAATGTATGCGTTCACGACGCCGTTCGCCGAAACCCTTCCATCCACTCTGTTTCCGCTGTCCAGTTCCAAGTCAAAGGTGACAAAATCGTCCGGCTCGATGATCGTGGGGGGCTCGCGGGGCTTTGCCTCGGGGGCTGGCTTTGGAGGAACTGGCTTGGGCTTTTCATGTTTGAGTTGTTGTCTCTGCTCCACACTCGGCTTCAGTGCCTGAGCCAGGGCGTCAGGAGGTTTCGCGGACAGTTTGTGCGCGGGTTCTCGCGGAGTTCTCACTCGATCCTGACCTAACTGCGCCGTCTGCCACCGGTGGGAGAGAAAGATTGGCGTTGCTAGCGAGGCGAGGATTAGGAGTCCCGCGACGGGCCAAGAATACAGCTGCAAAAAGGCTCCCACTGTGATGCCGATTGCAGCTACGTTTCCCGTCAGAACCAGTCGGTATCCCATTAGCCTATCATCGACCTGCTGAGGGAGGGGTCTTCCTGCTGAAAACTCGCTGTAACAAGAATCGGGAAGATACGGTTTCTAAGTCATTACTCGGCCAGTCACGTTACTCTCGGATTTGTCCAACGTTTCGTGCAATGTAGTGCTCCACAATAGAGCCTATTGCCAGTGCCAGAATGGAGGCGGCGGCCACCCAGACAACGGCTCCCACAACCTCGGCAATCGTGAATACGATTAGGCCCAGAAAGACCCTGCTGCCGCGGCTGGAGAAGTGGAGGAAGCCGAGGCCCTTCTTGACGTTGTCAGCAATCTGATGCTCTACGAATAATGACCCGAAGAAGAATACGAAAGCGATGATTCCGTTTATCGGTATCAAAACTAGCCATACGATCCAAATCAGGACCTCTATCACGCTGAAAACAAAGATCTGGGCGAACTCTCTCGCCGAGAATTTCCCGGTCTGGTCGACCTGAGTTATTACGTGTTCCACTAGTAGGAATATGCCAAGAATAACTCCGGCGAAAGCTGTCCTACCTATCTGAGACATGAGTTGTTGCAGCTGCGGGACAGCGAAGGGCCCGAGAACAGAGGTTAGAGCTTCTCCTGTGTGCAGCCGCAGCCATGTGACCAGGCCCACGATTTCTATTACTGATATTACCAGAATTACAGTGAAGTGTAGGATTCCAGGAAACTGTAAAAGACCAGCTTGTTTCGTCGCAACCACAGGCTTGCTCACAAACGGTCACCAGTGGGAACAGACCGTTTCTTTTACAAGCTTACTTATGGTTGGTGATACCTCAGTCTTGCCGGAATCGGTTGCATGTCATTCCTTTGCATGTTGGTTCGCGAGCGCGCTCACGAACTCCATAAGGTACGCTTCGTCTTCCCAGGTGCTTAGGGTTTCTTCCAGTTTCTCACATACTCGTTCCCAGACAGATTTTGGGTCTATGGGTGAACTACGCAGGACTCTGCTTGCGCCTGCTGAGACAAACAAATCGTCCTCATGTATGGCAAGAACGTTCTAAGAGCATTCCGTTAGTGGGTCTCAGAGGAACTGGTGGGGCCGGAACGTCAAGTTAATACCCCGAAACATGACAACAGGTGTGCAGTGCGTTCTCAATGCTAATAGACGAGGTCGGACTGGGAATTTTCTTAGGCATCGTACTGGGGGCAGGCTACTCTATCCCAATCCTCCTCTTATCCTTGGTTTATCGATACATCGCTAATGAACGACTTCCAATCCTGATGGCCGTCGTGCTTGGGGTCGGGCTGATGGGCTTTGCTGGCGGGCTTTCAGCTCTGGCCGACCCTAGGTCGCTCACCACGACTCAGGCCACGCAAATCGCTGTCGGAGGCTTTGTAATCGTCTGGATAGTGAACCTGAGCGATAGACTTCTCACGAAGGTGCCTCATCGCGGTCGGCTTTTCGGCCTAATTGGAAAGGGCCGCGGCGAGTACAAGACCATCAAGCTTCCCGATGCCCAGTCGATGAGAGACCTGATCGGTAGGGCGAAGGTTCCTGAGCAGTTGAAAAGGGACCTTGCAGGTATGGAGTTTCTTCTCCCTTCGGACCTTCCTATAGATGAACTGGTGGCCCGGCTAAAACGAAGAATAATTACTGACTGGGGAGTTGGCAATGTAGAACTCGAACTGGACGTGCATGGAAAAATTACCTATTTCGCCCTGGCCGGAAGAGAGCAGGGCGTCAGCGCGTCGGTGAAGGAGGGAAGTGTGGCTCTACCCTTGAGGTTTGAGAGGGTTCCAGCAGGGCTTGGGCCCGGGGACCTAGTCACAGTGTATCTGAAAAACGGCGAGGTGATAGACTCCACAGAAGTGATAGGAACGGACTCGGTCCAGAAGATTGTCACAATCATTGTAAACCAGAGATCCATCGAGAAGTTCAAGGACCAAGAAGCAACACTGGTCATTGGTCTTCCGATATTCAAGCATCTTCCCTTGGTCAAAGATGTTATGACCGGCCCGCCGCAGGCTGTTCCCCTTGCTGAAACCACAAAGAAAGTGGTGGAACTACTGTCTACACAGAGACGCTCCTCGATCGTGGTCTTGGACGGAGACAAACCTGTTGGAATAATCCGGAAACATGACCTGATAGAGAAGGCTGTTGCGAAGGAGTTGAAACTAGGCTCCGTCCAGGCCAAGGACATCATGACGACACCAATAGTCTCAATCTCGTCCGAAGCCACTCTGGACGAGGCGATTGAAGTTATGCGGAGCAAAGGTCTGACAGAGCTGCCAGTGCTCGACGGAACCAAACCCGTGGGAATATTTGGAATGGCAGAACTCCTCAAAGCTGGAGTGACCATTCCTACGAGATGGAGCCTCAAGGCCAAGAGGCAATAGCCCCGACTACAGACGCGCATGCAACCGAAGAGCCAAAACTCGGTCTTTGAAAAGTTCTCTCAAAGCGTCTCTGTAAAGGCCGTTTATCAGGCCCTCAGGATCTCCTGAGGCTGGAGACCCCTCATATTTCTCAGCAGCCTTCACCACAATCTTGGCCAGGGAAGATGCGACTTTCTCCATGAGGTCAGAGGAGATACTGAAACGAGTGCCTTTGTCGACAGATAGTCCAGCGAGCATTCCCCTCACACGTTCGAGCTGGTTTGGCATCAGATAGCGTCTTATGTACAGAGGCATGTTGTCAAAGTCGATGATGTGTACCAAGGCCTTGGTCTGGTAGAATTTCTGCACTATCCCATGCTCTTCCGGCTCCCTGCGGACCACGGAGATGAGCCCTCTTTTTGTCAGGGCTCTCAGGTGGTAACCGACGGAGGGGGGCGAAAGGCCCAATATACCTGACAACTCGTTTTCCGTTAGAGCCTTCCCCGCGAGGAGTCTGAGGATTTCTCTTCGCATTGGGTCTGTCAGGAGCTTCGCCTCTCCTTCGTCCCGTATTATTCTGACAGCCGAACGCTCCATGCTTTCGCTAGCAGGCCGGGAAAACCGACTGACTTATATAAACGATTAAGGGTTTTATAACGATAAGAAGCATCTTATCGTGAATAACCATGAAAGCGGTGGTCCTGGCCGCGGGTCGAGGCAGGAGGCTATTCCCTTATACACGTGACCTTCCAAAACCTCTCGTTCCCTTAGTCGGCATCCCACTCATCGAGTATGTCCTATCCGGGCTCATGCTAGCCGGCATCAGCCATATCGTCGTGGTGACTGGCCACAAGGGCTCGATACTGGAAAACTATTTCTCCGCAAGGAAGATTGACCACCACACGATTGAATGGGTCAGAAACCTTGACTTCCAGCGGGGAAATGGAGTATCTCTTGCCTGCGCCAGAAGGGTCCTCTGGGAAGAACCCTTCATTCTCCATATGGGAGATCACCTCGTCGACCCAGAGATCGTCAGGAGACTCGGCGGGGTCAGCGGAACAACTGCGGCCTCCGTGGATACCAACCCTAGACTTGAGCCCCAACGAAAGGACGCAACAAAGGTGGCCATGACCCCTAACTGGGAGGTCCTGAAGTTCGGAAAGCACCTTTTCCGATTCTCGGGCATCGACGCCGGCGTCTTCAGGTGCGAACCAGAGGTCTTGAAGTGGGCCTACCAGTTGAGCCTGGAAAACTACCAGGTTACAGTGTCTGAAGTGATGAACCGCTTGATAAGAGATGGCAATGGTGTGAAGGCCGTTGATGCCACAGACCTCTTATGGCTTGACGTGGACACAAAACGGGACCTGTCTTTTGCGGAGACGTTGATGAGTGGCCTCCAAGAGTCCGCCCTCCAAGACCTGGGATGGGATCGTCTCAAGATACCTCAACAGGCGCTTGTCTAGACCCATAGCCAGTTTTCTCGCAGCCAGAACCACCGTCTCACCGAACACAATAACGCTTCTCAGCTTCATTGTTGCTCTCAGTGGAGCTCTCGGTTTTCTCTTGGGAATGCCTTGGCTCGGAGGGGTCTTGGCCCAGACATCCAGCATACTGGACGGCGTAGATGGAGACCTAGCTAAGAGACTTCAAAAGGTTAGCCGTTTGGGAGCCTATCTTGACTCGGTCCTAGACCGCTACGCTGACGCCGCACTTGTCGCTTCAATGACGTTCTACGCTTCGCGATCGACTGGTCCCTTCATAGCACTCATAGTTGGGCTATCTGCCCTAACTGGGTCGCTACTCGTCAGTTACACGCGTGCCCTCTCGAGCAGTATTGGAGAGCCTGGTTTCTCGTCTTCGTTTTCAAACTATGCTGGCAACAGGGACGTGCGACTCCTAGTCGTAATGGTGGGCTCAATCACAGGGTTTGTGATGGAGACACTTGTCTTTCTGGCAGTTCTCACTAACTTGGTCGTTATTGCTCGCATTGTTGAGACCAAGAGAAGAAGCGAATCTAGCCCTGTTGATTTAGCCAGAGCCCTAATGGGCCCAAGGAATAATAGTATCGACCATTTCGGGCGGATTTCAGGGCCCGTAGTCGAGCCAGGACCAAGACGTGGGCCTTCGGAGCCCAAAATCGTGGGTTCGAATCCCACCGGGCCCGTGAACCCAAAACTACTAGTTCGACACCGGCTTGAGTGTTTCTTCGAACAATGAAGACTGAAATGTGAAGAGTGTCGTCCAATCTGTTCGGTTCAAGTCATCTAGTGAGTTTCTGTAGTATGTAGTTCCGGATCACGGCCTCATCAACCGCCTCACTGTCCGACAGTCCCATAGCATCCCGGTCCGAGAGTTCGGCTTCCTGCGACATTTCAAACTCCTCTCAACACTGGCATCCTTCGACTTCGAAGAAACCGGTTCCCAGAATCCGGCTCCCTTCTCCAGTCAATAATGATTGAGGAGTGTGCCTAAATCAACTTATCCAACTCTCGGATACCCGGAGAGGCCCACGTCTATTCTCAGATTATCAGGGAGGTCTGTGACTACACTCTGATGGAACCAGACCAGCCTAAACCTAGGCTGTTAATCCTCGTGCCTGATGAGCCAGTGAGGCTACATCAGAGTCTGCTAGACTTTGACGATCCGGCCTCCACCGCCAGCCCCCCATGTCGTAGGCACTAGGAAAACATAGGCCGCCCCGTCATCCGGCGCTTTTCTATTGTCATATGGCGCTCCGACGACAATTGTGTTTCCGAAGGCTGCGACAGACCAGCCGAAATAATCCTGGGTCGCAGGGGCGGGACTCCCGAAAGCCTGCAGGAGACTCCCGCTGGCAGTGTCAATGAGGTAGGCAGCCCCTCCGTCAGGGGCCCACGTATCATCATACGGCGCCCCCACAACCATGCTTCCGCCCGACACGGCCACCGAGAGGCCGAACTGGTCAGTCTCGCCGGGTGCGGGGTTTGGAAATGTCCGAACGAGACTACCTGAAGTGTTGAAGAGGTATACTCCTCCTGAGTTGACCGCTCCAATATCGTCGCCAATTGCCCCGACTAGAAAATCGCTCTGTGTTGCTGCAACGGACCAGCCAAAATAATCGCCGGCTGCGGGAGAAGGCTTCTGGAGTGTGTACAGAAGGCTTCCAGTGGCCGTTTCGAAAACATAGGCCGCTCCCGCATCAGGCCCGCCCACGTCGCTTCCAACTGCTGCGACGAGGACCCTGTCACCAGCGAATGCTAGGGTCCAGCCGAAGTATTCCCCGGCGGATGGGTTAGGGCTCTGGAGGGCCCGGATCAGGCCGGCTGTTGAAGCGTTGAACAAGTAGACACTGCCCGCGTCTACGAAACCAGAATCGTCAAATGGAGCGCCTATTGCTAGGTAATCTTGCGAGGCTGCTACTGACCGGCCAAACAGGTCGCCGTTTGCCGGCGTGGGGTTCTGGAGTGTCGTCATTGCACTCGGGTTGTCACTGTCGAAGAGGTAGGCAGTGCCTGCGTTATTCGCCCCAAGGTTGTCATAAGGCGCTCCGATCAGAATCCTGTCCAGAGCGATGGAGATAGCGAGCCCGAACTGGTCGTCTACGTTAGGAGAAGGATTCGTAAAGGTTTGGGAAAGGCTTCCGGCCACAGCATCGAACAGATAGGCGGCCCCCGCATCGTCAGCGCCTGCATCACTGCATGGGGAACCAACTAGGACCATGCCAGCGTAGGCAGCCACGGACCAGCCGAACAGGTCACCGCTAGCCCCACTGGGCGGGGCCAGAGTGTTCGTCGGCAGTACACTAGCAAAGACCTGCGCGGGATCAGGTGACGGATATTCTGGGCTGGTTGGAGTAAGTGGGCCTGCGGCAAAAATCGACGAAGAAACTAGTACCACTATTATGAGGACCTGGAGGAGCAGCGTGACGGTTCTCTTGCAAGCGTGGCTCAAGGTTACGGTTCTCTCTATCGACCGTAGAGATTCTCGGAAAGAAAGGGGGGAGGGGTCGCTTAGTCTAGCTTTCTAGATTAGTCGAGTTGGCCGCGGATTTCTCCGCCCGGAAAGGCCAGCGTATGTACGTTGACGTAGGTGTTCCCGGCTAGCAATGCAGCTACGAAGTCATCCCAGGTGTTGATTCCGATGGCGGGGCGCGGGATCAGATTCGCGGGAGTTGCGACTCCTTTGCTCAGTCTTTTACAGTCTTCGGCGGAGAATGCTCCTGTTGCGTCGAAGCCGTACAGGAAGATTACGATAGGGCCGTTGGTCCCGATTGCACCGACGTGGATATGAGCCTGAGTAACCCCTTGGATGTTGCAGACTTCTTCTTCGAACTTCAACATCAGGTCCTTAAGCTCCACTTCCGCCATACCGAATGCTCCTGTGTTCCTAGCGGGCACTTCTTCGCTGCCCAAGAGCCCGACTTTGAACTCTCTCTCTACCTCAGCCGCGTACACTGCAGTAAATAGTACGCTGAAAAGTATCGCAGTGCTCAGTAAAGGTGCCAATTTTCTCATAGGCATCAAGCGTCAGCTTCCTATCATAGTAGTAGATATAACAATTTCGCCTTCCCAGGAATGAATATCAGCACTCAGGAATCTCTGGATAGCCGGAGCGCAGGCTTATGGAAAGGGCATCAGGGCTGGTACCAACCATTCAACAGGCGACCAGCAGCTCATCTGCTATCATGTTCCCACCGTTGGAAATCAGTGGCCACCTGTGTGGACAGAAGCTAAATACTGTGCCTTAGGGCAGACTTTCCATGGGCTATGTCAGTAAACGAAAAGCAATCGTAGCAGTGCTTACTATCATCGGACTCTACTTCCTCCTATGGCACAAGGACCCTCTTCCAGGAAACCATGAGGCGATCGGCCTCGGCATGGGGGACATTTTCAGCATGGTTCACATAACTCACGACATCATCGGGCTAATCCTCATAGGCGGGGGAGTCTTGGTCTGGTGGAAGAGCAGAACAGTCGCCTCACCAGTAGCGCAAAGCCAGGCGACGAAGTAGCGCATCTCGACGCTTCTTCACAGAAGAGTCTAACCGATAAACGGGTCCTTTCTCTTCGACAGGCTGGGAAAAAACCGGGTATTTCGAGGAGGTTCTAAGGAATCGGCCTAGTAGAGGCTTGCTGGGGTGTAGGCTACGAGGGTTTCGCTGGTGGTTACGCCGGTGATGTTGTTGACCTTCTCAACGGCTGTCTCGGCGAGCTCTTCGGGGTCGTAGCCCTTGAAGGATGCGAGCACGTCGAATTCTCCGGGTATGATGTGGGCTTCGAGTAGGTTCGGGAGTGTTTTCAGCCGTTGCAGGACGCTCTGAACTTTTCCTTTGACCTTGAGCAGGGCAAAGCCGAGTGGTGATTCGGTCTCATGCCTGTTGCCGCTTGAGATGGTTTGAAAGGGAATAGCTGACTGGGTGGAGGTTATGCCCGTTATTCCTCGAATCTTCTCGACCGTGTTGAAAGCCTTGGCTGGGTTGTTTGTTCGGAGCTTGATGACGAGGTCGAAGCGGCCGGTGACGGGGG
>Ga0209619_10002408_pt1 | contig 13572 bp, 9 predicted proteins | sample Rifsed16ft3_FD_184011 | JGI IMG/M metagenome (GOLD analysis project Ga0209619, IMG submission 184011) | Soil microbial communities from Rifle, Colorado, USA - sediment 16ft 3 (version 2) | ecosystem: Environmental > Terrestrial > Deep subsurface > Rock core/Sediment | place: Rifle, Colorado... | reverse complement strand
AGACGAAGATCTCTAGATAGGGAGGAGACTCCGCGCTCTCGCAGGTAAGTTGCTGATCCGCAAGGTAGTACTCAGCGCCTTCGCCGATGGATTCGAACGGGGTTGAAGCCGTTTCGTCATCAGGGTTGGGAGTGGTAACGGCCTGAGCAGTAGCCTGTAGGACGGCCAGATAGGCACCCAGATCTTCGGCGAGGCTGGCCAGGGCACGCGCCTCACGCTGGGTGGCATTGCTGGCCAGGGCCACCTGCGCCTGTGAACTCAGAGCTCGCACCGGGTCACTGTCCCCGAGCAAGGCCAGGCGGGCTTGGGCCCTTCCCAGGTCACTCGATGCCGCATAAGCCAGCGCTACCATCAGGCGATATTGCTCCTGATATGGCTCGGCCAGATTGGCTGGGCTGACTTCGTTGACTCTGGGAGGCCAGATCATCCAGGCCACGATCAAGCCTAGCACCAAACCAAGGACCAGGCCGGTGAGCAGGAAGAACGGTGGTTTTTGCTGAGGCTCGCGGATCATGGCGTGGGGGTTGGAGCGAAGGTGGGATTAAATTCGAGCAAAGCCAATTGCAACTCTTGCAGCAATTCTAGGTCGGCGACAGAGTAGCCGTTTTCGGTGCCAAAGGCCAGCGCTTCGCTGGCAAACACGTAGGGGTTATATCTTTCCCCCTGGCTGCCCAGGAAGGCGAAAGCGGCAACGGCGCGTTCCACATTATGGTCCGCCTGGTAGGCTTCAGCCAGCATGAGCACGTAGTCGGCCCGGAAATCTTGGCGCAACAGCGCGGGGCTGGCGTCATTCACGGAAACTGGCCGCACAACCCAGCCGTAGTAAACGGCTAAGATAAATCCGAGCAGGATAGTGATGCCGAACAGGGAGTAACGCGTCATCGTGTTTTCTGATGCAAGTTTTTAGCCAAGCCGCTCAAGGGCACGCTGGCTAGCTAGGACTTATCCGGCCGCCAAGATCTCTCGCAAGGCTGCCAACACCAGACTCACATATTTGCGCTGGCTGCTGTGGCCCATCAGGCCGATGCGCCAGATCTGGCCTTTGAGTGGTCCCAGGCCAGCGCCGACTTCGATGCCAAAATCCTCCAGCAGGTGATTCTTTACTTTGTCGTGGCTGGCAGAGGGAGGGACTTTGACCGAACTGACGGTGGCCAAGCGGTGTTCGCGCTTGACCAGCAATTCCATGTCTAGCTCCTCGAGACCTTTCCAGAGCTGCTCTGCGTTTTCTTGGTGGCGGTAAAAACGCGCCTCCAGACCTTCCTCGACAACCAAACGCAAAGCTTCGTGCAGGGCATAGTTGAGCTGGATAGGGGCGGTGTGGTGGTAGGTGCGCTCCTTGCCCCAATATTTTTGTACCTCCCTCAGCGAGAGATACCAGGAGCCCACCTGTGTCTTACGCTTGGTTAACATTTCTTCTGCGCGCGCCCCCACGGTGATAGGGGCCAAGCCGGGTGAGGCGGACAGCGCTTTCTGCGAACCGCTGAAGGCCACGTCAACATCCCAGGTATCCGTCTCCACGGGGACTCCGCCCAGGGTAGCCACCGTATCTAGAACTAATAAGGCGCCGTGCTTGTGAGCCGCCTTGGCGAAGTCTGGGATGTTTGGTTGGAGCGCCCCGGAAGAAGTCTCTCCGTGCACAATGGCCAGCATCTTATAGCTTTGCTTGCTTAGCGCCTGCTCAACTTCCGCCAGGTCCAGAACCTGGCCCCAGGGCACCGCGATGCGATCCACGATGGCCCCATAGCGGCCAGCCATATCCACCATGCGTTCGCCAAAATAGCCGATAACCCCGATCAGCACATGGTCGCCGGGTTCGATGAAGTTGGCCAGCGCGGCCTCCATGCCGGCGCTGCCGGTGCCTGAGACCGGGATAGTTAGCCGGTTCTTGGTCTGGAAAGCATAGCGCAGCATCTCCTGCACTTCGTCCATGACGTGCAGGAAAGCCGGGTCCAGGTGGCCGATGATCGGCATGGCCAGGGCTTGGGCTACGCTGGCAGGCATGTTGCTGGGGCCTGGGCCAAGCAGGATGCGTTCCGGCGCGTGGAATGTGGGGGCAGCGTTCGATTCGGTCAAGAATGGCTCCTCTCGCGGGGTTCTAAGGTAAGTTTACCATTCGGGGTCAAGCGATTAGCTGTTGCGGCATGCTCCTTGGGTACAGCAAACATAAGACCCCACTTAAATTTGGCGGCCGTATTTACATGTAGAATCTTCCGCGTGTCCGCCGTGAAACTCGTTCAGGTAGTCGCACTTATCAAACGCCGTCGCACCAGGACAGCGGCACACAAGCGGGCGTTCAGCCAGCATGCCTTACGGGCCGGGGTTGGGCTATTGGCCGCCTTAGGTCTTGTGATGGCCACCTTGGCCACGGCCTCCTTGCCGCTTTATCTTTATCTCACCCAAAGCCTGCCGCCCGCGGAAACCCTGGAGGCTTTACTGGATCCACAATATGGGGAGCTTTTGCTGCCGACGCGCTTTGTTGATCGCACCGGGCAGCAGGTTTTATTGTCGCTTGAACCGCCTGCGGGGCCGCGTTCTTTTGTGGCCGCTGCCGATAATTACTATTTAGCCGCGGCTTTTATTGCCAGTCAAGACCCTGGATTTGGAGAGGTCACGGGGCGTGATTTGCTTGATCTGGATAGAGGGCCGCAGGGGATTGCCGAGCATCTGGTAAGCAAGTTACTGCTGACTGCGGAACCCGAAGGCTGGGTGAAATCGCTGCGCGCCCGTATTTTGGCCGCGGATGTAGTGGCGAAATATGGTTATCAACAAGTCTTGACTTGGGCCTTGAACACCGCCAGTTTTGGTTATTGGACTTTTGGAGTGGAAAGCGCCACCCGGCTTTATTTTGATAAGCCTGCTGCACAACTGTCACTGGCGGAAGCGGCCTTACTCGCTGCAGTGGGCCAGGCGCCTGCGCTCAACCCCCTCGATGCCCCTGAATTAGCCATTGAGTACCAACACCTGATCCTGGCCTCGATGCACGATCAGGCGCTGATCAGCGATGATGAGTATGAAGCTGCCCTGGCGGAACCGCTGGAGTTCTCTATAGGCGCTGTTACCCCCGGCAGCCAGACGCCCGAGTTCATGGCGCTAGCTTTGCAGCAAGCGGAGGCAATTCTGGGTGCTGAGCGCCTTCAACTTGGCGGGCTCACTGTGGTCACGACGTTGGATTATGACATCCAGCAGGCAGCTTCGGATCAGCTTGCAGGCACAGCGAGCGAACTTGTCGTGCTGGATACGGTCAGCGGTCAAATCCTCGCCTTGGTCGGAGCGGCCAGCGAGAACAAGCATCCGGCCACTAACGTGCTGACCCCATTCATTTACTTGAATATCTTTGCACAAGGCCAAGCGCCTGCTTCTATGGTTTGGGACTTGCCGCAGACCACTACATTCTCAGCCGCGGATTATCAAGGCCCACTGACCATGCGCCAGGCTTTAGCCACCGGCCGTCTTTCACCGGTCGAGGGATGGATCGAGCAAGTCGATGAAAACCTTGCCGACTTATTTGTTGCGCTTGGTTTTGACAACGGTCGTTCACTGCTCAGCGCCCTCAATGTGGCGGCGGCTTACAGCATTTTGGCAAACAGCGGCATGCTAGCCGGGCAGGCAGATAATGACCAAATCAGGCCAAGCGCCATCCTTTTTGCGGGAGACGCTAACGACCGCGCCATCCTCAATTTGATCACGCCCAGCACCCAGGTGATCACTAGCCCCGAACTGGCATTTTTAGTTACGGACGTTTTGGCTGACGCCGGCCTTTGGCCAAGTTCATCGCCAGCCCTGTCTGACCTCAACAGGCCATTGGCTATTTTTCAATCGGGTGAAGATGGAGAATGGCATGTTGGATACTCCCCACAGCGGACCGTAGCATTCTGGACTGAAGCCGATGCGACGGAGCCTGACCAGTTCTTCTCTCAACTTCTCGACTCTTCCCATCAAAACTTGCCGGTAAAGAATTGGAATTTTCCACCTGGGTTAAGTTCTCTAACCGTTTGCGTCCCGTCAGGATTGTTGCCAGACGAGGATTGTCTGCAGACGCGGCGTGAACTGTTCCTTTTCGGTAATGAACCTACCGAAACGGATTCTTTGTACCAGCGCGTGGCGATCAACAAGGTGAGCGACAAACTGGCGACGGTTTTCACTCCCCAGGAATTTATCGAAGCGCGCTTGTACTTGAACCTGCCACCCGAGGCAAAAGTTTGGGCGCGGCGGTCAGACCTTGAGCTGCCCCCTGAGAATTACGATCCCGTTTCGCTTTTGGAGCTGCAGCGCGGCCCGTTGCTGATCGCCCAGCCTGCGTCCTTCAGCGAAGTCAGTGGGGTGGTCGATATCGTCGGTCTGTTGGCCGAGGGGACCGTTGCTTATGATATTCAGGTGGGTCAGGGACTCTTTCCCACGCAATGGATGCTGCTCACTGAGCGGAAAGCAAATTCAGGTGTTAGATTGCGCGCTGAATGGGACACCCGCGGTCTGGATGGCGCCTGGGCGATCCAATTGCAAGCCTGGGATGAAGCTGGAAACCTGACGAGGGCTTACGCCATCGTGACGATAGTCAACTAGGTTCGCTGCCGGCGTAAGCGCCAGGCTAGCAAGCCAGTAAGCAGAGCTAAAAACGCCAGGACGAATTCCAAAGAGCTCGCATTCTGTTGCATAAAACTGCGCAATTCAAATGGAGCGGGTTCATCCACCATAAGCCGATCGGCTTCTTCGGGCGCGACGAACAAGTTGTATTCTTCTGTCGGCTGCGGAGCTGTACCGCCAATCTCGGGGGTTGCGGTTTCGCCCACTTTCATGTCGGGCTCTTGGGCCAAAAAGGCGGCAGGCGGCTCTTCGGCCGCGGGGGCGGCTCCGAACGATAGCCCGCCGGAAGCCCAATAATCACCCAGCAGGACCACCACAAGCATCAGGGTGGCAGCCGCTGAAACCAGGTTCAGGCTGTTCCAACCACCCCAGGCGCGCCGTTGGCCGGCTTCGGCCATAGCACGCGTTAAGATGAAATTGTGCGGGGTGCGCCGTTGCGGGGCGCGCCGCAGCAAAGCGCGGGTGCTTTCAATTGCTTTTAAGGCAGCGGCCAGGGATGGGTCTGCTTTAAGACGCTGTTCGAGTTGGCTGTGCTCGCGCGAACTTAGCGCCTTGTCCAGGTAAGCAGAAAGGCGCTCCAAGTCGCGGGGAGAGATGCCAGATATCACGATGTTTCCTCAGTATGTAGACGGAAACGGTCAGGCAGTAGTTCCATGAACCCCTGCAGGCAGCCTTGCAGCCGCGTGCGGGCGCGAGCCAGGCGGCTTTTTACGGTCCCAAGTGGGCGCTTGAGGACTTCCGCCGCCTCAGCGTAATCCATTCCTTGGACATCAACCAACACCACCGCGGCGCGAAACTCGGCTTCCAGCTGATTTAGGCAGCGCTGGATGGCCGCGCTCAATTCCACGCGCTCGGCTAGTTCCTGCGGTCCCTCCCCAGGATCTGCCATCCAGCGAGGTTGCAAAGGTTCCTCACCCTCGCGGCCCTCAGGTTCGAGTTCAGTTTGTGGGCGGCGTTTGCGGCGGCGCAGTTCGTCGTAGCAGCCGTTGGTCACGATGCGCAACAGCCAGGCCTTGAAGGAACCGCCGCGGTAGCGGTGCAAGTTACGGTATGCGGCAATAAAAGCTTCCTGGGTGGCATCCTCCGCAGACGCGTCGTCGCCCAGCAAGCGATAAGCCACGTTGAAGGCCAGACCCTGGTAGCTGATCACCAGGTGGTTGAAAGCCTCCAATTCACCTTGCTGGGCGGCCTGGATGAGTTGGATCTCATCCATTTTGCCTCCAGCGGGAGCCCATGGCGAGGACATAGAAGCTGCGAGAGACAAGTAAACCGAGGGCGATTGCCCCACCCATGATTAACGCAAACAAGGGAACTAGCGGCGTTCCCAGCCACAAGGCGCGCAAAGCTGCTGCCGGTAGCACAGCGATAGCGGCCCCCACTGGTACGCGCCACAATTGCGCCCACTGGCCGGCAATTTGTGGTTGGTAGAGCTTCAATGCAGCCGCGGCCAGCACCCAAATTAGATAGAACGGGATGAAGGTGAACGGCAGCCGCTCCCCAAGCACAGCGTCTATTTGATGGAAGCGCAGCCCCAGCAGGGTCACGATAAGGATGGCAACCGCGTCGTCTATGAGCAGAAGCACAGAGGGCAAGGGCATAGGCTGGTTTTACCACAAACAGTATAAAGGCACTCGTAAAGTTGTTGTTGTAGTGGTCTGGGGCTTAAAGGGTATAACAACAACAACTTTGGGCTGAGCCGTATTTGTCAAGTTGACCTAATAACAACATGGGGGCTAGGGGTTTATGACAATGTGACAAGAGACAAGGGCAAGTGGATAGCGTAACTGGCCAAGCGGAGAGTTTAGAGTTCCCACAAGGGATATTGATATCAGGATCAAGGTGATTTAGGGGAAAAGAGCAATGATTGTCAAGGAATGGGTGTGTATTTCCTCCGGGGCTGGTCGAGCTGGGGGATTGCTTCGAATTGTTGCGCAAGTCTCGCAAAGACGGCGGGAGTAGGCTTGGGATCGCTTCGACTTGCTCGCAGCTCAACCAGTGGCCGCTATTCGTGAGGTAAGGTCAATAGCGTTGCATGCCAGCACGGCAATGGTATAACTACGGTCGTATGGAACCTCAAGGGTTAGAGTTGGGCCGCATCAAGGTGATCTGCCTGGACGTAGATGGCACGCTACGTAAAACCGACGAGCAATATACGGCGCGCATCAATACGCTGCTCAGCCCACTGCGGTGGGTATCACGGCGCAATACTTTGCCGATTGCCCGATCCATCGTCACACGCTTCGAAGACCCGGTGAATAACCTGTTCACGTTTGCCGAGCGTTTACACGTCCACGCTCCGCTGCACAAATTAGTGGATGTTGCCAATCCATGGAAGCGGCGCCGCTCCCGGCCCGGTTATTACCAGATGATCCCGGACTTGCAACCGGCCATCGAAAAATTGGCTTTCAGCTATCCGTTGGCAGTCATCAGCGTGCGCGGCGCGGTGGGGACCAAACATTTCCTGCAACAAACGGGTTTGGCTGAGTATTTCACATATGTAGTCTCGGGGCAGACGGCGCGCCATTCCAAGCCCTATCCACACCAGGTGTATTGGGTGGCGCAACAGATGAAGATCGATCCAAGCCAATGTCTGGTGGTTGGAGATACGACTATCGATATCCGTGCGGGACGGACGGCTGGGGCGCAGACGGTTGGCGTGCTCTCCGGTTTCGGCAAAGAATGGGAATTACGCGCGGCAGGAGCGGACCTGATCCTACCCAGCGTCGCTGAATTGCCTGGGGCGCTGGGCCTGAAATAGGTCTTTCAAGTTCGAGGATTGGGGGAAATGCAACCTTCCTCAATAGCAGAAATAGGCTGGCTTTTTATTTGCTTAATCGATTTAGGAAGTTCTGGTAGCGTTCCGCGTTGGGGGGATTGAGCGCCAGGATGGCGCGCACCGCGGCTTTGGCGCCTTCGCGGTCCCCGGAATCCACCATTAATTCACCGACTTTATTCCACTGGCGGATGGCCTCCTCACGCTGGCCGTTCTGCTGGTAAGCCTCGGCCAGCCGGCGGTTAGCAAGAGCAAAACGCGCATTCTCGGCGACCAGACTGACTAGAAAAGTGGCTACGTCTTGGTCGCGGCCGCGGCTATTAAGATACGATAGGTAATTATCCAGTTCGGTGTTGGCCTTGGCTTCCTGCCCAAGGCGCAAATTGAGCTGCACCAGGTTGAGGCGGGCGGTTTCGTCGTTGGGCGCCAGGGTGCGCAACTGCTCGTAAACTAGCAGCGCCTTGCGCCAATCGAGACGCTGCAGGTCTATATCGGCCATCTGGTGCAAGATCTGCACGGACCAGGCAGCATCCACCTCAGTGCCCTGCGCTAACCGCATAGCTTTCTCATAGGTGTCCCGGGCTATGTCCAATTGTGCCAGGCGGTAATAAACATCAGCCAGTTCAAGGTATTGATTGGCAGCTTCTTTGATCTGCCCACGGGCGGTAAGCTGCTCAATCAAGTGAATACGGGCCTCTACATCAAGGGGGGATATGGTTAGGATACGTTCGTAGATCTGAGTCGCCCGGTCCCCTTCGCCGCGCGCCGAATATACCCGCGCCACCGTGGACAGTTTTTCGATAGCTTGCTGCGGACGCGCGTTCATTAGCAGCAATTCACCCATTTGGACGTGCAGCGGCAGATAGGTGGGTGAAAACTCCAATGCGGTATAGGCCTCTTCCATCGCCCCGCGGAAATAGCCTTCGCGATAGATCCTGTTAATGCGCGCTAATGCATCCACTAACTGGGCGCTATTGGAGTGCGTCAGGATATCTGCAACGGGAAGCGGCGCGAGATCGTGGGGCGAGCTCAGCAATTGTCCACGGGCTTCATGCACACTGCTGCGCCAGTTCGACTGCACCAGGAGATGGCGGATATTCTCGCACAGCAGCTTGGTGGCGCCTTCATCAGTATTATGCGCTGCGGCAGCGATTAGCGGCTCATATTGGCCACGTAAAGCTTCGGCTTTGTTCTCGGGGACCACAGAGGCATCCGCTATTTTCAAAGCCTGGAGATATTCGACGACAGCTTCGGGGAAGCGGTTTTGCGTACCCAGGTAGTCCCCCATCAACAAGCGGGAGGCCAGGGCAAAATCCAGGTGTTTTACCGCCTTTTGGAAGCTGCGCTGGGCTGTCTCGCTCTCCCCTTCGTCGGTAAGTAGCAAACCTAGCACAAAATGCGCCGCAGGATGGTCTAGCCCAGCCTCAATAGCCGCCTTCAATTCCTCAGCGGCGATTTTATATTTGGCTTGGGTATGGAGTTGGATGGCCTGGCTGAGGTGGCGGATGATGGCGCGTTCGTCGAAGCCGCGCGCCAACAGGCCGTCGGAAACAACCCGCGCAATGGAACGCAGGCTGGCTGTTTTCTTAACCGGCTCCGCTATTCCCGGCGTCAGGTCAAAAAGCATGGCAGCCAGGGCTTGCAACGCGGCCTGGGTGGCTTCTTCAATGGGGTTAGGTCCCTGCTCCAGTTCAAGCCGCGCCGTCTTTTTAGGCGCTGGTTTAGCGGAAGCCGCCGGCAATCGCAACGGGCCGCTGACGGTGCTTTGTCGCACCGGCTTGGGCAGCATTTTGAACGCTTGTAACATGGCGACGGCTTGCTGGGCTTCAGAGTTTTTTGGGTTCAGTTTTAGCGCACCCTCGGCGGTTTTGCGCGCCTCATCGATCATCCCGGCATGCTGTTGCAGCGCGGCCACGGAAATGTATTCTGTAATCGCCTGGGGGGTGCGCCCCAGCGTGCTATACAACTGGGCCAACCGCGCATGGGCATCGATGTTATCGGGGTCCAGGCGGATGACGCGTGTCCAATTGTTGATCGCTTTATCGGCATCGCGCAGCTTATGGTAGAGCTCCGCAGCCCGCATGGAATATTCTACGGCTTCGCTGGTCCGCCCGGTTTGCTTGTAGATGAGCGCGGTCTTTTCGACTGGGAGCGGATCCTCAGGAGAAAGGCGAGCGGCGCGTTTATAAAGTTCCAAGGCCTGCGCAAGGTTGCCCAGTTCAAAATGGGCTAAGGCCAGACTGTTCAGGGTAGGGGAGTTATCGGGAAATTCCTGTAAGGCGCGGCTGTAGTGCTCCACTGCCTCCTGCCATCTGCCGTCCCAGGCAGCGGAATGGCCTTGATTCATGGAGCGGCGAAAAACTTCCTCGTTGCCGTGCAGGGTGACCATAGCGATTAGTTGCGCAGAAAGTCTAGCACAATCTGACTAAACTGCTCCCGTTTTTTTATAAGGATGACAGCGGTGCCGGCTGTCTTTACGACGCATCGCACATAGATAGGCGTAGAGTCTAGAGGTTGAAATCCTGCAACTCACCCCAGTTCTGCCCCCATTTCACATCAGTCGCCAAAGGCACCTTTAATTTGTAGGCCGAACCGAGTTCTTGGCTTACCAGCCGCGCCGTTGGCTCCACTTCGTCTTCAGGGACTTCGAGTACCAATTCATCGTGCACTTGCAGCAACAGGCGCCCCTGTAGCCCTGCTTTGGGTAAGGCCGAAGCCACGCGCAGCATAGCCAGTTTCATGATGTCGGCTGCCGTGCCCTGGATAGGGCTGTTGATCGCCTCGCGTTCCAAGCGGCCGCGCAATACGTAGTTGGTGCCATCCTTCAGGCCAGGGAAAAAGCGCCGCCGACCCAACAGGGTTTCGACGTATCCCAATTTGCGCGCCTGCGCTTTGGTGTTCTCGATGTAGGCTTTTACCGCCGGGAAGCGCTGGAAATAAGCGGCAACAAAATTCTCGGCCTCCGCCAGGGTTAGCTCGGTAGCGCGGGTGAGGCCAAAGGGGCTCATTCCGTAGATCAGCCCAAAGTTCACCGCCTTGGCATTACGCCGAAGGTCGGCGGTAACCTCGTTCAGGTTGAGGCCGAGGATGGCCGCTGCGGTCGTGGCGTGAATGTCCTGGCCGGCGCGAAAGGCATCCAACATGGCCTGGTCATCCGCGATGTGCGCCACGATGCGCAGCTCGATTTGCGAATAATCCACACTGAGCAAATAGTGATCCGGGGAGGCGATGAAAGCTCGGCGTACTTTGCGACCAAGTTCGGTACGGATGGGAATGTTCTGTAAATTTGGGTCGCTGGAGGCAATGCGCCCGGTGACGGTACCCGTCTGATTGTACGAGGTATGCACGCGGCCGGTTCGCGGGTTGACCTCAAGGGGCAACGCGTCGAGATAGGTGGATTTCAGTTTGGAGAGCTCGCGATAATCCAGGATCCAGGGCACGATGGGATGCTTATCGCGTAACCCGTCCAGGATATCGGCAGCTGTCGAATAAGAGCCGCTGACCGTCTTGCGCACCCCAGCAGGCGGGTCGATCTTCATCCTGTCAAAGAGGGCATGAGCTAACTGTTGCGGTGAATTCAAATTGAACTCCTCGCCCACGTGCTTGTAGACTTCGTCAGCCATAAGCGCCATGCTCTTTTCCAGCTCAGCCGACATTTGATGGACAAAGGGTAAGTCCAGCATGATGCCGGTGCGTTCCATTTCAGCCAGAACGCGCACCAGGGGCATCTCAATCTCGTCAAAGATCTTCCTGCCGCTTATTTCGTCCATGCGGGTTTCCAGGATGGGTTTAAGCCGCAGCACTACCTCCGCGTCAGCGGCTGCATAAGCGGCAGCCTGCGCGATTGGGACCTGCGCCATGGTGACTTGCTTGCGCCCCGTCCCGATCAGCTCCTCGATATCCGACATTTGGATGTTGAGGCGTACCCAGGCCATGTTCTTCAGTCCCAGGTTGCGCGAGGCGGGATCCCGCAGCCATTCGGCGATCATGGTATCGAAGGAAAGCGGCGTCACTTCCAGGCCGTGACGGGCAAGCAGGATGTAATCAAAGCTGAGGTTGTGGCCTACTTTGGGAATTTTGGGGTCGGTCATCGGTTTGCGGATAGCGTGGATGACCTCGTCGATGGGCAATTGCCTTCCTAACTTGGGGTCATGCCCGACCGGGACGTAATAGCCTTTCTTCGGCTCCACAGCAAACGAGATGCCCACCAAGTCCGCGGCCATATGCTGCGTGCTGGTCGTTTCAGTGTCGAAGGAGATCACCTGCGCTGCCGAAAGGACCGTGACCAGGTCGGCCAAGGCCGCTTGGGTGGCTACGATCACGCAGGTCGTATCGAGGGCGGCCTTCTTGCTTACGGCTTGCTCGTCGGCGAAGAGGCCTAACTGCCCACCGCTGCTGGTGTCTTTTGGCACACCTAGGATCTCCGTCACGGTTTCCAGTCGTTTCATCAGCGAGCGGAATTCAAGCTGGCGGAACAGGGGCTCTACATCCTGCGGCCGGAGCCGGTTGGTGCGTGCCTGGTCCAGATCCAGCGGGATGTTCAGGTCCGTCACGATCTGGGAAAGTTTTTGGCTCAGCAGCGCTTTTTCACGGCCGTCCACTAATTTTTGTTTTTGAGCCGGCTTCAACTCGTCCAGATGGGCGTAGATGCCTTCCAGTGTCTTATATTGCGCCAGCAGGGCTGCGGCGCTCTTTTCGCCAATGCCGGGCACGCCGGGGATGTTGTCGGATTTATCCCCGGTGAGCGCCTTGTAGTCCACCACTTGTTCCGGGCGCACGCCGAGGAAATCTTCCACGTCCTTTTCGGTGTAATCCTTTGAATCAGCCAGGCTCTTACCCGGCAGGCTGACCATGACGCGCTGGTCCACCAGCTGCAGCAGGTCTTTGTCCCCGGTGATGATCTTGACGCCGATGCCCTGCTCGGCGATTTTCCTGGCTACGCTGCCCAAAATATCGTCGGCTTCGTAATTCTCCATTTCCAGCCGAGGGATGTTGAAAGCATCCACCAGTTCGCGGATGCGGTCGATCTGTGTGCGCAAGTCATCCGGCATCTTTTCGCGTGTGGCTTTGTAATCTTCAAACAGGTCGTCGCGGAAAGTGCGGCCGCGGTCGAAAGCCACAGCAATGTAATCGGGTCGCTCCTGTTCCAGGATACGCAGCAGCACCGAGGTAAATCCGAAGATGCCGGCGGTCGGTTCGCCGGAGGTGGTCACCCACCGGCTGGTGCCGGCACCTGCGCCGGTCAGCGCAAAGTAGGTGCGGTATGCCAATGCGTGTCCGTCGATTAAATAAAGCATTGGGGGCATGGGTTTGATTTTACTCGCTAAGTGGTCAGCCAGTCTCCGCGGGTTGGAGAACAGGTGAGGGTCAACAATCTTTAACCGGGGATGGCACAGAAATTGAAACCATCCATCGGTTTGGCCTAATCTATGTACCCCTGTGTATAATCCCAACCGTAATTCTTCCTTCTCATGAAAAACCTCAACGCAACGATCGATAAACAACTTGTCGCTGGCCTTGCCTGGTTAGAAACACGCAAGCAACTCGTATTCCTAATCTGCTTAATCCTCCTGGCCTTGGTGGCGGTTGCCGTTTTGATATGGAGCACGAGTGAACATGGTATCGGCGTGCGCAGCGATTCGGTCGAATATATCTGGGGTGCGGAAACCCTATCGCGTGGTATCGGCCTGGGCCGTCTGAGCGGTGAAGGCGACTTCAAGCCAATGGTTCAATTCCCACCCCTGTATTCCCTCTTGCTCGCTGCGTTTGAGTGGATAGGTGTGGGGGCCTGGGACGGCGCGCGTTGGCTGGCAGCCTTCTTTTTTGCGGCCAATGTGGCGCTGATCGGCCTGGCAACCTTTCGACTCACCGCCTCGCGCCTTTTTGCTCTGGCCGCGGCTTCTTTTGCCCTGCTGGCGCCAGCGGTATCCGAAGTCAATCTGTGGGCGATGACCGAAGCGCCCTATGTAACCTTTGTGTTGTTCGGTTTCCTTTTGCTAGATGAATTCTTGAGCAAGGATAAGGATCGGTTTTTGATTTATGCCGCGGTCTGCCTGGGCTTGGCATTCCTCACCCGCTATGTCGGCGCAACTGCCTTGGGCGCCGCCGGCTTGGTGTTGCTCATGCGAGCGGGGAAGCCGTGGCAAGTCAAGTTCAAGGAGGTCGCCATATTGGCGGCTGTGGCCGGGCTGCCCATGGCATTGTGGTTAGGGAGAAAT
>Ga0209619_10002406_pt1 | contig 13587 bp, 10 predicted proteins | sample Rifsed16ft3_FD_184011 | JGI IMG/M metagenome (GOLD analysis project Ga0209619, IMG submission 184011) | Soil microbial communities from Rifle, Colorado, USA - sediment 16ft 3 (version 2) | ecosystem: Environmental > Terrestrial > Deep subsurface > Rock core/Sediment | place: Rifle, Colorado... | reverse complement strand
TCTTCCTTTACCTGTGGACGGGATGGTTGTCAAAGGTTTCGGACGGGAGGAGGATCCTAGATTCCATACTGTTATTTACAGAAAGGGTATTGTTATTGCAGCAAGAGAAGGGGAGGATGTTCGTTGTATTTATTCTGGAGTTGTCGTTTTTGCAGGAAGGTTTGCCGGATATGGAAATCTTGTAATAGTTAAACATGGAAATAATTTTTATTCAATCTATGCGCATATATCCACTGTTGCAAAAAGGGTTGGGGACAAAGTTTCAGAAAATGAGGTTATAGGATATGCCGGAGATCCATTATCTGCGTTAGAAGGCGGGTTGTATTTTGAACTGAGAAATGGAGGCACCCCGCTCGATCCGGCGGAATGGTTGAGTATCAAATAAAAAGGAGGAATTTATGACTACAAGAATATCCAAAATACTTATTGCACTACCGATAATTATCTTCATTGCTTTGATTATTACGGGAGGAACGGTATGCAAAAACAAAGCTCAGGCAGGGAATCCCTATGAAAGCATAGGCCTGTTCACGGAGACGATGAAGAAGGTCCAGGACCTTTACTGGAGAGATGTGGATACAAAGGAATTAATCTACGGGGCAATAAAAGGGATGGTATCTTCTCTGGACAGATATTCCAGTTTCATGACGCCAGATCAGTATAAGGATATGCAGGCTGATACAAAGGGCAGTTTTGGCGGAATTGGAATAGAGATAACTGTAAAGGACGGTGTTCTTACTGTTGTCTCTCCTATAGAGGATACTCCTGCTTTCAACGCAGGGATTCTTGCAGAGGACAAAATACTGGAGATTAACGGGGAATCAACGCAACATATGAATGTATATGATGCGGTTAAAAAAATCCGCGGGCCCAAAGGTTCAACTGTTATTCTTACGATAATACGCGAGGGCTTCAAATCTCCTAAAAAGTTTACTCTTTCCAGAGAAACGATAATAGTGAAAAGTGTAAAATATAAATTACTTGAGCCCGGATACGGATATGCGAGAATTACCCAGTTCCAGGAGAGAACGGATACGGATCTTAAAAAGGTCTTGGATGAGATGATGGGTGCAGGTGCATTAAAAGGACTTATTCTGGATCTCCGGTCAAACCCCGGAGGTCTGCTTGATCAGGCACTTAAGGTTTCGGATTTGTTTCTCTCTTCAGGTTTGATTGTTTATACGGACGGCAGACTGGAAAACCAAAAACAGCGTTTTGAGGCTAAAAAAGGCGATGATTTTTCGGATGGTAACATGATTGTTCTGGTGGATGGCGGCTCTGCAAGCGCTTCAGAGATTGTGGCAGGCGCATTAAGGGATAACCAAAGGGCAGTTTTGCTTGGGACAAAAACATTTGGAAAGGGAACTGTTCAAACCATATACCCAATGCAGGATGGTTCTGCTATCAGGCTTACAACAGCACATTATTATACCCCCGGAGGCGAATCAATAGAAGAAAAGGGAATTATCCCCGATATTGTGGTCCAATTGGAAAAAACTACTCAAGCAGAAGTCAATGGGGAGCAGAAAAGCAGCTATAAGGAAGTGGATCTGAAGAATGATATTCAATTGCAGCGCGCCCTTGATTATCTTAAGAGCTGGAATATCTTTTCAACTAAATCAAAAAACGGCAATAAAGTGGAGGCGCGAAACTGATTCAGTCTGACTAAGATAGCAACAATAGATAAATTATCTGTAAAAAAATTTCATTTTTAAACATTCTTTTCATTTTGCTACATTTGAGGGCAAAGCATTGGTGAATTTTTAAGAAAAATAAAAGGATTATTGTATAAATTGTGGTATGTTTTTTGCAATTAAAGATAATTACTTATGACAAGAAAAAACTGTTGGGAAATATTAAAATGCGGGCTTGAGCCCGGGGGGCAGAACGCGGACAAGCGCGGGGTTTGCCCTGCAGCGATTGCCACTGCCCTATCTGGTGTTAATTCAGGCAGGAACGGCGGAAGGGTTTGCTGGGCGGTTGCTGGCACAATGTGCAACGGCGAGATTCAGCGAAGCTTTGAGGATAAAGAATTTATGTGCCTTGACTGCGCCGTTTTTAAGAAGATTTTAAAAGACGAGGGGCTGAAGCAAATCCGGCTTTTTCCAAAAATTCAGGAATATGCCTGAATTTGAATCGCTGATCACTGATACATCATCATAAGATAAAGTGCCCGCAATTTTCTTAAAAATTCTGTGGGGGATCTTGTTAACCTCAGGATTTTAACGATATAACTTTTCCGCAGATAGAATCTTTGAAATGCCGATCTGACAAGTTTTGCAGTTTCCTCTCTGGATAGTGAACCATCAAGATATATATCCTGATATTCCATTGCGGGATCAAGGGTGAAATTTTTGAAGATATCCTCTGTTTTCCCGTCTCTCAGCGCATCATTGTATAGTTTCGTTCCCGGTTGCAGGGAAAGCGGAAGGAACTGCGCGTAATCAGGCTCTGTCTTTATGGCGAAATTTATTGTATCCATAATCTCTGCTCTTGTTTCGCCGGGAAATCCTAATATAAAAAACGCAACGGTAATAAATCCGTATTTTTTTGAAATCTCTATTGCTTTTCGTGCTTCATCAACAGCGAATCCCTTTTGCATCATGCCTAAAACCCTGTCAGTGCCCGCCTCAATTCCGAACTGGATCCGACTGCATCCTGCTTCCCGGAGTGCTTCTGCCATTTCCTTATCAAAGGTTTCAACCCTGCCCATAAAACTCCAGGATACACCTATTTTTCTTCTTACTATCTCCCTGCAAATTTCCAAAACTTTTGTCTTGTCAACATTGAATGTATCATCCACAAGATTAATCATTCGGAACCCCATACCACTGCATTCCTCCATTTCTACGGCAATGCTTGATGGAGACCTCTGAGTAAAGACTCTCCTCGCAGGTTTGCAGAATGTGCACCTGAAAGGACATCCGCGGCTGGTGAGCAATGATGTTGCTGTGCCGGGTTTGTCAACGACTATATAATACCTGTCTTTTGGAACAAGGCTTCTATCGGGAAAGGGCAGTGCGTCGAGGTTTCTGATTATTTTGTAATTTGTATTGCCGGCAATCTCGCCGTTTTTTTTGTATAGCACCCCATCCATTTCACCGGTCCAGTTTCCTGAATCTATTGCACTGACCACGCGTGTGAATGATTCTTCCCCCTCTCCTGCAACCACTGCGTCTATAAAATCCATGGAGATGACCTCTCTTGGGTAAATGGAACAATGCGGGCCTCCGAATACCACATGGATATTCCTGTTGAACGATTTGGCTATCCGAGCAAGTCTGTAAGCGCGGTGCAGGGTCGGTGTGAATGCAGAAATTCCTACCACCTGTGGATTTAACCTTGAGATTTTTTCCCTGAAAGCATCCTCAGTATTTTTATAAAGCTGTCCGTCAAAGACAGCAATGTCCGTGTATCCGTGTTTTTTCAGCATAGAGGCTAAATAAAGCACACCGAGTGGCGGATATGATCCCTTGCCTTCGGTTATTAGTTTAGGCAGGTAGAGCCTTGGATTATTTTTGTATGTTGGCAGCGCAAGAAGAATTTTCATAAGATGATTTTAACACAGTATGGAAATTTTATGAAGACTCCGCTGTGTAATCTTTATAATTTAACCTGCCATTTCATAAATATAATTTGGTATTATCCCTTATATTTATAGTTGACATAAGTTGGGGGTTGCGGGATAATAGATGCAGTGAGAAAAAATATTATCCTTTTTTTGCCCCTTTTAATCCTTTCGTTGGGAAATTCAGCTTATGCAAAAGACAAGGGTGATGTCTATTATGAAAGGGTGAAAACGGAATATCTGGAATTTTTCCGCTCCGGAACAAAGCAAAAAAGTTCATCTGAATGGGATAAGATTATCAATGAATTTCAGACCGTTGCGAATGCTTATCCAGGCAGTGGCAAAGCGCCGGATGCCCTTTACATGACTGGCGAACTGAGCCTTGAAGCTTATAAGCGGTTTAATAAGGACAGGTTTCTTGAAAAAGCGATTCTTGCATATTCAAAATTATCAAGAGAGTACAGCAAGAGCAGCCTTGCAGATGATGCCCAGTTAAGGGTTGCGGATATCATGAGGTTATACAGAAAGGATTATAAACGCTCAGTAATAGAATACAAGCGGTTGATTGATAAATTTCCAAAAGGGGATCAGCTAACTAAGGCAAAATTTTGGCTTGATAAGTTAATCCGGACTGCGGGTGTCTTCAAACCCGCAGAACAGAAACCACCGAATGTTTCTGTTACCGGTATAGAAACCTGGTCAGGCGAGAATTACACAAGGGTTTCGATCACTCTTTCAGGAAATGCTGAATTTGATCACTCTATCCTGCAGGAGGATGAGGGATCTGGCCGGCCCAAGAGAATAATGGTTAATATCAAAAATGCCGTAATTAAGCCCGACCTAAAAGAGCCTATCCCGATAAAGGATGACCTTCTTCAGCAGATTCGATCGGGTCAATTTTCTTCTGACGCGGTCAGGATTGTGATGGACCTCAGGTCTATCGGAGAATACAATCTCTTTTATTTTGATTCCCCCTTCAGAATAATTGTGGATATATTCAGTGAAGGGAAACAAGTTTCCGATGTACTTGATAACATTCTGCGGGAATCTGATAGTGTCGCTGTTAAAAATGCTACCGAAGAAACAAAGCAAGGTGTTTCCTCCCTGGTTTTAGCAAAGCCAATGCCTCATATCTTTATTGACCCTGGACACGGAGGAGAAGATCCGGGAGCGTTAAGCTACAGCAGAAAAATAATGGAGAAGGATGTTGTTCTTGGTATTGCGAAGGAATTGAGGAAAATACTTGAAAGTAAAGGCTACAGGGTAAGCCTTAGCAGGGAAAACGATGTTTTTATCCCGCTTCCTCAAAGGACCGCAATGGCAAATAAGGCTGACACAGATTTTTTCGTATCCATCCATGCTAATGCGAGCAGAAAGAGAAGCGCTGTCGGTATGGAGACATATTTCTTTGACCTTTCAAGCGACAAGGATGTGCTTAAACTTGCCGCAATGGAAAATGGCGTGTCCATAGACAAGCTGGATACTCTTCAGTTCATACTTACGGATATGGAACGGACTCCTATAAGGAATCAATCTTCAATGCTTGCTTCCTCAATCCAGAATGGGTTGTGGGGAGTGATTAACAGTCACGGTGTGAATACAAAAAACCTTGGAACAAAGCATGGTCCGTTTTATGTCCTGAAGGGTGCAAGAATGCCCAGCGTGCTTGTTGAAACAGCGTTTATAACAAATCCTAAGGAAGAGAGGCTGCTATCTTCCGATGGTTATAGAAAGCGGCTGGCTGAGGGTATTTCCCAGGGGATAGAAAAATATATAAAAACAATAGATCTAAACCCGGTTGCATTTTTGCCATAAACATGGATACCATTAATAAATTACTTGCAAGCGGCTCATCAAACTTGGAACTGAGTGTTGATTCAATCAAGGAGTACATCCTTCATGTAAAGGAAACCTTAGCCAGGCATAACGTCTCCGGCGGCAGCAGCAGTGAACTGGTCCGTATACATTCAGACATGATGGATTCTCTTTTGAGAGAACTCTTCAAAAAAAACATTGTCGGACCCCTTGATTCAGGCGCTGAAACTGTCGCTCTTGTCGGAGTTGGAGGGTATGGCAGACGGGAATTAAACCCTGCGTCAGATATTGATATATTGTTCCTTCAGGACCGGGGGGCAATGGCGCTTGCAGAGAATGTAATAATGAAGATGATCTATCCTCTCTGGGATGCGGGGGTGGATTTATCATACAGTGTAAGGGATGCGGAGGAATGCCTCGCGTTGATTTCTACCAATGATGCTGTGATGACATCACTATTGGATGCGAGGTTGATTGCTGGAAATCCGGAGATTTTTAAAAAATTTGAAAAAACAACGATGCTTGTCTATAGCCGGGAGTTTGATTCCATACTTGCCAGGATTCTTAAAACAGTTGCCCAGCGTAAGATGCGGTCACAGAAACCGTATCATTTTCTTGAACCGAGGGTTAAGGACAGCGAAGGCGGACTGCGGGATTTTCATACTATACGGTGGTGTATGACTCTGAAATTCGGAACCAGTGTTCTTTCTGATCTCCTCAATCTTAACCTGCTTGACAAGAGTTCCTACCATAAATTAATGATGTCCGTTGAATTTCTGTGGCGTGTCCGCAATGAACTCCATTTTTATTATAAAAGAAAACAGGATGAGATGAGTTTTGAAGATCAGAAAAGAATATCTTCCGCTTTTGGTTTTTCGGATACGCATAAGGAACTGGGGGTTGAGAAATTCATGAAAACATTCTTTATACATTCGGGGCATATACATGAAGCGCTTGAAGAGGTTCTTGACAAGATTGCTCCTGGCCGTTTGTTTAAAGAAAAATCAATACTTACAGGCCCGATACAAATAGATCCGCCATTTATATCCGACGGATACAATATTACAATTAATAAAAAGTCCCTGCTCAGGTCAAACCGGAATATATTAAAACTGTTCCTCGTGATAGCCAAAACCGGATTGCCTATTGATAACATTATCAAAATGCATTTAAAGAAAATGTTGCGCATTTTGAATAAGAATTCGATCGCCAGACATGATAATTTGAATATTTTTAATTCAATTTTCGAACAGAAATATGTATATGAAGCAATGCTTGCTATGTTTAAAAGCGGCATGCTCTTCAAAATCTTCCCGGAATTTAAAAAGGTGTATTTCAAGGTCCAGTATGATATCTATCATGTTTATACAGTGGATATTCATTCCCTTCTTCTCATCAGGGAATTGGATAGATTGAAACGCAAGGAATACAATAGCGAATTTCAGTTGCTGAACCAGCTCATGGAAGATGTTGCGGATATGCCCCTGCTGTACCTGGTGGGATTATTTCACGATATCGGAAAAGGCTACGGTAAGGGGCACTCAAAGAGGGGAGCAAGGGTAATAGAAAGGATTCTGATGCGGGCGGGTTTTAAGGAAGATAGGCGCAAGAGGGCGTCAAATCTTGTCCTGAATCATCTATTGATGTCAACAATAGCTCAAAGAAGGGACCTCAACGACCTTAAACAGGTAATAGATTTTGCTAAAATAATTGGCGACAGGGAAAACCTCAAGATCATTTACCTGCTTACTTTTGCCGATCTCAGATCCGTGGGTCCGGATGTATGGAATTACTGGAAAGCAGCACTGCTTCAGGAACTCTATCTGAAGGCCGAAGAGGTTCTTGAAAAGGGAGAGTTCAGTTCCTCTGTTTTGGAAGACGCAGTTATGCGAATTCAGGAAATGGTCAGGGCTGCTCTTCTGAAGAAATACAGCCGGGAGGAATGCGATAATTTTATAGAGATCTTTCCTATAAAATATTTTCTGGTCAATTCGGTAGATGATATAGTCAGGCATTTCAGCGTCCTGAAGGAATCAAGAGATGAAACTTTTATGCTTCAGAAGGAAGATTTTGAAGATAAAAAGTTTAGCAGAATAATTTTTTCAGCCAAGGATTCGCCGGGTCTTTTTTCCAAGGTTACAGGGGTTCTGTCATCCAATGGAATCAATATCCTGAACGCCCAGATAAATACCCTCAGGAACGGCAGGGTTCTTGATGTTTATCATGTGAACGAGATCACCGGCGAGGCTGTTACCGACAGATCGCGATGGGAGAGGACGCTGAAGGATTTTGATGATATCCTGAACTCCAGGACTGATATAAAAGATCTTGTCGCATCGCGTATCCGCTCGTCTATTCTTAAAAACAAAATTGTATCAAGGCTTCCGGCAAGAATTATCGTTGATAATGGGGTATCCGACCTCTACACTGTTATTGAAGTTTATTCAAATGACAGGCCTGGATTACTCTATACGATCACAAGCACTCTTTCGTCACTATCACTGAATATATGTACGGCAAAGATTTCAACGAAGGTGGATCAGGTCGCCGATGTTTTTTATGTGAGCGACCTTGGCGGAATGAAAATACTTGGAGAAGGCAGACTGAAAAAAATTAAGGAGGCATTGTCTGTCGCACTGAGGCAAGGGAATGGAAATGAGTGAGATATTAGAGAAACACCTTGATGATTTTATAAATTATTTGCTGGCTGAGCGCGGACTTTCCAGAAATACGGCTGAGGCCTATAACAGGGATATTTTAAAATTTTTTGATTTTCTTGAGAAAAAAAGTATTACAACTATAGGAGCAATAACGCGGAGTTATGTCATAGGATTTCTTGGTGAACTTAATGTTCAAAGGCTGAAACCTCAATCCATCAGCAGGGCGCTGGTAGCGGTAAGGATGTTTTTCAAGTATCTTAAATCGGAAGAGATTATTGCAAAAAATCCCGCAGCCCTGATTGAGAATATGAAGATTAAAAAGGCGCTGCCAAGGGTTATGCTCCTTTCCGATATAATGAGTATCATAAAGTCAATCCCGGAAGATACCCCGGCTGGGCTGAGGGACAGGGCGATGATAGAGTTGCTTTATGCTTCAGGGCTGAGGGTCAGTGAGCTTGTTAACCTGAAACTTGGCGACTTGGACCTGAATGTGGGTTACGCAAGGGTTTTGGGAAAGGGAGCAAAAGAAAGAATTGTGCCAATTGGCGGGTTCGCCACTGCAAGGGTGAGGAAATATCTTGATGTCGCACGGATAAAGCTTCAGGGCAACAGGCTCTCCGAGCATATCTTTATAAACAGGCTGGGCAAGAGGTTCACCAGGCAGGGCTTTTGGCTCCTTCTTAAAAAGTATGCAATGATTGCAGGAATAAAGGCAAAAGTAACCCCGCATATTTTCAGGCATTCCTTCGCTACACATATGCTTGAGGGCGGGGCGGACCTAAGAACGCTACAAGCTATGCTGGGACATTCTGACATCTCCACTACACAGGTTTACACGCATGTCAGTGCTGAGCATCTTAGAAAAATTTATAAGCGTGCTCACCCGAGGGCATAAATGCGACTTGAAGTGTTTGAAAAACTTCCCTCTGATGTTGCCGAGATTCTGGAATTCATCCAGAAAACAGGCTGGAGGCAGGATCGGAAAATATATCTTGTTGGAGGCGTTGTAAGGGACATTCTGCTCGGCCGGGATTCACAGGATATAGATATTGTTGTTGAAGGGCATGCGAGCGCCGTTGCCCGCGAGACGGCGAAAAGATACAACGCAGAAATAGTGGAACACCCGCGTTTTCTTACAGCAACAGTAAAATTCAGATGGGGGGAGGTTGATTTTTCCACAGCGCGAAGGGAGCGTTACCCAAAGCCTGCCTCGCTTCCGGATGTGGAGCCTGGCAGGATTGAAGACGATCTGAAACGCAGGGATTTTAGTATAAACGCTATTGCGGTAAGCCTTAACAGCGAGGGGCTTTTTTCGGTTCTTGACCCGTTTCACGGCGTTGAGGATCTGAGATCCGGAATAATGCGCATTCTTCACAGGAAGAGTTTTACAGATGATCCGACAAGGGCGTTCAGAGCGATAAGATACATGGCAAGATTCGGATTCAATATGGAGCCTCTCACAAAAAGGTTATTGGCAGAAGCCAGGGACAATGAGGTTTTAAATAATCTGACAGGTTCAAGAATATTCAATGAAATGAAGCTCCTGCTGTCAGAACCGGCGCCGGATATCTGCGTAATTTTGCTGAAGAAATACGGAATTCTCCGGTTTTTTTCAGAGCATCTGACTATCACATCAAAGATGCTGAAAACTCTTTCAAGAATTAGCCAGATAGTAAACGAATTCCCGTTGATTGAGAAATGGCGGGTCTGCATGATAGCGCTCCTTAAAGGATCGGGAGAGAATAGGATAAAGGATACTATAAAAATGTATCCAGTTGATGCAAGGCTGAAGCAGTGCCTTGAACTGTTAGAAGATTTTAATTATACACTTAAGGTGATCGGTGGCAAAAAAATTAAAAACAGCAGACTCTACGAATTGCTGGAGAAATTTCCTGATGAACTGATTCTTTACGGTATGGCTTATTCAGAGACTGCCGGTTTATGGAACAACCTGCAGAAGTTCCTCTCTGAACTTAAAGCAATGACTGCGCCGCTGGATGGCGGAGATCTCAGGTCAATGGGAATACCTGCCGGCCCGGCATATTCAAAAATATTGAGAGAACTTTTGTTCAAACGACTGGACGGGGAGATCACGACAAAGAACGAAGCAAAGAAATTGGTAAAAGTTGTTAAAGGAGAATAACCCCAATTTATAGACAAAAATTTTTATTTATGTTAATCTCAATCTAAGAATTTTATGAAAATTGGTATTGTAGGCAAGCTTACAAAGAAAGAAAATGCTCCGGTAATCTCAGATATTGTAAAATGGCTGGAGTCCAAGGGGTCTACCCCTGTTCTTGACAGCGAACTTGCCGAGTTTATAGGCTCTAAAGGCGGGATTCCGAAAAGCAAATTGCCGGCGAATATTGATATTATGCTGGTCCTTGGTGGAGATGGAACATTTTTAAGCGCGGCGAGACTATTGAATCAACAAAATGTTCCCATTCTGGGGGTTAATCTTGGCGGACTGGGTTTTCTTACCGAGGTTTCACTGAATGAGGTAAAGGTTGTTCTTGAGAGCGTTATCCAAGGCGAATTTGCCACAGAGAACAGAATGCTGCTCAATGTTCATGTCCACAGACACAGTGAAAGAATCGCGGATTATGTGGTATTTAACGATGTTGTGATCAATAAAGGCGCAATTGCACGGATAATTCAACTTGATATGCACATTGATGGCAATTATGTATGCACTTTCAGGGCTGATGGCCTGATTGTTTCAACGCCAGTTGGCTCGACCGCATATTCACTCTCTGCCGGAGGTCCCATTGTGCATTCAGCAATGAATTCCGTGATAATAACCCCGATATGTCCGCACTCGCTTACTAACAGACCGCTGGTAATACCCGACAGTTCCAGGGTTGATATTACAGCAAAAATTACAAATGGCGAGGTCTTTCTGACCCTTGACGGGCAGGTTGGATTTTCCATAAATGAGAGCGATGTTATTGAAGTGAAAAAGGCGGCGTCGGAACTAAAGGTTATAAAATCGCCTACCAGAAATTATTATGAACTGCTTCGGACAAAACTGCGTTGGGGTGAGTTCTGATAAATGCTTGCAGAACTCTTCGTAAAAAATTTCGCCATAATTAATGAACTTGCGTTGACGCTGGAAAGGGGATTTAATGCGTTTACTGGCGAAACGGGCGCAGGAAAATCTATCATTGTTGATGCCCTTGAGATGACAGTTGGCGGGAGGGCCGATGCGGATGTTGTCAGAACCGGATGCGAGGAGGCAGAGGTAACGGCCCGTTTTGATTTGTCCGGACATCCTGAAATTATTGGAATGTTAAAGGATAGAGGGATTAGCAGCGGCGGGGAGGTGATTTTCAGAAGGGTGATAACCAATGCAGGTAAAAGCAGGTCTTATATAAATGAAAAGATCTGCACTCTTGGTCTGCTGAAGGATATAGGAGAGAAGGTGCTTGATATCCACGGCCAGCATCAACACCAGAGCCTTTTGCATATTGAAACACATATTGATTATCTTGATCGGTTCGGCGGCCTAATCAAAATGCGCGAAGAACTGGCCGGAATGTATTACAACTGGAAGTCAATAAGAGAAAAGATTGACCTGTTGAAAGAGCAGGAAAAACAGAAGGCGGAAAAAGAGGATTTTTTAAGGTTTCAGTTAAAGGAGATCGCCGATGCGAATCTGAAGCAGGATGAAGAAACTGCGCTCAAGGAGGAAAGGCAGATCCTTCTGAACGCTGAAAGGTTAAGCAACTTCGTTCACGATGGCTTTGATAAGATATATTCAGGGGAAGGGTCGGTTATTGAAACGCTTTCTGCATTCGGTAAAAAATTGACGGATATTTCAAAAATAGATTCCTCCTTTTCATCTCTTGATCCGCTGATTGCTGATTGCCTTATGCAGCTGGAGGAAGTCTCCTCATTTCTGCGGGGTTATGATGAAAAATTAAATTTTCACCCCTCAAGGCTTGAAGATATTGATGAAAGACTTACGCTTATAAACAGGCTAAAAAAGAAATACGGAGACAGCGTTGAGGATGTCATCGGGAAATTGGAAAAATTTAAAATCGAGCTGGATGGGCTGGAGACGGTATCTGAAAGTCTTAAAAAACTTGAGGCTGAGGATGCTGCGGCATTTGAAAAATTAATAAAAGCATCTGCGGAGATCAGCAATCTGCGCGTAAAGGCTGCAAAGAATTTTAAAAAGAAGATTGAAGCGGAGCTCCATAATCTTGGAATGGATAAGGCCAGGCTTGAGATTTCCTTTATAAAAACAGAAATGACCCCTTTTGGCATTGACGGCGTTGAATTTCTGATTGCTCCGAATCAGGGCGAAGATATGCGGCCGCTTGTAAAAATAGCATCCGGCGGAGAGCTATCCAGGATTATGCTTGCTCTGAGACGGGTACTATCAGGTTTTTCCGGGGTTCCGGTGCTTGTATTTGACGAAATAGATTCTGGTATAGGCGGGAGCGTTGCTGATTCTGTTGGCAGGAACTTAAAGATGATTGCCCGTGAGCATCAGGTTCTATGCGTTACTCACCTTCCTCAGATTGCCTGCTATGCAGATAATCATTATACCGTCTGGAAGACCGGGGAAAGCAATCGTACTGTTACAAGGGTGAAATTAATGACCAAATCGGAAAGGATTGATGAGCTTGCAAAGATGGCAGGCGGTTTGCTTCTTACGCCTAAATCAAGGGAATATGCCAGGGAACTACTGGAGAGGGCGGGTTAAAATGGGACTTATACGCAAAGCAAAAATGTGCGATGTTCCTCAGATTCAGAATATAATAGAATCTTTTGCAAAGCGCGGAGAGATGCTGCCGCGTTCGCTGCTTGAGCTGTATGAAAACCTCAGGGATTTTTTCGTATATGAGGAAAACAGTCAAGGAACAGTCGGAGTATGTTCATTGCATTTTGGATGGGAGAATCTTGCCGAAATCAGATCCCTTGCGGTAAAGGATACCTTCCAGAACAGGGGCATTGGAGCCAAGCTTGTAAGGGTTTGTATTTCCGAAGCAAGGGCATTCGGAATCAGAAGGATTTTCTCCCTCACCTATAAGCCGGAGTATTTTTTAAAATTCGGGTTCAAATCAATTGAAAAAGAATTGCTGCCACAGAAGATATGGTCAGATTGCATGCGATGTCCTGAATTTCCCAAATGCAACGAGGTTGCTATATCTCTTGATCTTGAAAGACCATTTATTGAGGATGCATACCAGATACCACTTATAACGGCTGGAAACAATGAAAAACAGGACAATTGACAGTCTTGATTCCATGGCCGAGTTGTTATCCAGCCGCGTCGGGGATTGGGAGATCTTCAATATGAGGACGGAATCAACTCAGGTTGAAGCAAAGGGTGGAGAGATAGAATGTCGTTCTACCGGGATAGTTGATGGAATAGCGTTAAGGGTAATAAAAAGTGGCAGAATGGGTTTTTCTTGTATGGGCGCCGGTATGGATTTTCCCAATGCAATAGATAATGCATTATCCATTGCAGAACATGGAGAAAAGGCCGCCAATACTTTATTTGCTTCTGGAAATGGAATAAGGATTGAAAAGGGC
>Ga0209619_10002399_pt1 | contig 13615 bp, 18 predicted proteins | sample Rifsed16ft3_FD_184011 | JGI IMG/M metagenome (GOLD analysis project Ga0209619, IMG submission 184011) | Soil microbial communities from Rifle, Colorado, USA - sediment 16ft 3 (version 2) | ecosystem: Environmental > Terrestrial > Deep subsurface > Rock core/Sediment | place: Rifle, Colorado... | reverse complement strand
CCCGCGGCTAGCGAACGCGGAAATCCCGCTCGCCCACGGGCTCCTCTGTGCGCACATCGACGCCGTCCACGTCGGCGAGTTTCGGACCGTGGCGGCACCAGGCGACCATCGCCTCGACCGCGGCTTCGGGTCCCTCGAACACGGCCTCGACGCGCTCTTCGGGCAGGTTCCGCACCCAGCCGCCGATGCCGAGCCGCCGGGCTTCTGCGGCACAGGTTCCTCGGAAGAACACCCCCTGAACCCGGCCGGTCACGAACACGCGCACACGGGTGGTCACTCGTTCGATACTAGGGGCCAGTGGAACGCTACCGACCCGGGACCGCGCTGCTCGTCGTCGATGTCCAGAACGACTTCGCCGACCCGCGCGGCAGCCTGTACGTGAAGGGCGGGGAGGAGGTCGTCCCCATCGTGAATCGCGAGATCGAGCGAGCGCTGTCCGACACCGCCGTGGTCGTTTACACGCAGGACTGGCATCCGGCGGTGACCCCACACTTCCGCCAGTACGGCGGAACCTGGCCCGTCCATTGCGTGAAGGAGACCTGGGGCGCGGCATTCGACGAGGGCCTGATCTTTCTGCAGGGACAGATCGTGCGCAAGGGCTCTGACGGAGGGGACGGGTACTCCGGCTTCAACATGCGGGACCCCCGCACCGAGGAGGTCTCCTCCACGACGCTCGTGCCGATCCTGCACGCGCACGCGGTGGAACGGCTCGTGATCGTGGGTCTGGCCACCGACTACTGCGTCGTGGAGACCGCACTCGACGGCCTGCGCCTCGGCTTCGAGGTCACCGTGCTGACCCAGGCGATCCGAGCCGTGAACCGGCGCTACGGAGACGGGATCCGCGCGATCGAACGCATGCGCGAGGCGGGCGCGAAACTGGTGGAATGAGACGGCGGAGGCGGGCCCAACGGCCCGCGCCCACCGCTCGGCGGATCAGCCCTGATCGCCGGGCCCTGGCATCAGGCCGAGCTGCCCCATCGCGGTCATGACGTCCGCTATCCCGTAGTGCTCGACGAACCTGCCGTCGTCGCCGAGGACGGCAACGTCGATCCCTTCTATGTCGAACCGCTTGCCGGTGGGCGGGACGCCCGGCGCGGACCCGCCGGTGTCCGTGCCCGAGTACCGACCGCGGATCGCGATGCGACCACCGTTGCTGACGAGATCCACGATCTCGACCCGGAGGTCGTCGCTCGAATCGAGGAGGAGCCGGAACCCCTCGATCGCGCTCGCCTTGTCGTTGCCCATCCCCGGGAACGGAGGTGAGTGTTCCGTGAAGCCCTCCGAGAGCACTTCCTCGGCGTGCTTCAGGTTCCGCTTGTTGAAGACCTCGTCGATGAACCGGCGCGCGATCTCCTTGGCCTCCTCGGGCGTCGCCATGTCACATCCCTCCCGGCGCCTGCATGGCACCGAGCTGCATCATCAGCTTCGGCACCTCCATCTGCGTCCACGTCTCGGCTATCTTGCCGTCGGCCTCGTGCCGCGAGATCTGCACCCACTCCAGGTCGACCTTCGCATCGTTTGCCGGGATCCCGAGCCACGGAAGACCCCCCGTGTTCGTCCCGGTGTTGTGGATCCGGGCGACGACCCGGTCGCCCTCCCCGAAGACGTCGAGGATCTCCGTCCGCTTGTCCGGGAACGCAGAGTAGGCGCCCTCGTTGTTCGCGGTGAGCCCCTCGTGGTTCTGCGGGACCTGCTCCGAGCCCGGCGTATGCGCGATCAAGTCGTCGCGGATCAACTCGCCTAGATGTGAATACTCGCGCCGGTTGTACGCATCCTCCAGCCGGCGCACCACGTCGATGTTGCGTTCGACGTCGGACATACTTCCTCCCCTCTCCAACGATGCATCGGAGCCTACGCCGGATCGGATTCGCGGCGCAAGGCGGGCCCGATCAGTGTTGCGGAACGTTCACCCGCCGGACGCGGAGCTAGGACTGGCATTGGGGGCAGAAGTACGCGTTGCGCCCCGAGATCTTCACCGACTGGACCGGGGTGCGGCAGCGACGGCACGGGAGCCCCGATCGGCCGTAGACCTTCAGCTCGTTCTGGAACTCGCCGGGCTTGCCGAACAGGTCGACGTAGGCCTCGTCCTCGAGCGTCGTGCCGCGGAAGCGGATCGCCTCCTGCAGGACCTCCTGCATCGCCCGATAGAGCCGCCGCACCTCTTGCGAGGACAGCGTGTCAGACATCCGGTCGTACCGCAGCCCGGCCGCGAACAACACCTCGTCCGAGTAGATGTTCCCCAGGCCGCTGATGAACTTCTGGTCCATCAGCAGCGCCTTCATCTTGGCGGCCCGCTGCGCGAGCGCAGCGCCGAACGCCTGCCAGGTGAAGACGTGATCGAGCGGGTCGATCGCGATGTGCTGCAGCTCCTTGACCTTGCCGAGCTCATCGGGCGTCGCGACGAACATCTCCCCGAACGTCCTCGGGTCCACGAACCGCAGGTCGCCTCCCTGCGCGAACGTGAGCACGACGTGCGTGTGCGGCGGCAGGGCGACCCGCTTGGTCCCACGAACGAACTGCCCGCTCATCCCGAAGTGGGTCACGAGCACCTCGCCGTTGTCCATCTGGAGCAGCACGTACTTGCCGCGGCGTTCGGCCTTCGTGAACTTGCGACCGACGACGCGGTCCGTGAACTCCTTGCGCTTGCCGTGGCGACGGATCACGCGCATCGCGTTCTTCGAGGACCGGACCTCGGCGGCCGCAACCTTGCGACCGACGACATCCTTCTCGATGTCGCGGCGCATCACCTCGACCTCGGGAAGCTCCACCTACGCCCCCTTCGCCTCGGCGGGCTCGGCGCGTTCGGACAGGCGTACGTACGCCTCGTGCGCGGCCTGCTGCTCGGCCTCCTTCTTGCTGCGGCCCATGCCGACCCCCCACTCTTTGCCGGCCAGCACCACCGTGGCGGTGAACTCCTTCTGGTGGTCGGGGCCCCGCTCGCGGATCCTGTACTCGGGCACGACGTGCAGCTCCGAGGAGGCGATCTCCTGCAGGATCGTCTTGTAGTCGCGCTCGCCCTCGCCGCGGACGTAGGCGATCATCCGCGGGCGGAACAGCCGCCCGATCAGCTTGCTCGCGGCTTCCAAGCCGCGGTCTAGGTAGATGGCGCCCAGCAATGCCTCGATCACGTCGGCAAGGATGCTGCTCTTGTCGCGCCCGCCGCTCATCTCCTCGCCCTTGCCGAGCAGCACGAACCGCCCGAGCCCGATGTCCCGCGCAACGTCGGCGAGCGCACCCATGTTCACGATCGCTGCGCGCAGCTTGGCGAGCTCGCCCTCGGGCATCTCGGGGAACTCGCGGAAGGCCATGTCGGTGACGACGATGCCGAGGACCGCGTCGCCCAGGAATTCCAGGCGCTCGTTGTTGGCCGGAAGATCGTTCTCGAACGCGTAGGAGCGGTGCGTCAGCGCGAGCTGCCGCAGCGAAGCGTCCCGGAAGCGCACGCCGAGGATCCTGTCGAGCGCCTTGGGGCCGTCGGCCCCGCGATCGCGAGCCACGCCCCTACTCGACCTCGACGGCCTGGCGGCCAGCGTAGTAGCCGCAGTTTCCGCACACGCGATGCGGCAGCTTCGCCTGGTGGCACTGCGGGCACTCCGAGTACGTAGGCGGCTGCGCCTTCCAGTTGGCCTTGCGCTTGGCGGTGCGGGTGTGGCTCTGGCGTCGCTTGGGAACCGGCATGGGTGATCTCCTTCTCGGGTTTCAGCGTCCGGACTCGCCGGCGTCGCTGGTGTCGGGTGACTCGTCGAGCAGGACCTCGAGGGCCGCCCAGCGGGGGTCGGTCGTCTCGTGGCCCGGGCACTCGCCGAGGTTGCGGTCGCCGCCGCAGGTCTCGCACAGCCCGAGGCAGTCGGGCCGGCAGAGCGGAGAGAACGGCATCTCGAGCACGACGGCGTCACGTACCATCGGCTCGGGGTCCAACGTGAGGTCGGGCTCGATCGCGTAGTCGTCGTCGGAGCCGGACTCGCGGGCGACGAGCTCGCTCACGTCGACATCGAACCCGCGCTCGAAGTCCTTCAGGCACCTCGCGCAGACGAGGGTCATCTTCCCCGCGAGCGAGCCGGTCACGTAGATGCCCTCGATCACGCTCTCCAGCGTCAGGTCACCCTCGATCGGCGTGTCCTCGGGTACCCCGGCGAGCTCGGTGCGCAGATCGGGCACGGGCTCGCGGACGTGGACCGTTCGGGACGAGCCCGGGCGCTGCAGCAGTTCGCGGACGTCGATGGCTCGCATCACGCCTCCTCGTCCTCCTCGGGTACGTGGACGTCCGGACCGATCTCCACGTTGGTGGCGGGCGTGACGCCGCGGAGCTTCTCGCGCCCGGCCACCACCTGGTCGATCGTCTTGGACAGGGAGTCGTTGGAGGAGATCATGTCCTCGAGGATCTTCTGCAGCGCCGCCTCGAGCTGCGCCAGCTTGGCGTCGACGTAGTCCTCCGCCTCCAGGCGCAGGCGGCGCGCGTCGTCGTTCGCCTCCAGCAGGAGCCGCTCGGCCTCCTCGTTCGCGCGCTGCACGACGGCCTCGTGGCTCGCGAGGCGCAGCTGCTCCTCGCGCGCCTGGTCGACCATGTTCTCGGAGTCGCGCCGCGCCTTCGAGAGGAGCTCTTCGCGGTCCTTCACGACCCAGCGCGCCTGCTTGATCTCCTCGGGCACGGCGACCTTGAGCTCCTCGATGAGTTCGAGGACCTCCTCGCGGTTGAGCAGCGCCGAGGACGAGAGCGGCATCGACTTCGCGTCGCGCACGAGGTCCTCGAGCCGCTGGATGCGGGACGACAGATCCATCAGGCGCCGCTCCCGAAACGCTCGGCCAGGTGGGCGGCGACCGTCGGCGGCACCAGTCCCGCAACGTCCCCGCCGAAGCGCGCGACCTCCTTTATCAGCGAGGAGGACAGGAACGACCACTGCGGGCTAGTGGTCATGAACAGCGTCTCGACCCCGGCCAGCCGATGGTTCATCTGCGCCATCTGGATCTCGAACTCGAAGTCCGTCACCGCCCGCAGGCCCTTCACGACCACCCCGATCCCCCTGCGCGTTGCGTATTCCACGAGCAATCCCGAGAAGGCCTCGACCTCGACGTTGGCCAGGTCGTGCGTGGCCTCCTTCAGGAGGCCCACCCGCTCCTCGGCGCTGAACAGCGGCTGCTTGGCCGGGTTGTCGAGCACGCCGACGACCAGCGCGTCTAGGCGCTGAGCAGCACGTTCGATGACGTCCAGGTGACCATTGGTGACGGGGTCGAAGGTCCCCGGACACAGGGCGGTCAGGCCCATCTACGCCTCCCGGATGATCAGGACGAGGGTATCGCCGTAGGTAAGGCGCCTCGCGACGGAAAAGTGTACCGGAATGACAAGCGTGGAACTCCTGCTCGGACGGGTCAGGACGACCCGGGAGCCCTCGCCGGAAAGCCATCCGGCGGAGAGTGCCTCGAGCACGCCTTCTACCTCGTCCAGGGGCGCCTCGTAAGGTGGATCGGCCAGGACCAGCTCGAAGGGGCCCTGGCTCTTGTCATCTCTCGTGACGAACCGGGTCACGTCGCCGGCCACGATCTCGGCCTGCTCGGCCAGGCGGGTGCGGCCGAGGTTGTCGCGGATCGCCCGGACGGCGGCCCGGTCGCGTTCCACCAGGACGGCGTGCTCGGCGCCCCGCGAGAGCGCCTCCATGCCCATCGCGCCGGTCCCCGCGTAGAGGTCCAGGACTCGGGCCTCGGGCACTATCGCCCCGAGGCTCGAGAACACGCCCTCGCGTGCCATGTCCGAGACGGGACGGACGCCTTCGGGGACCGGCGCCAGCCGGATCCCCTTGGCCGAGCCGCCGATGATCCTCACCCGGGCACTGTAGAACGGGCGGGGCCATCACCCAGGCCGGATGACGATGCGGTACTCGATGTCACCCAAGCCGGTCCGTGTGCGCGTTCGACGCGCGACCCGATGTCGCGTCGCGTGCGGTGCCGGCCGTAGATCCGACGACCTGAGTCCACAGCGAGGGCGCCGATCCTCCCCGCGAGGTCGCAGAGCGCGCCGATCTCATGCGCACGGCGATGAACACGTCATCGGGACCACATGGTCGACCAGCCGGAAGGCTCGCTAGCCATCCTCCGGCCTCGCCGATCACCTCGAACCCCGACTCCCGATGCACTGGACATGAGGCGCCTCAACGCGAGGGCGACTAGCGCCGGTTCGGTCAGGTCACGCCCGACTCGTTGGCCATGCGGACCAGGTCTGCTCGTGAGTGCAAGCCCATCTTGCGCATGATGTTCGCGCGGTGGTTCTCGACCGTCCGGACGGACAGGTGTAGGGTCTCGGCCGCCGCCACGTTCGTGTAGCCGAGCGCGATCAGTCGCAGGACATCCACTTCTCGGTCGGTAAGCCTCTGCCTGCCGCCACCGCCCCCGGTCTCCTTAGAGGTCTGCCACCTGACGAGCGCAAGGCCGAGCGAGGGCTGCAAGTAGTCCCCTCCCGCGGCGACGCTTCGGACCGCCGCCACGAGCTCGGTCGAGGCCGCTTCTTTCAGCAGGTACCCGTTCGCGCCAGCGGCCAAGGATAGCTGTACGTCCGTCGGGCTATCGAGCATGGTAAGAACCAGGATCGCGGCGTCAGGGTGGGCTTGATGGAGGCGGCGCACCACCTCAGGCCCTCGACCGTCGGGAAGGACGAGGTCCGCGACGATCACGCTCGAGCCGATATCGAGCGCCTCCGCCTCTGAAACGCTGCTCGCCTCGCTGATGATCTCGATGTCGCTCTGTTGTTCGAGGAGCGCCCGCAGACCCTCGCGCACGATGGCGTGATCGTCCATCAGGACAACGCCGATCCGATCGTCGCTCATCGCTCCAGCCTACGCCTCCCTCGCTGGAGTTCCGACCAGCCTGCTGTCGGCGAGCCGCAATCGGACGATCGTCCCTCCCTCGGGCCGGGAGACGATCTCCAGCGTCCCGCCGAGCACATCCGCTCGCTCACGCATGCTGATGAGGCCGATGCCCCAATTCACCCCGGTCGCATCGAACCCGGCACCGTCGTCGGCTACCGTCGCCACGAACGCGTTCCCCTCCGATCCGATGTCTATACAGATGGATCTGGCGCCGGCGTGCTTGATCGCGTTGTTGAGGGCCTCCTGCAGGATCAGGAGGACCATCGGCTCCTCCTCCGAGGCCAGGAAGACCCCCTCCGGGCCGACCCGGACATCGACCTCTACCCCCCGGGCGGATCCGAGGTCGACCGCGCCCCTCCGAAGGACCTCGACGAAGCCAAGCTCTTCGAGTTCGGGCGGACGCAGCCCCCACACGATCCGGCGGCTCTCGGCCACTGCCGCGCTCGCGAGCTCCCGAAGCTTGATCAGGTCGGTCTTCATCTCCGACGTTGCCCCCAACTCCATCGCGCCCGTCCGAAGTGAGATCGCCGTCAGGGTCTGACCAAGCCCATCGTGCAGCTCGTTGGCGACCCGCCGACGCTCCTGCTCCTGGGCGGCCACGATCTGCCCGAGCAAGGCTTGCCGCTGGTCGGCGAGCCCTTGCAGTTCCTCGGCGCGGACGCTGAGCGCTTCGCGGAGCGATGCCTGGCGGAGCCCGATCGCCAGCTCGGCCGCGAGCTCGCGGACGATCTCGCCGTGGCCCTCGTCGAACCCGCTTGGGGTCCGAGACATCACGATCAGGTAACCGAAGGACCTACCCTCGGCGACGAGCGTCGCGCCGATGCCCGAACGGAAACCGGCCTGCGCGAGTGGTTGGAGCAAGGAGGGGATCTCGGAGAAGTCCTCCATGTCCTGCAGGACGAAGAGCTCCCGCTGCAGAAGCGCCATGCTCTGCGTGTCGAGGACCGCGAGCTGGTCCGCGATCTGGAGGTCGACCCCGTCCCGCTGCCACGCCAGGGCGACCCGGACCGCGCCTTCGTCCTCGTCGAGGAGCCGGACCGCGACCCGGTCGCAGGGGACCAGCCGTCGGAGTCGGTCCAGCGCCACCCCGAGGAGGTCGTCGGTGGAGGCCGCGTTCAGCATGGCCCGGTCGAGGTCGTGCACCGCCTCCAGCCGTTCGGCGAACCGACGGATCTCGGCGTCGGCCTGCTTGCGCTCTGTTATGTCGTACAAGATGCCCCACAGGAGAGGGCCGTCGGGGTCGCGTCGAACGACCTCGGCCTCGTCCCGTACCCACAACATGCGACCGTCGGCCGCGATCATCCTGTACTCGTCGACGAATGGTTCGCCGATCTCGCCGCTGCGCTCTTCGGCCGCGATCACGCGGGCGCGGTCCTCCTCGTGGACGTGGCGGAACCAGCGATGGGAATCGGCGACCCAGTGGCTGGACGGATAGCCGAGCATCGCCTCGACCTGAGGGCTCACGTAGTACCAGGCGCCCATCTCGCCGGGCTCCGCGATGTACTCAACACCCGGTGTCCGTTCGACCAAGGTCCGATACCGCGCCTCGGTCTCGCGGAGTGCGCTCTCGGCCTGGACACGTTGGATCGCGCTCGCGAGGATGTTCGCCACCCCGGTCAGGAAGGCGACGTCGTCCTCAGAGAAGTGCCGGCGCTCGGCCGAGTGCGCCCCGAGCACCCCCCAAGGATCCTCATGATCGCCGATCGGTGCGCTCATGCCAGCAACGATCTTGTGGTCGACCAGGAGCGCAGGACCCGAGAATCTGGTTTCGGACGCTAGGTCTTCGACGACCACTGGGCTCCGCGATGCCAGGGTGTACCCCGCCTGGGAGTTGACCTCGGCCGGGACGATCGCCGTCCCCACGACCCCCGGGGCCCATCCCACGCCTGCGACGAGCCGGAAGCCGCTGCCGTCGGGAGACAGCTGGAGCACCTTGCTGAAACCCACGCCGAGCGTTCGCGCGACAGCACGGACACTCGCCTCGAAGAGCGTGTCGAGATCCTCGCCGACCCCGAGGGCAAGTTCACCCAGTTCGGCGACCGCCGTTTGCTGCCGCGCGCGCACCCACGTCTCGTGCTCGGCCATGACCGCACGGGCGCGGTCACGTCCTGATGACCGGACGGTTAGGAAGATGAACAGGCTCGATCCGAGGATGAAGACGGTGCCCTTCAGGGACTGCGCCAGCTGCTGCCACTGATCGGGCACGACGATCTCGACCGCGCGGTCCGAGAACAAGACCCAGGCCGTGCCGAGCAGCGCGAAGGTGAGTGCGGAGCGTACGGCGAACCCCGGGGCAGAGCGGGCTCGCCCCAACGCGCCTCGCCCGGGCGCGTCTAGGCGGTCCGCGAACGTGCTCGACCCGAATCTTCGACGATCCAAGGCACTCCCCCGATGTCCTAGCTCCTCCGGATTATCAGCCCGAAAGCCTTCGAGAAGAACCAGCGGACCGCGGTCTCCACCTCCCTACGAGTGGAAGAGCCAGTCGATCGACCGCTCGAACCGCGACCGCAGCTCCTGGAGCAGCTTGGGCTGCCGCGCGAGCTCGGGGTCCTCTTCGATCAGGGCGAACGCGCGGACGCGAGCCCGCTTCACGAGCTCGACGTCCTCGGCCAGACGAGCCAGGCGAAGGTCGGGCAGCCCCGACTGCCTCACGTCGAACAGGGTGCCCTCGCCTCGGAGGCGGAGGTCCTCGTCCGCGAGCTCGAACCCGTCGGTGGTCCGGACCATCGCGTCCAGACGCGCGCGGGCCTCCTCGTTGGCCTCCTCGGACTCGTCGAACAGTACGCAGGTAGACGGCTGCTCGCCGCGGCCGATGCGGCCTCGGAGCTGGTGGAGCTGCGCCAGCCCGAACCGCTCGGCGTTCTCGACCAGCATCACGGTGGCGTTCGGAACGTCGACGCCGACCTCGATCACCGTCGTCGAGATCAGCAGATGGTGCCTGCCGGAGCGGAAGCCCTCCATCACGGCCTCCTTCTGCGCCGAGCGCATCCGGCCGTGCAGCACCTCGACCGACAGGTCGGGGAACACGTGGGTCGCCAGGCGCTCTGCCTCGGCCTCGGCGGCCTTGACCTGCGTGCGGTTGCCCTCGTCGATCGCCGCACACACCACGAACGCCTGCCGACCAGCCTCGACCTCGCCGCGCACCAGGCGGTAGGCGGCCTCCCGCTGCTCGGCGGTCCGCGCGATGCGAGTCGCGATCGGCTGGCGCCCCTTGGGCATCTCGTCCAGGACCACGACGTCCAGGTCACCGTAGTACGTGAGCGCCAGCGTCCGCGGGATGGGCGTCGCGGTCATGATCAGCACGTCCGGCGAGCCTCCCTTTCCCTTCAGCGCCATCCGCTGGTGGACGCCGAACCGATGCTGCTCGTCGATCACCGCCATCGACAGGTCGGCGAAGCTCACGCCCTCCTGCACCAGCGCGTGGGTTCCGACGACCAGGTCCACGTCTCCCGAGGCGATCGCCTCGAGGCTCCGCGCGCGGTCCTTGCCTGTCACTGCGGCCGTGAGCAACGCGTACGTCACGCCCGCCTCGGCTTCACCGCGGGGCTCCGGATCCAGGAGCGAGGGCTGCGCCTCGCCCGGCGCCGCCGCGAGCTCCAGGTACGGCAACGCACCGAAGGGACCGAGCAGCTCGGCGATCGAGCGGTAGTGCTGGCTCGCGAGCACCTCGGTCGGCGCCATGATCGCGGCCTGGTGCCCGCTCTGGATGGCCACGAGAGCCGCGTGGAGAGCGACGAGAGTCTTGCCCGAGCCCACGTCTCCTTGCAGCAGCACGTTCATCGGCCTCGGGCGCGCCATCGCCTCTCCTACCTCGGCCGTCGCGCGGCGCTGCGCCGCCGTCGGCTCGAACGGCAGCGTCGCGATGAGCCGCTCCACGAGCGGACCCTCCGGCGTGTGGCTCACGCCCTTCTCGGCCGCCTCAACCCGGTGCTTGCGGAAGGCCACGCCGAGCTCGAGCGTGAACAGCTCATCGAACTTCAGCCGCTCGACCGCCGCGCCTAGCTCGCCCTGATCCTGCGGGAAGTGGATCGCCCTGACGGCCGCGTCGTACCCGCTGAGCGATTCGGAGGTGACGATCTCGGGCGGCAGCGGGTCGGGGATGGCGCGGAGCTGCTCGAGGGCGCGCCAGACGAGCTCGCGGATCGTGCGCGTCGTGATGCCCTCGGCCGCACGGTGGACCGGCGTGATGCGGCCCATGTGCACGAGGTCCGCCTCGTCGCCCTTCAGCAGCTCGACCTCCTGCTTGGCGAGCTGCAGGCGGCCGCGGTAAAGCTGCGCGATGCCCGAGACGGCGAGCTCGTGGCCCTCCTTGTACATCGAGGCGACCCACGGCTGGTTGAAGAACGTGAGGTCCAGGTAGCCCGAGCCGTCGTACAGCGTGATCGTCACCATCGAGCGGCGGTTGCGCGTCAGGCGCTTCTGCACCTTCTTCACCCGGGCGATAACGGTGGCGTAGGCCCCGATCTTCAGGCCGCCGATCCGCGCTACCTGCGACCGGTCGATGTATCGCCGGGGGTAGTGGTGGAGGAGCTCGCGCACGCGTTCGATACCGATGCCCGACAGGACCTCGGCGGCGGGTGGGCCCTTGGAGCGGAGGCCGACCCGGCGAGCGGCCAGGCGCGCGTCGATCGCGGAGACGGGTGAATCGAGGGAGAGCGCCACGCCGCGAACCTACCCGAGGTTCCCGACGTATCCCAAGCGATGGCTACCATGAACCCCGTGGCCCTCCGGCGGATCTCACCCCTGATCCTGGTGCTCGCGCTCGTCGCGGGCGCCTGCTCGGACGGCGAGGCGCCCGACGCAGCCACGGGTTCGCTGCTGCCCGCCGACCCATACGAGCTGCCCGAGTTCGACCCCGCCTCCTTCGACACGCTCCTCTCAGAGCTAGAGGGCACACCAGTGCTGGTGAACGTCTGGGCCTCGTGGTGCGGGCCCTGCGAGCAGGAGGCTCCCCACCTGGCCGCCGCCCACGCGGAGTACGGAGACCGCGTTCAGTTCCTCGGTGTGGACATCTTGGACGAGCGCGAGTCGGCCCGGCGGTTCATGCACGAGTACGGCTGGACCTACCCCAGCGTGTACGACCTGCCCGGCGCGATCCGCGACGATCTGGGCCTGCTCGGCCAGCCGGTCACCCTGTTCTACGACGCCTCGGGCGGACTGGTCACGACCTGGACCGGCGTGCTGAACGAGGACGTCCTCCGAGAGAACCTAGAGATGATCAGCTCCTGAGGGGCGGAACCGGTCACTCAAGGGCCTTTGGTACCCTTTCCCGGCCATGGCAGCCGTCTGCGACATCTGCGGGAAGAAGCCATTCTTCGGCATGCAGGTCTCCCACTCGCACCGACGCTCCCCCAAGCGGTGGAACCCGAACATCCAGCGTGTCCACGCGGTGGTGAACGGCTCGCCCAAGCGCGTGAACGCCTGCACCAGCTGCATCAAGGCCGGCAAGGTCAAGCGCGCCGTCTAGGCGCGGTTCAGCGCAGGGCCTCCTCGATCTGCTCCAGGACCTCGTCCGTCAGCTCGAGCTCCGCCGCGGCGACGTTCTCCTCCAGCTGCTCTGTCCGCGTGGCGCCGACGATGGCGCTCGTGACCTCCGGATGCCGGAGCGTCCAGGCGATCGCGACGCGAGCGAGCGGGACGGCCAGGTCCTCGGCGACCCTCAGCAGCCGCTCGACGCGCGCGAAGTGCTCGGGCGTGAAGAAGCGCTCTCGGAGCAGGCGCCCCTGCTCGCCCGAGGCTCGCGATCCTGCAGGCGATCCGTCGGGACTCCGGTACTTGCCGGTCAGCATCCCCTGGGCGAGCGGCGAGAACGCCAGCACGCCGAGCCCGAGCCGCCCGCACGCCGGTAGCACCTCCGCCTCAGCCTCGCGCTGGAGCATCGAGTAGCCCTCGAGGTAGCTTCCCATGAGCCGGCCAAAGGAGTCCGTGCCCATGACGCCGTTGAAGAAAGAGTTCCACTGGCGCTCCGTCTCGGTCAGCCAGGAACGCCAGGTCTGCGCTACGTCCGTGCGGCCGTTTTGGTCGGTCATGACTGTCCTCTCCTTCTGGAGCGTGTCGTTTTCTCCGGCGGCGTACCACCATCAGGTCTACGGTCGAGATTTTCTAACGATTTCAGTGCTGATTGCAAGACGTTCTGATACCGGCCGAAGAGATCAACCCACAGATCAAGGAAGGCTTCGCCGGTTTTCGTCAGGGAATACATGCGGCGGGCAGGCCCGGACTCCGAGGTGTCCCAGAAGGACGAGACCAGCCCGGCGCGCTCCAGTTGGCGGAGCGTGCGGTATACCGTAGTCGAATCGAAGGCCGGCAGTCCGGCCTTGGCCAGCTCCTGCACCAGCTGGTAGCCGTAGGCGTTCCAGCGGCGGAGCAGGGCCAGCAGGCTGGACACCATCATATCGCCGTGGAGGCGCGGCTGGAGCGGCCGCTTGCCGTCTCCGTCCGGTGTAGCAGTGCGATTCTGTCGGGGCATTGCAGTCTTTTTCACAATTTCTCGCTTCTGAGAAGGCCAGGGGGTTGACAGCGCCCTGGCGCTATGTGTATCTTGCACATAGATGAACATTGTGTCAAGAGGAGGACGCCAAATGCCCAAGACAGAGACGATCGACCAGTTCTTCGGTGCGGTCACCGAAGCCTACGACTCCCTGCTCGACGCCGTCAAGGCGAGCAATGACCGCGGCTACCGCGTGTCCCGCCGGCTGATCGAGGAAGTGGAGCGCGGCCAGCGAGAGGCTATCGACCTGACGCGGCGGCTGGCCGTT
>Ga0209619_10002389_pt1 | contig 13630 bp, 5 predicted proteins | sample Rifsed16ft3_FD_184011 | JGI IMG/M metagenome (GOLD analysis project Ga0209619, IMG submission 184011) | Soil microbial communities from Rifle, Colorado, USA - sediment 16ft 3 (version 2) | ecosystem: Environmental > Terrestrial > Deep subsurface > Rock core/Sediment | place: Rifle, Colorado... | reverse complement strand
AGCAGTCGATTGGATGGTGGCCAGCTTACAAGCCGCAGGTTGGGATCTGGAACTGCAGGAGCTTGAGTTTCAGGGACATCCCATCCGCAACGTGATCGCCAAGCGGGGCAGCGGCGCGCCCTGGCTGCTGCTGGGAGCGCATTACGACAGCCGCTTGCTGGCCGATCAGGATCCCGATCCCGCAGCGCGCCAATCCCCTGTGCCGGGCGCCAACGACGGCGCTTCAGGCGTGGCCGTGATCACAATCGTCTGAACCTGAGGTGTGCCCGCGACGACGACGGTTTGGACAATCGTCTGAGGCGGCGGCGCGGTCGGGGCCGCGCACGCGCCCAGGATCATCGCGCTGATCACCAGGATCGTGATCGCTGAAAAGAATTTCTTGGGATGCATTGTTCTCCTCCTAAACAGGAAAGGCTGAAAGGACTTGCTCACGCGCGTGATCAATCACCAGATTCAACAACTTCGGCGATAGGCTCACCTCCCTCCGTCCACTAGGTAGTGACGACTCATGTCGTCACTATCAACGATTCATCCCCCGCGCCTGCCAGATTTTCGCTTGATGGCCGTAATCTCCTCTTCACTCAGGCCAGCCAGAGTCTGGGTCTCGCTCAACCCCAACGCCTGCTCCTGCGCCGCGCGCCAGCGGGCCAAGCGCTCCTTCACCTGCGCCTCGTAACCTTCTTCTGAAGGCGAGTAGAAGTAGGTGCCCAGCAAAGCCGTCGGCAGATATTGCTGACCTACGTGATGGCTGGGACGCTCGTGCGGATAAACGTAGCCCGCGCCGTGTCCCAGCCCCTTCGCATCACGGTTGGAGTCCTGCAAATGGCGGGGCACGTCCACCTTGCCCTCCGCCTCCACCTTTTGGTAGGCCTTGAAGTACGCCGTAGCCGTGTTCGACTTGGGCGCGGTGGCGAGATAGAGCGTGGCCTCCACGATGGGATAAACCCCTTCCGGCAGCCCCACGTACTCGAACGCCTGCGCCGCCGCGTTCGCCACCACCAGCCCCATCGGATCGGCCAGCCCAATGTCCTCCCCCGCCAGGATGAGCAGCCGGCGCAGGATAAAGCGCGGACTCTCGCCCGCATAGAGCATCTTCGCCAGCCAGTACAGCGCCGCGTCCGGGTCCGAGCCGCGCACGGACTTGATGAAGGCGCTGATCGTGTCGTAGTGCGCATCGCCGTCCTTGTCGTACAGCACCGCGCGGCGCTGAATGGACTCCTGCGCGACCGCGAGCGTGACCCGGATCGCGCCAGCCTGCCCTGAGCCTGTCGAAGGGTCCGGCGGCGTGGTCTCCACCGCCAGTTCGAGGGCGTTGAGCGCGTTGCGCGCGTCGCCGCCTGCGATGTTGACCAGGTGCGTGAGCGCGTCGTCTTCGATCACCACGTCCAGCTTGCCGTAGCCGCGTTCCGGGTCGCCAACCGCGCGCAGGATCACGCGCCGGAGGTCTTCGTCCGTGAGCGCCTTGAGTTGAAAGATGCGAGAACGCGAGACGAGCGCGGAGATCACCTCGAAATAGGGGTTCTCGGTCGTCGCGCCGATCAACACAATCGTGCCGTCCTCGACGTGCGGCAGCAGCGCGTCCTGCTGCGCCTTGTTCCAGCGGTGCACCTCGTCCACGAACAGGATCGTGCGCGCGCCATGCAGCTTGCGCCGCTCCTTCGCCTCCGCGATCACCTTGCGCAGCTCGGGGATGCCTGCCAGCACCGCGCTGATCGTCACGAAGTGCGATTGCGTGCGGTTGGCGATGATCTGCGCCAGCGTCGTCTTGCCCGTCCCCGGCGGCCCCCACAGCAGGATCGAGGAAAAAAGCTTGTCGGCCTCGATGGCGCGGCGCAGCAGCCGCCCCGGCCCGACGATCGCCTCCTGCCCGACGAACTCGTCGAGCGTGCGCGGGCGCATCCGCGCCGCCAGCGGCGCCTCGGCCTTCATCCGCTGCTGCAAAGCCTGATCGAACAAGTCCATGCCGGAGAGTATAGCACGAGAACGGCCCACGTCATTGCGAGCGTAGCGAGGCGAGTCCTCGCAGGCGGGCTTCGCCCGCTTCGTGTTTTGCCGCCGCGAAGCGTCTAATCGCCAGGGGATGGGCCTGGGGGGAAGTCTATCCACCCTCCTTGCCAAATTAGGACTAAAACAATATCCTGCAACCCAGAGAAACCTGCTCTCTGAAGTCGCAGTATCCCCGCCGCTTCTGGAACGGTTTACTTAACAACTACAGTCGAGCGGGGCGGCCCTCGTGGTCCCCCCACAGAGATTCAGCCTCCCTCCCGCCTCTCCTGGGCTTTCGGCCCAAAAGAGGGGGCCGGTGGGTGAGGCAAGGAGGCGTCATGGCGCGCAAAACCATCCTGCTGGTCGAAGATAACCCGGACGACGAGGCGCTCACCCTGGGCGTTCTCAAAAAGAACAACATCCTCAACGAAGTCGTCGTCGCGCACGACGGCCTCGAAGCCTTAGACTACCTCTGGGGCCAGGGCGCGTACGCCGACCGGGATGTGCGCGACCAACCGCAAGTCGTCCTCCTGGACCTGAAACTGCCCAAAATGAGCGGCCTGGAAGTGCTGCAGCGCCTGCACGCCGACGAACGCACCAAACATCTGCCCATCATCATCCTCACCTCCTCCAGCGAGGAGCAGGACATCCTGCGCAGCTACGAGACCGGCGCGAACAGCTACCTCCACAAACCCGTGGATTTCCCCGAGTTCAGCGAAGCCGTGCGCCAGTTGGGCCTTTACTGGCTCCTCGTCAACGAATCCCCCTCCCGTTGATCGGGGGAACCCTGCCTGCGCGATCAACAATCCAAAAGTAGAAACCCGTCTTCTTCGAGAAAACGGACTTTGGGGGTCATATCCCCCCTTGCACAAGTTAAACTAAAGCCTTATCATTACAAACCATTTTCAAACTAATCCAAACCCCAGATGCCGTTCACCTGGTGTACTCTAACCAACATCTTGGGCCATCTGTGTTCAGGCGCTTGCGGCTAAGCCCGACTGCAATCAGGCGGCGAAGCGAAACCCCATCATCAGGGCAACACGGGACTCCTCATCACCTATTTGTCACAGGCATCTAAATGATAGAATCACAGACCACCAGCCGCACCTCCCCCAGCGCCAGGCAGTTGGGACGCCTGGCGGCCGTATGTGTGACCGTCTTGCCCGCCGCGCTCTTCGTCGTGCTGCTGGCCAACCTGCGCGCTTCGGGCGTCGCCCACGCAGCCGGGACGCTCACGGTCGCCATTTCGGCCGGGTACAACCTCGTCGTCGACTCGAACGTCCTGGCCCCCTCGACGTACGCCCCCTCGGCGGCGACGGTGGCCGGCACGTTCTGCAACACGGGCGACCAGCCCCTGACCGACGTGCGGGCGTTCATCGGCGATTACGACCCCAACGGCGACAGCAACCCGAGCGACAGCACGCCCGGCCTCTACCCGGCGCGGGACAGCGCAAACGCCGCTTTCATCGCCCAGCACCCGCACCTGGCGAACACGGGCGACTATGCCTTCACGCACATCGGCGGCAGCCTGGGGCTGGCCGACGCCCGCCGCTACATCGGGACCCTGAACCCCGGCGAGTGCCGGGCGCAGTACTGGCATTTCACCTATCCTCGCCGCAAGAACCCGGACAACACGGGCGATCAGCCCGTGTGGGGCGACGCCAACAACCCCAACGACGACCTGTGGCTGAACTTTGACGTGTGGGGCGCCTCGGCTCAGGGCAGCTCGGCCAACGCGACGTGGAAGATGACCATGCGCAACGAAATCGCGGCCATGGCCAACAAGATCTACCCCAACGGCAGCACGTGGTTCAATACCAACACCTCCATCGTCAAGCCGGGCGACGTCATCACGTCCAACGGCGTCCGTTATGAGCTGGGCGTGATCAACAAGGGGTTTGACAACGACGGCGACGGCAATTTTGACTACAACGCCTGGCTGCAACCCGTGGGCGACCCGAGTTACGACCCGAGCTGCTTCCGCCTGGTCCGCACCACTGGCGTGCTCACGGTGAGCCGCAGCGGCGGCCAGCCGCCGTTGATCATCACGTTTACCGATCAGCTTTATTTCACCAACTTGCCCCCGGATAACAACGGCACGATTGGGGATGTCTACTACACCTTCATCGCGCTCAACGGCCCCTGTTTCACCGGCTTGAGTCCCTATCAGGAGGCTGCTTCAGGCGCGGATAACGAGAAGTTCAGCGGCGATTACGGCACGCCGGGCGTGCCCCCGGTGCAAAGCTCCGCGCCGGAGGTGACGATTGACAAATACGGCAACGCCACGATCACGCCGGGCAGCGCGATCAATTATCAAATCCCCTTCACCAACACCGGGACTGCGGACGCCGGGCTGCCGCTGGTCAGCCTTGGGGGCGGCAGCACCTCGACCCCGTGGATGCCGGTGGTGATCAGCGACAGCATCCCTCCGGGGACGGTCTACGTCGCCGGGAGCGCGACGCACACTTTCACCAGCACGGGCGTCATCATCCTCTACTCGACGGATTACGGCGTGACCTGGACGAGCACGGAGCCTCCGGCCAGCCAGGTCACCACCCTCCAGTGGTGGCTGACCGACACCCTGAAGCCGGGCGACAGCGGCCGGGTGCTGTTCAACGCGACCGTCCCGGCCACGACGACGGCCACCTACATTGAAAACTGCGCCGGGGCCGGCTTCGGCGACAGCGCGGCGTTCGGCGGCGATTGCGTCACCACGCTGATCTCCGGCGCGAACAAGATCGGCGACACGGTCTGGAAGGACGACGACGGCGACGGTGTGCAGGACGCCGGGGAAAGCGGCCTGGCGAACATCTCCGTCGGCCTCTACCTGGACAAGAATGGGGACGGCCTCCTCGACAGCGGGGACGCTCTGGTGTTGACGACCACGACCGGCATCACCGGTTCCTACTCCTTCGACAATCTGCCGAACGGCAATTTCATCGTGCTCGTGGATACCGCCGACGCGGACCTGCCCCCCGGCTATGGCGCGACGACGCCGACCGTCGTCCCCGTGACCGGCCTGGGGACGACGCTTCCCAGCATCTACCTGAACGCCGACTTTGGCTTTGGCCCGGCATTGCAGTTGAGCAAAGCCGTCATCTCCAGCAACCCGGTCGCCGAATCGGGCTTTGTGACCTACTCGATCAGCCTGATCAACACGCTGCCCGGCGATGGCGCCGGCTCAACCGCCTGCCAGTACAAGGTCTGGGCGACGGTCGCTCACCCGGATAACACAAACATCCCGCCGGGCGGGAACTCCGCCAATGCCCAATGGTTGAATACCGGTAATGCGCTCAACGCCCCGGACGGCCTGCACGCGGCGACCAGCATGAACGACAACAGCGACCTCCTCGGCCTGAGCGGGTTCAACCTCGGCGCGCAGTCCGGCAAGATCACCAAAGTGGAAGCGCTGCTCTATTTGCAGGAACTGGTGAATCTCAAGGCCACCGACGCCTTGATCGTGCGGGTTTACATGACCGATACGCAGAGATCGGCGGATGCCTCTTACACCCTTACCGGCGATGTCACCGGTTACTTTACGCAGACGGCCGGCAGCCTATACGTGCTCAAAGCGGACGTGACAGGCGTCAATCCGGGCGGGGCGAATGGCTGGAGCTGGACGGACTTCGCCAGCAACGTCACCGAGATGCAGCTGGTGGGGAACAAAGGCGGCGGCGCAGGGACCTCGGGCGATATCGGCCTCGACGCGGTGGCCTTCCTGGTCACGACTGACCAGCAGTGCGGCGGCCCGGAGAACACGATCTTCACCCTGCCGCTGACCGACACCTACGACGCGAACCGCCTGCAATTCGTCTCGGCCAGCCCGGCGCAGACGCTGACCGGCACAGGCGTGATCACCTGGGACGACCTCGGCCCGTTGTACCCGGGCCAGATCAAGAACGTCACGCTCGTCTTCAAGTCGCTCGATCCGGGGGCGGCTTCGATCACGACGACGAACTACGTCACGGCCAGCGGGGCGATCTTCAGCAGCGGCCGCCCGGTCAACAACGCCTCGGATACCGCCGTCGTCACCGTCACCCGCACGGCCAAGATCGGCGACTTCATCTGGCTCGACCTCGACGGCGACGGCGTGCAGGACGGCGGGAACGAAATCGGCCTGGCGGGCGTGACGGTGCGGCTGTGCACCGTGGGCGGCGGCGGGGCGTGCGGCACAGTCATCGCGACGACCACGACGGACGCGAACGGCCTGTATCTGTTCGAGGGCCTGGCCGACGGCTCGTACGTCGTCGAGGTGGACACGACGACCCTGCCGGGCACATCTTTCACCAACACGGGCGACCCGGACGGCACGACGAATAGCCGGACGACCGTGACCATCGCGGGCGCAACTGACGTTCTGACCGCCGACTTCGGTTATCAGCAGACGCTCAACACCATCTACGGCAACGTCTGGAACGACAACGACGGCGACGGGACACAGCAGAGCGGCGAAAACGGCTTCTCCGGCGTGAGCGTCGCGCTGGACGACTGCGGCGCGGACGCGATCTGCGGGAACGCGGACGACGGCGCGACCATCACTGTCACCACGGACGCGAACGGCAACTACTTCTTCGAGGATCTCCTCGACGGCAACTATCGGGTGCGCGTCATCACGACCACCCTGCCCGCCGGGGGAACGTGGACCCAGACGGTTGACCCCGACGCGACTCAGGACAGTCGCACGGGCGTGCTGTCCGTCTCCGGCGGGGTGATCGTCGGCCCGGAGAATTTTGCCTACACCCAGGCCGGCCTGCTCTCCATCGGGGATACAGTGTACGTGGACTGGGACGGCGACGGCGCGCAGGACGCCGGCGAGGAGGGCATTCCTGACGTCACGGTCTACCTCTACGAAGACGCCAACCAGAACGGCGTGATTGACGCGACGGACGCCCTGATCACGAGCACCACCACGAACGCCAGCGGCAACTACACCTTCAATAACCTGGCGGGGAGCGCGTCCGGCATCGGCTATCTGGTCGTGGTGAACACCGGCGACCCGGACCTGCCGGCCGGCTACCTCGAGACCGCCGACCCAAGCGAGACCGGCGTGTGCGCGACGTGCGACAGCCTGGCCGCAGTGACTTTGACGACCTCATCCGTCAACACCGTTGACTTCGGCTACCATCCCACGGGCGGCGGCTCCATCGGCGATTTCGTCTGGGAGGACGTTGACCACGACGGCATTCAGGACCCAGGCGAGCCGGGCATCGCCAACGTCACGCTCCGGTTGTACGAGGATACGAACGGCGACGGCGTCTTTGACCCGGCGGTGGACGCGGTCATCTCGACGACGACGACGGACGCGAACGGCAACTACGAGTTCACGAACCTGCCCTACGGCCCGGACCGTTACTACTGGGTCACGGTGGACATCACCGACACGGACATCCCGACGGATACCTACGGCAACCCCTACGTGTTGAGCACCAACAACAACCCACTGCCGGTCCACCTGACGAGCAGCGACCCGTATCTCGACGCGGACTTCGGCTTCACGGCGGGCGGGACGATCGGCGACCTGGTCTGGCGCGACGACAACCGGGACGGCGACCCCGCGGGCGAGCCGGGGCTGGGCGGCGTCCCCGTCTCGCTGTATATTGACGTGGACAACGACGGCGTGTATTCCCCCGGCGATACGCTCGTCGCCACCACGACGACCAACGCCAGCGGCTACTACTCCTTCACCAGCCTGTCTGCGTACACGTACGTCGTCACAATTGACGCGACGGGCTATCCCACCGTCACGTACGACCTCAACGGCGCGACGGACGGGCAGGCCCAGGTCGGTCTGCGGCCCGGCATGATTTTCCTGGGCGCGGACTTCGGCCTGCAGGATGACCGCGGCGGGATTGGCGATCGGCTGTGGGTTGACCTGGACGGCGACGACGTCTACAGCATCGCAGAGCCGGGGCTGCCTGGGATCGTCATCACCCTGACGAGCAGCACGGGCGCGGTCATCACGACGACGACGGATAACGACGGCTATTACCTCTTCCCCCACCTGGATAGCGGCGTATACACCGTCACCTACAGCGCGGCGACCATCCCGGCCGGGCTGACGCAGTCCTTTGAAGGCGACGGCACGCTCACCCAGCAGATCGTCGTCAACCTGGCCTCGGGTCAGGTCAACCTCACGGCTGACTTTGCCTATGTCCCCAATTTGAACGTCGCCAAGTCTTCCATCGGAAGCAACAACCCGCTCAATCGCGGGGACACGCTGACGTATACGGTGGTGGTCTCCAACCCCAGCGCCATCAAAGTCACCAACGCCGCCCTCTCCGATACTACGCCGGCGAACACCACGTTTGTGCCAGGGAGCATCGTCATCGCCCCGGCCAGCGCGGGCGTCGCGGGCGCGCCGCCGACGCTCGTCAACCCGCTGACGATCTCGGCGAATTCCCTGGTCACCGTCACGTTCAAAGTGACGGTCGCAAGCAGCGTCCCGGCCAGCGTCGGAGCGATCACGAACACGGTTGGCCTCACCACGCCGTTCATCAACCGCACGGCGACGGCGACCAACCCGCTGGGTCTGGCCGATTTGAGCCTGACCAAGAATGTGAGCTCGGCCAGCGTCGGCGCAGGCAGCCCGGTTTCCTTCACGATCGCCGTCAACAACGCCGGGCCGCAGGCCGCGACCGGCGTGACGGTGAGCGACACCCTGCCGGCCGGGCTGACCTACGTTTCGTCAAGCGCGACGCAAGGCGCTTACGACTCCGCGACGAAACTATGGACCGTGGGGACGCTGAACAACGGCGGCGCGGCGACTTTGACGCTCACCGCCACGGTCGGCGCGGCGGGGACTTACACCAACACGACCGAGGTGCGCAGCGTCAGCCAGTTCGATCCGGACTCGACGCCGAACAACGGCAACCCGGCGGAAGACGACCAGGATAATGCTGTCGTGACGAGCACCTCAGCCACGCCTCAGCCGGGCGTTGATCTGGACAAGGCGCTGGTGAGCAGCAACCCCGCGCACCTCACCGAGTTGGTGACGTACACGATCCGCCTCACCAACACGGGCAACACGACGCTCGTCAACCTCCCGTTGACCGACACGTTCGACATCCCATATCTGACCTTTGCCCGCGCCGCGCCCGCGCCCGACGCGGTCAACCCGAACGCTACGGCGACCACCGGGCAGCTCGTCTGGAATGACCTGACCAACACCTTCGGGGACCTGCCGCCGGGCGGCGTCGTCCAGGTCAGCGTGGTCATGACGGCTACGGGCATCACCCCGCTTGGGACCGACGCCCTCAACCGGGCGGTGACGGCCAACGTCCTCGACAACACCGGCCGCACGCCCCCGGGCGGCGGCGACAGCGACCAGGTCCCGGTCACCATCCTGCCGAACATCTCGCTCAGCAAGGCCGTGTTCGCGCCCGGCCCCTTCGTCGTGGGCGACGAGATCACGTTCACCATCCAGATCACGAACGAAGGCTCGACGACCCTCGTCGTCCTGCCGCTCGCCGACGCCTACGACCCGGCCTACCTGAGCTTCAAGCGCGCGATCCCGGTTCACAACGTCGCTACGCCGGGGACGATCACCTGGAACGACCTGACGACCAGCCTGGGCGACCTGCCGCCCAAAGGCAGCGTGAGCGTGCTGGTCGTCTTCGACGCCGCCGCACCCGTGACCGCCACGGTCAACATGGCGACGGTGACCAACGCGCTGGACGACCTGGGCAACCAGGTGAGCGCCGTCTCGGGCGCGACGGTGAACGTCGTCAACCCGACGGCCGTTGACCTGCTCTATTTCCGCGTGGCGCGCGGCGCAGGCCAGCGGGTAGAGCTGACCTGGGCCACGGCGAAGGAGATTGACAACTACGGCTTCACGCTGTACCGCGCGGAGGCGAACGACTTCTCGCGAGCGGCGCTGATCCACTTCGAGCCTTCGGCCCTCAAGGGCGGCAGCGGCGCAGGCGCTGTGTATCGCTACACTGACGCGCCGCCCGCCGGCGGCGTCTGGTGGTACTGGCTGGGCGACGTAGACACGCAAGGGCGCGAGACCATCCACGCCCCCACGCCGATCGTCCTCGCCCCGGCCACGACCCGCCTGTATCTGCCGTTCGTGTTCAAGTGATGGCATGCTCCGCAGGTGGCTGGTTGGCCTGCTCCTCCCCGGTTTAGTAGGGGTCGGCAGCGGCCAACCCTTACTTACGAGAGCCGGGGGCCAGGCGATGGGCGCTTCATCGCCTGGCCCCCGGCCGGAAGTGCTGGCGGACTCCGGCGGATTCGTCGTCGAATGGCGCGCGCTGCGCCCCCAGGTCGCTCTGTTGCCCGACGGCGCTGTGAGCGTGACGCTGCCCGGCTATGCTCTGCTCGACCAGCCGGGCGCGCCGCAGTTGCCGTTCGCCTCGGCGCTGGTCGCCCTCCCGCCGCGCGCGGACCCCGAACTGGAACTCCTCGCCCTCGAAGAGACTACGCTCACCCTGCCCGGCCCGCTCACTTCTGCGCCCGCGCCGGAGGGCGTGGTGCGCGCCGCCGATGGCCGGGTCGTCGGCGGTGGGTTTGCGCCAGCGCAGACGGTTCCCTTCAACCCTGAAGCCGTCGAGCTTCAGCCCGTGGGAGTTGTGCGTGGTGTGCGCCTCGCGCGCCTGGTGTTCTATCCGGTTCGTCCGGCAGGGGAAGGATACCTATGGGTGACGCGCGTCCGTGTGGCATTGCACTATAACAGCCCCGACGATGTGACTACCTCCCAGGCTATTATGGCTGACCCCCTGTTATCGGCGGCGCGCTCGGCGGTAGTGAACCCCGAGGCCGCACAGCCTGCTCCAGCCCCCGCCGTGACAGACGTCCCAAAGGTCGCTGCGGCCTCCGGCGCGCCGCGCGCGGCCGTCGAGGTTGGCCTCCCTGGCCTCACGGCGGTCACCTACGAAGCATTGAACAGCATAGGCTTCCCGGCCGCCAGCGCAGATCCGCAATATCTGCACCTGCGCCGCGCCGGCGCAGATATTCCTTTTGAGTGGGAGGGGGATGGCGACCCGGCCTTCGAGCCGGGCGAGCGCCTGTTGTTTTACGCCGATCCGCGCTTCAGCCGCTGGACGGCGACCGACGTATACTTCCTCGCGGTCGAAGGGACTCCCGGCCCGCGCATGACGGCTCGTTCGGCAGATGCCTCCAGCCTCGCGGCGGGAACGGCCTGGGTGACGCAGACCGCCGAAGTCAACGCCCTTTACACGCCCGTGTGCTACTGCGGCGCTATCCCGTTGGGGCGCGACGGCGACGCCTGGGCGTGGGATGATCTTCGCCGGGCGGAGCGCGCCTCGCGGAGCTACAACCTCAGCCTGCCCGGCGTTGACTCAAATCAGCCGGGTTTCCTTACGCTCTGGCTGATCGGCTACACGGATATTCCTGGCCTCTCACCCGATCACCGGGTTGATGTGTCGCTCAACGGCGCGGGCCTGGGGCAGGTTGAGTGGGATGGCAAGCGAGCCATCACCGCCACGTTTTCCGTCTCCGCCGGGGTGTTGAGCGCCGAGAATACCCTCAACCTCTCGCTGCCGGGCCTGCCGGGGCTGCTGGTCGAAGGGATGTGGCTGGACGCATTTTCCATCCGCTATGCGCGCGGAACCGCGCCTGTTGGCGCGGCGGCGATTTTTACCGGCGAAAGCCTGGCGCGGGCTTATACGATCGCTCTGAGTCCGGCAACCGGCCTGCGCGCCTACGACGTGACGGAGGCCGATCAACCCGTTCGGCTGAACGGATTCAATGTCACAGGTGCGACCATCACGCTCGGCGACCCTCCGGGCGGCTGGCCCCGCCGCTACGCCGTGACGAGCGAAGGCGGGATTCAGTCGCCGGCGCGCCTGCGGCTGGCGCAATCCATCGGGAGTTTACCCCCGGTTGACTACCTGATCATTGCTCACGCCGACTTCATCCCGGCTCTAAGTCCGTTGATCGTTCACCGCCAGAGCCGGGGTCTCACCGCTGCGGTGGTGGACGTTCAGGCCGTCTACGACGCTTACGATGGCCGCCCCACGCCCGATGCGATCCGCGCCTATCTGGCGCAGGCCTACGCCGCGTGGACTCCACCCCCGACCTACGTGCTGCTGGTCGGCGATGGGACCTACGACCCCCGGCGCTACCTCGGGGATTCCTCGGCCACGTTTATCCCGCCTTACCTGGCCGACGTTGATCCGTGGGCCGGGGAGACGGCCGCCGATAACCGCTACGTGACGATTGACGGCGCCGACGCCTTGCCCGACATGCTGATCGGCCGCCTGCCCGTGAACACGCTGGCCGAGGCGCAGACGGTCGTGAGCAAGATCGTCCAGTACGAGGCCGATCCCTTCCCCGGCGGCTGGAACGGCAAAGCCGTCTTCGCCGCCGACGATCCCGACACGGCCGGGGATTTCGCGAGCGAGTCGCAAATCCTGGCCTCGGCCTTCATCACCGCGCCCTTCACGGCTCAGCCGGTCTATTACCTGCCGCCGGCGACGACCGTGACCGAGACGCATCAGTCCCTCCTGTCCCATTGGTCGGGCGGCGCCGGGTTGGTGATGTTCACCGGCCACTCGTCCGATGTCCAGTGGGCGCAGGAGCGGTTGTTCCACCTGGACGACGCGCCCCTCCTGAACAACGGGGCGCGGCTGCCGGTCGTGGCCGAGATGACGTGCTTCACTGGCGCATTTCACATGGCGGCCTACCCCACGCTCGACGAGGCGCTTTTGCGCGAGGGCGATGGCGGCGCAGTCGCCGTGTGGGGCGCGACGGGCCTGGGGGTCTCGACCGGCCACATGGCCCTGGCCGAGGGATTCATGGCGAGCCTTTACCAGCAGAACCAGCCCGGCCTTGGGGCGGCGGCGCTGGCCGGCAAATTGCGCCTGGCCCAGAATTCGAGCCATCTAGATTTGCTGGACACGTATCTGCTGTTCGGCGACCCGGCCACGCCGATGGACCTCACCCTCGTCCCGTGGCCTAACAGCCTGTACCTGCCGGTGATCCAAAGATAATAAACACGAGGAGAACTTATGCGCCGACTATACTTCGTCAGCCTGATCGTCGTTAGCCTGATCGTCTTGCTCGCCGGGCACGCCGCGCGTCCGGCGGCCGCCTCGCCCGCGCTGGGCTTTACCTCCACGCCCGCGCCGACGGCCACCGATACGCCCCTGCCGCCGACGGCGACGCCGGAGCCGCCGGACAAACCCGGCCCGACCCTGGTGGACCCGGTCATCACCAAGGTCGTGAACGTCCAACTGGCGCAGGTCGGCGACGTGGTGATGTTCACGATCACCGCTTTCAACCCGAACGCGGTTGAAGTGCCGAACGTCGTCGTCGTTGATCCCTTGCCGCGCGAGGTGGACTACCTCGGCGCGACGACGACCCAGGGGCCGTTCTTTTACGACGCGGGCGCGCACAGCGTGACTTTCGACCTGGGCACGCTCGCCGCCGGGCAGACTGCGACCATGGTCATCGAGACGCGCGTCAACGCGCTCGGCCAGCCGCAGACCGAACTGCGGAACACGGCGGTGTTGTGGGTCAGCGGCAGCCAGCGCGGCGCATCCAACACCGTCGTCGTGCAAATCATCCCCGCTCAGATTCCGGAGACGGGCATCGCGCCGGATTCATCTCGCTCCCTGACTCTGCCTCTGGCCGTTCTCGCGGCGCTCCTCCCCCTGGCCGGCTTCTGGCTGTGGCGGCGCTT
>Ga0209619_10002388_pt1 | contig 13630 bp, 13 predicted proteins | sample Rifsed16ft3_FD_184011 | JGI IMG/M metagenome (GOLD analysis project Ga0209619, IMG submission 184011) | Soil microbial communities from Rifle, Colorado, USA - sediment 16ft 3 (version 2) | ecosystem: Environmental > Terrestrial > Deep subsurface > Rock core/Sediment | place: Rifle, Colorado... | reverse complement strand
GCGCTGGCGATCGGCGCGGTTACTAGAGAAAAGATTAGCAGGAATGATCGAATGTCGATTGTCTGGTTCTGTTTCGCCCTAGGCATCCTGTCTTGGTTCCTTGCTGAAGTCGTATGGGATCTCTATCCACTTTACTTGGGCATCCAAACGCCCTTTCCATCAATCGCCGACGTTTTCGGGATTGCCGGTTACATACCAGCCATTGCAGGGCTGCTAGTGCTGATTTGGCCTTTCAGAAGTGAGTTCTATTCCAAGAAGATCGTTGCAGTGTCTTTGTTGGCACTCGTTGCAGTCCTGTCATTGGCGGCCTTTTCAGTTCTCCACGAACAATTTGCCCTTGATGTTCTGGCAGTTGGATTGATTTATGTGGCTTTGGACGTGCTGGTTTTGTCGATCGCTGTTCCAGCTCTGATTGTTTTGCGAGAAGGGAGTTTCTGGAAGCCTTTCTTGGTATTGACTTCAGGAATCGTACTCGCGCTGTTCTCTCACACGGTCTCAACCTGGGTGAGCACGTTGGGACCCTACTATCTAGACCAGCTCTCCGAATTGTTACTTAATTTCGGATACATTCTTGCTACCATCGGATTCTACATGAGAATGGTGCAGCTTTCCAAGAAACTGTTGTGATCTGGCAACATGTAGTATCAGTCTGCTTACCCACCCAACTTTCTAGTATTGTCCACGGTTTGGCGCTGCTTTTCATGCGTGTGGTGCTGGTGCGCAGTATTGGACCGCACATACACAAGAAAAGAGAAGGGGAAAACATCGTTGGAGCGTTGCTTTCGCTACCTGTAAGATTCTGCGTCCACTTTCGCGATCGGATACACTCCGTCTACTGGAAGTCCAGGAACTTTAGCGAGAACTTTGCGTATTGATTCAGTGTCTTTTGCGTCCCACTCGCAAAGTATCTTGGTCGCCTTTCCTTGCTCGTTTAGCTGTATCGAAGCACCAATCCAATAGGCGTCCAACGTGACATTGGCTTTGGCCATCTTGGCGAACACTCCAGCTTCCTCAATGGTTGCAGGTGACGGCAGCGTATGAGCCACTAGGAACTTTCCCATCTCATTTCACCTCCTCTGTTTTCTCATGTCACAATCGATTAACTCAGCCAGCCGAAAAAGTGGCGAAGAAGCAATAGTTACCTTTGCAACGTATAGACTTGCCATAACATACGGAATTCCAGATAGAGCGCATGTCCCTTGCAACGAAGAACAAACTTCGTGTGTGTGGGTAGGCTGGTGCGCACACACACGAGCAGGCGAATTTGAACTGTTGTCTTAGTGACGGTTATTTCTGATAGCAGCTGCATTTTCTTGCTCTATGGTTTGAACAGCCAATCAACCTATGATCCCTGCAACCACAAATAACGCATCTTTTCTCTGACATCCTAAACGTTACCTCTCGATTGCCTCCAATTGTGGTATCTTGAAGATTATTCCCCAGTTCGCTTTCCGTTCTTGGTGTGTGTGGGTCTGATGGTGCGCACACACGAAGGCGTGAGAGTGGGCGCCCAAGCCGCGAAGTCTGTGATCACCCAATGCCAGAGGCTATACGCTGGGAAAGGCCACTTAGCTTGACGCTAGGGGCGCTCGCTGAAGCTTCCGGTTCTTACTTTGGATTGTAGGCGGGTGTGAAGATGGCGTGGGTTGGGTGGATTTCTACCTGAGGTTCGCTTTGGAACCCGAGCTGTTTCACGCTTGGCATAAGTCTGTTCTTGACGAAGTCGTTGAAGTTGTCGGCGGTGTCCCAGATGTCAGTGATGTGAGCCCCGTTTGCGTCGAACGCTGCCGCGTGGAATCGCAGCCCTTTGGGTACGTTTTCTTCCCAGTTGACTGGTTTCCTTAGGGCTTCATATTGTTCGCGGGTGAAGCCTTTCCAATTCATTATCATGAGAACAGGCATAGTGTATCCCGCCCTAATCAGGTTCAGCACTATATATGACTGACAGTTTTGCAGCGAACAGTTTTCGTTTATGTGGCATCATTGGTGCGCACACACACCGAATTGACTGTCCGTTTTCTGTGACTGTTCATGTCTTTAGGGGAGGTGTCCTCTAACAACCCCTCTGCAGCAAGACTTCTGCGCGCGATAATTCTGCGCGCAAGCTGGCTAAGTATGCGCAATTCTCCGTGCGACCCCTCGCAGTTCTAGGTATGCATGTGTCGCGGGCAACATGCAGATCTGCGCGCGTTCCGTTGCGCTAATCCTTCGCGGATGTCAAGTTGAAATCTGGTCTCCCGCACCACTAGGACCACACACACGAAAATTCGAACACAAAACACCAAACGCGCAGGAGCCTCAACCTTGTTCGACTATTAGTTGATCTTACTCGCGCGGAAATTCTGCTCGATTAAGCAAGCTCGGGAACCTACGGAGCGGATGTTACAAATCATGAAGCGAAATATGGTGGCGTGGGTGATCAGGGGCTTCTAAGCGCATTGATCACGGCATCCTTGAAACTTCCCCGAACGTAGCGTCCAGAGTTAAACTCAACCCCCAACCTGGCGCAGAAACGTTTCAGTATGTTCTTCATTATGACTTCACTAGGTGCTGATCCTGTTGCTTTCTCAAGCGCTTTCACAAACAGGTCTAGTCTTGATGGGATTTCGTCTCTTCTTAGTTTGAACTCCTTCTCAAGGAAATCGTAGAAACTTTCGCGGACACTGGCGCTGCACAGGATTGTGAAAGTCTCATCTATGGACTGGAGTAGCGCGTCTTCCTTAACATTGATCCTAAGAGGGATTATCTTGGCCAAGCTCCCTGCTTAAGTTTGGTGTAGAACCCTAGAGCAAAAGCTAGGTAAGACCAGAAAAACAACATTTCCAACGGGTGTCCGTTGTAGTAGGTGCCGTCAAGTGTTGCGAAAGCGAACCAGAGGTCGCCTACAAGCGCTAAGGTGATTCCGAGGATCACAAACACAAGAGGTTTCCAAAATTCACCTCGCCTGAAGAGAAGAAAAGCCGGGATCGCAACGGCCAAGAGCAAGATATCGAAGACCGGGTACGCAACCCCGATTACCACAGATATCAGGTCAGCCTCTGTCGCGAGTATGGAGGGAAAGAGGACTGAGATCGTCGCTCCAGCAAGAATCAGCATGGAAACAGGACCAAGAATCTGGCTCCTCTGAGAGAATGCTTCTCTGAAAGGCCACACCTGCACAAACAGTGCCCAGAAAAAGAACGGGTACCCTGCCAGCCAGAAGAGGTCTCCTATCGAAGGATAGGGAACCGGGACGTTAAGCAGTAGAGCGTAAATGCTCCAAGTCAGTTCGCCGAGACCCCACAGCGCCATCCCGCAAGTGTAACAAAACCATATGATCCAATAACGATCTTTCCAGTTCGGCTTTGACTTTACAAGCGCCAACAGAGCTAGCATCGCGGCGGCGAGAGCGAAGATCGGAGACAACGCGTTCGTGGCGACGTACTGAATGGCTTGATCGTAGTGACCGGCGTAGTATATGACTCCGATCAGTACAGCGGCAATAGCGGCCAGGACATAAGCTGCCCACCTTGAAGCGTTTCGTGAGACTGGCATATGCTATCCACGCGTTCGGAGCATCTCAATAGGTTTGCGGCCCATTGCTCGAACTCATTCTCTCAATAGAATCCCGAGCCATTTGAGGCATGAACATCGAGATCAGAAGTGTACAGCAAAATGGGTCAATGTCTAGGCATCAATGTCTAGACGGTGCGCACACACACGAAAACGACGGTTCAAATTCTCGCGCGCGCACCACTAGAGACACACACAAATTCGACCTACTGCAAGAAAGGAAATACACTTAGGATTCATGTCCTAAAAGATGGGAGCGCCCGGTTGGTCTTAGCAATCAGTTATCTGCAGAAAACTGTGTACTTGTGTGAGATCTGCAGCTTCGGATACGCTGACGAAGCTACAGCAAATAGCTGCGAAAATTTCTGTCGTGAGCACAAAAGCTGTTCTCTGCAAATAGCGAAAAAGGCGGTTGTCCGACCTGAATGAAAATATCGTGTGTGCGCCCATCATTAGACCCACACGCACAATTTTGACGATTTGGCTTATTTAGCCGGCACCGGCGATCTTTACAGTGAGATAGGTGACGAGCAAGAGCAGTCCAATGATAGTTCCCCTCTTCACGAACGCAGGCATTAGCTCCTGCTCCTTTTGCTCATACCGCAGTGCATTGATAATGGGCGCGACAAGGAATATGATGGATGGCGAGAAAGCGAGGAGAATCCAAGGTAATCCGCCAACTAGCACAACGCTGACAAATAACGCGAGGACCAAGAAAAGGAGTACAACACACGCCTTGAGCGCTCTCTTCTTGCCAACCAACGTCACGGTTGTCCTTATCATGTCTCTATCGGAATCATGATCTCTAATCTGATTGACAAGCTCTGCTAACATGGATAATAGGAAGAGCATACCGGTCAACCCTGCTCCCACGAAGTCAAGGGGGCGATAAACGGAGTAAGCCATTACTCCATATGTTGCATTCCAGGAAGCGTGAGAGACAACATCAAGACCAGGCCTAGCCTTTATCCTTAGACCGAAAGAATAGCCACCAAACAGCAAAATCACCAGGATCCCAAGCAACCTATTCAGAAAATTAAGGAGATAGATGGATAAGGTCGCCACGCCCAAGAGAACTACCACGAGGGTCCAAGCCGCAGCCGCAGACAAGTCACCCGAGGCTACAGGGTTCCTTGGCTTGCCAGCCTTTTTGTCAAGTTCTGCATCGGCAATGTCGTTAATCACAAAACCAAAAATGGAGGAGACTGTAACGAAAAGAAGCACCGGCAGAATTCTGCTATCGACGGGATATCTGGCCACGAATGCACAGGCCAAGGCAGAAACCAAGTAGCACGGTCCGTACTCATGGAATCTTACGATTCGCACAAACGCGTTCCCCGAAGCAATTGGCTTCATAGAAGCGTACGGTCCAACCTCGACGTTGTTTACTAGATGATGCCTGGAATAGACGCCAGTGGCTGGTCTTCCCGTAGCAACCACTTACTGCATCAGACCCGCAACTATCATGCTAACGCCGATTAGGCCGCGCAGAATTCTTCCCGCCTGAAAAAACCAGGGTTGATGGGACGAACGCCAGTAGAGTGTGTTTGAAAATCCTTCGGCTGACAGGTAAATGCCAGCTAACAGGAGGAAACTTGATACAAGCAAGCTGAGAGCCAAAACAGCCTGCAAGATGGAACTAATCTACTTTTCCTCGTGATGTTATGTTTGAACCAAACTCAACGTGACAAGAACTCGATGCGCCATGAACTGGTGGTGGGTCTGATGGTGCGCACACACACGAAACGACTGCCTGTTTCTGTGACTGCTATTGCGGTTCAAATTTGACTGGCCAGACAATTGCTGGCGCGATCGGTATCGCTGATTCGAGATGAGCTGGCGGTATCCACTCGGAACGAAAAACGCAAGCCCATATATTCCCGTACAGCTGAAGCTACAGGTTGGTGCAAAGGATGCCTCATTACATAGTCCTAGTGAAGCTCACCGAGAAGGGAATGCAGAACCTAAAGCAGGGATGGACGAAAGACCGACCACAGGTAAAAGCGCAGGTTCAGAAGATGGGCGGAAAGATGACGGGATACATGACATTCGGCCAATACGACTTCGTGGAGTTACTAGAGCTGCCGGACGACAGAGCTGCTGCGCGTTTCGCACTCTTGGCCGGGGCAACTGGCGTCGTAAGCACAGTGACTCTCAAGGCCTTCTCAGAAGATGAAGTTGACAAGATGGTTCAGGAACTGCCTTAAACTCTGAACCATTCCATTTTTGTTTTGGACTGCGACATTCATCGACCGTCAAGCATACTTCTAGGCTGCCGCTTAAGTGTAGAATCCTGTGGAATCATTGGTATGACCTGCGGTCGGTTTTTTCTTTGGGGAGGGGGTGGTGCTATTACTGGTGCGCACACACACTTCGACCAAAACTCAGAACTTGCAGTTCGATGCGTTATTAGTTGGTGAAGGTGTTGGGGCGGATTCACTTGATCGAAGACTTGACTACACCTGTTCCTTGAGAACGTTTATGCAAGGCTTGGCGAAAGGCTCTATACCAACTAATCCGAATATTTTGGTGGGCTGTGCTATCAACAAGTAGTAGGAGTGGTGACGGCCCTTGCAACCAACCGATCGTGCTCGGTCGAAGAGTTTTGTTCCTCCGGCGTTTTCTTCAAAACAGCCATCGCTTGATAAGCACCGGGTCGCCGTTTTGCCGTTGCAAAACATTAGCCCCGACCCCAAAGACGAGTACTTCGCAGACGGAATGACGGAAGAGCTGATCTCGACAATGTCAAAGATTGGTGGACTCAAGGTCATCGCAAGGACTTCCGTGATGGGCTACAAGGGCGGCGAGAAGAAGATTGACCAAATCGCGAGAGAACTCAATGTCGGCACCATTCTGGAGGGGAGCGTACGAAAAGCAGGGGATAAACTACGCATCACTGTACAACTCATAGATTCTGAAAGCAGTGATCATCTATGGTCAGAATCCTACGACAGAGAAATGAAAGACGTATTTGCGATACAAAGCGACGTGTCTCAGACCGTGGCTGAAGCGCTCAAAGTGAAACTCTTACCGATGGAAAAACAACGCGTAGAAAAAGAGCCGACAAAGAATGCGGAAGCTTACGAACTGTATCTGAAAGGTCTCCAGACCGCGCCATGGATCGTGGGTGGCTACGAAAGGGAGAACATTGAAAGATCAAGGGAGTACTTCGAGCGCGCAGTTGAACTTGACCCAAACTTCGCCCTTGCTTACGCTGGACTCCAGGCCTGCTATATGGAGGCCTTCATGTACAAGCCATTTGATGAAAGGGCTCCGAAAGCCGAGGCCGCTGCCCGCAAAGCACTGGAGCTTGACGACAATCTAGCCGAGTCTCATATCGCCCTTGCTGACACGCTGTGGCACAGCTATGATTTTCAGGGATACGAGAAAGAAGTCAAACGAGCGATCGAGCTGAAGCCGAACTCCGCGACCGCTCACCTGTATCTGGGCATTCATTTCATGTTGTTTGGCAGATTCGATGAGGCTCAGGTCGAAATGAGAAAAGCAAGAGAGCTCGACCCTCTTTCATCGTCGATAAGATCTTGGATGCTGTCTCTTCTGTATCGTAGCCGCCAGTATGACCGCGCATCGGAAGAAACTGTCGAGGAGATGAAACTGCACGATAGACCGGGCCTACATAATTTGCTTGCACATATCTATCGAGCAAAAGGCGATTATGAGAAGGCTATGATTGAATCAGAGAAGGCAGTCGCAGCCGTAGGGCCTGAGGAAAGACCATTCTTCATCTCTACTCTCGCTTGCATTTACGCTAAGGCAGGTAGGAAGGAGGATACAACCAGAATAGTCAAAGAGTTAGAGGAGGTTTCCAAGCAAAGGTACCTTCCGCCAGATGTCTTTGCCGACATCTATTACTGCCTCGGCGATTACGACGAAACGTTTCGAATATTAGAAAGGGCCTATGATGAACATTTCGAAGTAGTTCTTCCATCCTCGTTGACCGATCCGTTTTACGATGAGCTTCGCTCTCATCCAAGGTTCATTGCGTTGTTGAAGAAAGTGGGACTTGAGAAATAGTTAGGCAAATCCTCAATTAATGTTATCCTTGCAGGCAAATTTGAACCGATTTGCTCTCAGTCTTGTATGTGCAGGTTCTTTGGACGTTCCGTTGCGGTCGTTAGATTCGTGTCTCCGGTAACGTCGCCTAGTGACTTGCTGCGCTCGTAGGCAGCCCAGATAGCCCTCGAAATAACAGTGCGCAAGCTTCCCTTCTCCAATTGGTACAGGGCCGCGGCGCTGGTTCCTCCAGGCGAAGTCACCATATTGCGCAGCTCAGCTGGATGTTTCCCGGACTTTATGGCGTACATAATAGAGCCCCGCATCGTCTCGGTCACTAATTCGTAGGCGACGTGTCGCGGAAACCCAAGATGAACCGCTCCGTCGATCATAGCCTCCATGACTAGGAAAACATATGTGGGGCCAGTGCCGCTGACGGCAGTTGCCATGTCCAGAAACTTCTCATTCTCCATGAAAAGTTCCTTGCCCAAGGCTTGCAGGATAGTTCTCGTTTGTTCAAGTTGATCTTGACTTACGTCTGGTGTGGCGGTCCATACGCTAATGCCCTCACCGATTTGTGCCGGCGTGTTGGGCATTACTCGGACGACGGCGTTGTGAGCGAGTCCTTCGCTGATGGTCTTTACCCTTGCTCCAGCAACTATCGACAAGACCAATTGTTCAGGTTTCAGGAGGCCCTTCAGCTCTGCTAGCAAGTGGTTTAGATCCTGAGGTTTCACTGAGAATACAACAACTCTACTATTCCGGGCGGCCTCGCGATTGTCGGCTGTGACGTTGATTGCATAGTTCTGCAATTCCTCGCGGCGTTTCTGGCGCGGCTCGCTAGCTGTGATCTTGGTCGGGTTCACGAGTTTCTGTGATAGAAGCCTGACGATCATGGCTTCACCCATCACTCCGCCGCCTATGAACGAAATAGAGTCCAGCAATTCGCTTCTCCGGCTACGAACGTTTCTAACTTCGACATTTGACATGTTAGGTTGAATGGCGATATGTTCAGATCAGAGGGCCAACGGGCTCTCCTTCACTCAATTTTGGTGTGGTCTTACTTTCGCGCCTGACCCCACGGTCACGAGAACGAGGTCAGCATGGCTCGTTTAGCTTCAGCCAGCTCTCTCTCATCGGATTCTACGTGAGAATGGTACAGCTTTCAAAGAAACTATTATGATCTGTCCAGCTCAGCTCTGGTTTGGCTACGCAGTCTCCAAATATTGACGGTTCGCTAACTGTCGGTTGGCAGAGTGCACGAGTTGCTTGTCAAGCAATGCAGACACTAGGAGTGTGGTGCGCAACACCACGAAGACACGGCAAAATTGCTGGATGAGCTTATATCTAAGAAATCATTAGATGAGCTGATGGCTGTTGGGGTACGTTAGCAAGCTCACTTCAGCAGGTCAATTGACGGTTCCGAAAAAAGTTAGGGAGAAGCTCGGTTTAGGGCCGTCTTCGTTAGTTGTTCTGGAGGAGCTGGGCGATGTTGTGCTTCTCCGTCGGTTCGAGGCGGATGAAGAGACTTTGCAGCTTCTTCGTAGGAAGCTTAGGAAAACGGGGTTAACGAAAGAGCGAGTCAATGAAATCGTTGAGAGAGAGCGCGCGAAACTCTGGAAGCAGGCCTCTAAGGATATTCGTTGATGCCAACACTGTCGTCAGCGGACTGCTCTTCGAGGGAAATGAAGCGGTCCTGTTAAGGTTGGGCAGAATCGGGGCTTGCAAGTTGATGGCCACCCGTTACGTAATGGACGAAGTCGCAAGTGTTCTCCAAACGGAAGAGTTCAACTTGACCCAGGACGAGATTGAATCGCTAACATCATTCGCGAACAAGTGGTTACACGTGCACGAGAACTTGAGACGTGAGGAAATACGCAAGTACATCTCGCAATTTCATGACAAGAAGGACGCGCACGTTTGGGCTGGTTTTGAAAAACTCGTATGTGATGTGCTGGTTACGGGCGACAAGGAGTTGCTTAAGAAAATCCCCGGAGCCAGAACGACCCGCCAGACCTTGAATCTTCTCCTGAGTGAGAAGTGAATCATCTCTGACTGACCTTTGGTTCTTGGTTATGGAGTTGAGGAGTCGAGGTTCCATCGAAGCTCTCGTTTCGGGTAGCGAATGAGAATGCAGATCTGATGACCGATAGGGTTTTATTTGTGTGGAAAGTTAGGTTATTCTAACTTTCTTTCATTGCTCTCAAATGCAACGGACGGAGGAGCAAGGATGAATGAGTGAGGCTTCAGACATTAGTATGAATGGGGACGAAAAAGGGGCTTTCTCGCGGAGGCGCTTCCTCAAAGCGGGGCTAACGAGTGTAACGGGTGTTACCTTGGCAAGCGCTGCCGCACTGTTTTTGAATGACCAGACGACAGCGGCAATAAGCGACAAAGGAATCGGAGGTCTAGCTCACACTCACGGCAAGACACATCCTTTCTCGCTCGGCGTGACTCAGGACAATGCGCAGGGCGAGATGGACCCGATGAAGTTCCTGACGGCCTTCGATTACGGTAAGGTTTCAACTTTACCCGACGGGACGACTCTCAGAGAGTACGAGCTTTCGGCGATAGATCGATTGATTCAGGTTGCGCATGGCGTGTATTACCCTGCGTGGACGTACAATGGGCAGGTGCCAGGTCCGACGCTGCGTGCAACCGAAGGGGACCGTTTGCGAATACACTTTCGGAACAATGGTTCGCATGCGCATACGATACACTTCCATGGCTTTCACCCAGCGAATATGGACGGCGTGTTCGAACACGTTGAGCCGGACGGAGTCTACACGTACGAGTTCACAGCAGAGCCATTCGGCCTTCATCCCTACCATTGCCACGTAATGCCCGTCAAGAAACACATCGAGAAAGGCCTGTACGGGACTTTGATCATCGACCCGGACCCTCCGCGTCCCCCTGCGAAGGAACTGGTGATGGTGATGAACGGCTTTGATGTGAACTTCGATGGGACGAATGAGTTCTACACGGTGAACGGATTCGCCAACTATTTCATGGAACACCCGATTAAGCTGAAAGTGAACGAACTGGTCCGCGTGTACCTAGTCAACATGACAGAGTTCGATTTGATCAACTCGATTCACGTGCATGCAACTTTCTTCAAGCTCTACCGGACGGGGACTAGACTGGACGATTACGAGTATACAGACACTGTGATTCTAGGGCAAGGCGAACGCGCGATCTTGGAGTTCAGCTACAAGTCTCCTGGCAGATTCATGTTCCACGCACACCAAAGCGAATTCCAAGAATTAGGATGGAACGGGATGTTCGAAGTCGAACCATAGGCAAGGTGGAAGTAGAGGCATGCAGAGTAGGGATGCCCGTCGTGTGCACAGAGGGCGCCTTATTGCGCTCGGCGTAGCCCCTCTAGTAGCTCTGGCGATAATCCTTGTTGCTTTTCTCGTCGGCGGCTCGACTATCCTCGCCCCTCTGGGTGTGGCAAACATCCCCGTTGAGAAGATCGACATAGAACGAATCCAACTGGAACAAGGCCGTATCTTGGCCTATGCCGTGAACAGTGGGCCGGGGGAAGTAACGATTGCTCAGGTTTTCGTGAATGAGGCGATGTGGTATGCTGAAGTGACTCCCAGCTCCACTGTTCCTCGACTGGGACGAGTCACGCTGTCGATTCCCTACGATTGGGTCGAAGCAGAACCCATCGAAATAGCGATCGTCACATCAAATGGCTTTGTCTTTTCCCGCAGCGTCGAGGCAGCAGTTCAGAGTCCGGTACCGTCCATTGAGCAGGTCTGGGCGTTCGCTGCCCTCGGAGCCTACGTGGGAATAATCCCAGTATTTCTTGGACTAGCCTGGCTTCCATTCTTGTCGCAGCTCAAGATAAGATGGTACAACTTTCTCCTCAGCTTGACCGCTGGAATCCTAGCTTTCTTGGCTGTGGACGCGTTGAGCGAAGCATTTGAACTGTCAGGCCGTGTGCCTGGGCCTTTTCAAGGAATAGCTCTTGTTGCCATAGGACTGGTAGGCAGCTTCCTAACCCTAGAAATGGTGAGTGAGCGCATGGTGAACTCAGGATCCTCGAAGAACCGAGCCCGATTGACGCTTACTTTGGCTTACATGATTGCCCTAGGTATTGGTCTGCACAACCTCGGCGAGGGGCTCTTGATCGGAGCCGCATACGCCTTGGGCGAGGCTGCCTTGGGGGCCTTCTTGATTCTCGGCTTCACAATCCACAACACGACGGAAGGCGTCGCCATAGCAGCGCCGTTAGCCGGAAAGACCCCAGCAAGGAATCACTTCGTCTTCATCGGTCTACTAGCCGGAGCACCAACGATCCTGGGAGCGTGGATAGGTGGCTTCACGTACTCAGATACGTGGGCACTCGTCTTTCTGGCGGTTGGGGTTGGCGCGATTCTTCAAGTTGTATACAAAATCGTAAGTTACATGGCAGAAGGCAAGGGCCTCGTTAAGGTTCTCAGCGAGAGGACAAACCTCGCAGGACTCTTGCTAGGAATCACAATCATGTACGCCACAGCATTGCTGGTGACTTGACTCACTTCTTGGCGAGTTCGTCCATTCTCGCGTGAGCCTTTCCGTGAGACGTTTGAGTTTCACAGTGATTTCGACCCAGCCTACTATGTCGGCTTCGTAGAGACGGTCCCATGATTCACCTTGTTCGAATCCTGAGTTTCGAAATCGTATATGGAATTCAAACTGAAGACTTTCGAACCTCTCAATGAGCAAAATAAGCCACTTAGCTCGTCGATTTTGGTTCTCAGTGCGTCAATTTAGGGTGAGGCTATCCTCCTCATAGGAGGTGGCGCGTCCGCCAGGAACCGCACGATTTCTGTCGCTGAAAGTGCGCCGCTAATCCTCAGTTTTCTGGTTCGATTCCTTCTAGGTCCGCACCTGAGCAATATGCTTTGTCAAGAGGTGCCTCAGGCTATTCCTTCAGGATGAGAAACAGGGGGCGATTTCAGTCGGCTAGTTTGACCTCACCGCTGTCCAATAGCTGCAGCCGCTGCCATCGGGAATCGTATGCCTTTCCGCGGAAACTTCTCACCCTGACGTAATGTCTGATGGTGTCTTCCCTCTCTTCGCTCTTGAAGTCAATTATTCCGTCACACAACGATTCAAACTGCTTATGAAATGTGCCCGAAGCTACCCCCTTTACGAGCGAGTTTAATGCCACAATTTCGCAGGCTCTGGTGAAAGGGATTACCCGAGTCCGCCAGAGATCTATCATCACCTTTTCTTCATTGTATTGAAGCAAGACGCCCGTGTTGTCATCGATGTGTAAGCGTCTCTTGTTTTCCTCAAGTATGCCCACCTTAATTTCCCGCGCCATGGAGATGCTCCAATCCGACAGCTTGACGGATTGCCGAACAGCTTCCTCTTGCTCTCGGGGTGTTGTGGTAGCAGCTTCTGGAGAACCCAGTCCTGTCTGCCCGGTGTAGCTATCGAGAATTCTGAAAGAGCCCTCTTGCTCAAGCCCCTTAGCATCCAGCTGAAATATCTCGAGATGTTTCCTAATCTCATTGGGTGCTCGCTGAAAGGTGTGATAGTCGGTTCTAATTCCAGCTCTGAGCGCATGGGCTGCGATCGTTAACGATGTGTCATACCAGAGAGAATCAGGCTCGAACTCGACCAACAGGTTTGCGCCGTAATCGACGCCTGTCGGGACCAGCTGCTTTAACATGGGCACGTTCAGGACATCCGACATGCAAACCTTTCTCCCGCGTTCAGTAATTGACTAGTCCAACGTGGCTTATCAATGTCAAGCTTCCATGGACGATCAGAAAAATTGTGACCGATTTATTCCCCAACTCAAGAAAACAGAAGAGAAGAGACTTGGTGGGCCCGCCGGGTTCCGCAACATTACTGTCGCTACAGTTGGGCCGCTAATCCTCAGTTTTCGGGTTCAATACCTGTTAGGTATGAACCACGATAATTTAGCAGTTGTCCTGCGAATTTGCGCTTGGGCACATCAGACAGTTCACCCTGCAACCAAGCGAGAAGAGTTTAGGGAGATCGAGGCACTGGATAATGATTGAATTGCAGTAGTAGGCTTTGGAGTGGTCTAAGTATTCCA
>Ga0209619_10002385_pt1 | contig 13634 bp, 12 predicted proteins | sample Rifsed16ft3_FD_184011 | JGI IMG/M metagenome (GOLD analysis project Ga0209619, IMG submission 184011) | Soil microbial communities from Rifle, Colorado, USA - sediment 16ft 3 (version 2) | ecosystem: Environmental > Terrestrial > Deep subsurface > Rock core/Sediment | place: Rifle, Colorado... | reverse complement strand
GCGATGTTCTCCTCGCCGATGTGCTTGTGCATCTCGTCCTTCGCGTACGCGAGCGCCTCGTCCGCGGCCCGGTCCGGGCCCGTCGGCCAGCGGTACGGGTAGGGGAAGGGCAGGCGGTAGATCTCGGGCGCGAAGGGCCCCATGCCTTGCTTGTACGGCATGACCTTCGCGGTGAGCGACATGGCGAGCAGCGTCCGCCCGTGGAACGCGTGGTCGAACGTGACGATCGCCTGGCGGCCGGTCGCCTTGCGCGCGATCTTCACGGCGTTCTCGACGGCCTCGGCGCCGGAGTTCGCGAACATCGTCTTCTTGGGGAAGTCACCCGGCGTGAGCGCGTTCAGGCGCTCGGCGAGCTCGATGTAGGGCTCGTTCGCGGTGACGTGGAAGCACGTGTGCGTGTCGCGCTCGAGCTGATCCTGCGCGGCCTTCACGACCTCGGGGGAGGTGTGGCCGACGTTCAGGACGGCGATGCCGGTAGCGAGGTCGATCAGACGGTTCCCGTCGACATCCTCGATGATCGCGCCCGAGGCACGCGCCGTCACGATCGGGTGGGTGTTGAACACACCCTGGGGGATCGCCTGGGCCCGGCGCTCGAACCACTCGCGCGACTTCGGACCCGGGATCTCGGTGACGAGCTTGCGCTCCTGAGGGATGTCCAAGTCGATGCCCTCCTTCGTGGCGGTCGAGGCCGTGCAGGGTGTCCGGCACGCGGCATCCGTACGTCACCCCGCGCGGGCGAAGCTGGACACGGCCTCTAGTACGCGTCGGAACGGCGTTCCTCCTCGAGGCTACCCGAATCAGGCTCTCTCTACGCTCCGTTGAGATCGGCCCTCAGCCCGACGAGCGGGCGACGATCGCCGAGTCGGGCGAGTGGTGCCAAGTAGCCTGTTTCGCTCATACTTGGGCCGAACGGCGCCTTCGACCCTACCAAGGGTCCCGGATGAGGAAGGGGAGGTCTGTATGGCCACCGAGATGAAGACGTGGGGGATGTACATCGGAGGCGAGTGGGTGGACTCCGGGCGCGGCGAGAGCGAGCCCGACATCGACCCCAGCACCGGTGAGGCAGTCGCTACGGTTCAGGTCGGCACGCGTGAGGATGCCGACAAGGCCGTCGCGGCCGCGCAGAAGGCGTACGACGAGATCTGGTTCGACACGCCGGCCAAGGAGCGCGCGGCGATGATGTTCAAGCTCGCCGACGCGATCGAGGCGGACGCGGAGACGATGGCCCTGTTGGAAGCCGAGGACGTGGGCAAGCCGATCTCGGTCTCGAGCGCGGACGTGCCGTTCATCGCCGACAACCTGCGGTTCTTCGCCGGGGCGGCCCGCCTGCAGGAGGGCAAGTCAACGGGCGAGTACGAGAAGGGCTTCACGAGCATGATCCGCCGCGAGCCGCTCGGCGTGACGGTCGGCATCTGCCCGTGGAACTACCCGCTGATGATGGCGATCTGGAAGCTGGGCCCGGCGCTCGCGGCCGGCAACACCTCGATCCTCAAGCCCGCCGAGATAACGCCGCGCACCACGCTCCGCCTGGCCGAGCTCGCGCAGGACATCCTGCCGCCGGGCGTGTTCAACGTGATCACCGGCCACGGCTCGGAGATCGGCGACCAGCTCGTCAAGCACAAGGACGTGCGGCTGGTGTCGGTGACCGGCGACACCTCGACCGGCAAGATCATCGCCGCGAACGCCGGCCAGTCCAACGTGAAGCGCGTGCACCTGGAGCTCGGTGGCAAGGCGCCCGTCGTCGTGTTCGACGACGCCGACATCGGCAAGGTCGTCGAGACGCTGAAGTTCGCCGGCTACACGAACACCGGCCAGGACTGCACCGCGTCCTGCCGGGTCGTCGCCGGCTCGGGCGTCTACGAGGACCTGCTCGCCGAGCTCGTCCCGACGGTCGAGTCGATCAAGGTCGGCCCCCTCATGGACACGGAGGTCGAGATGGGCCCGCTCGTCTCGCAGGGACAGCGCGAGTCCGTCGCCGGCTTCGTGGACCGGGCGCAGGACTACGGCGCGAAGGTCCTGACCGGCGGCGAGATGATCGACGGGCCCGGCGCGTACTACAAGCCGACCGTCGTGACGGACATCGCGCAGGACTCCGAGATCATCCAGCAGGAGGTCTTCGGCCCGGTCGTCACGGTGCAGCGGTTCAGCGACGAGGACGAGGCCGTGACGTGGGCCAACGACGTGGTCTACGGCCTCGCGTCCTCGGTCTGGACCCGCGACGCCGCCCGCGCGATGCGCGTGGCACGCCGGCTGCAGTTCGGCGCGGTGTGGGTGAACACCCACTTCATGATCACCGCCGAGATGCCGCACGGCGGCTACAAGGAGAGCGGGTACGGCAAGGACATGTCGATGTACTCGCTGGAGGACTACACGCAGATCAAGCACGTGATGTGGTCGCTCGACTAGGGGCGACGTCAGCCCGCAGGACCGGCGCGTCCCAGGCATCCCGGGGCGCGCCGGTCCACGAAGGCCCGCGGACGAGCGGGTCCGGACCGAGTGAGGTGAAGCAGCGATGACGGCACGACCGTTCCTGGTGAACGGGCAGTGGCGGACGGGCGAGGGCTCGTTCGAGGTCCACAGCCCCTACGACGGCGCCGTGGTGGCCGAGATCGGTGTCCCCACGGCCGCCGACGTCGAGGAGGCGGTCGCAACGGCCGCCGCCACGTTCGAGGAGTCCCGGCGCCTGCCGGTACACGCCCGCGCGGAAGCGCTCGATCACATCTCCCGGCGCCTCGGGGAGAGCATCCCGGAGAACGCCGCGCTGATCGCGAAGGAGGGGGGCAAGCCGATCAAGTGGGCCACGGCCGAGGCCACGCGGGCCGTCTCCACGTTCCGCTGGGCGAGCGAGGTGCTCCGCCACGGCGACGACGAGCTGATGCGCCTGGACACCGAGGCGGCGCTCGGCTCGAGGATCGGGCTGCTGCGCCGGTTCGCGTTCGGCCCGGTGCTCGGGATCACCCCGTTCAACTTCCCGCTCAACCTCGTGGCCCACAAGGTGGCGCCCTCACTGGCGGTCGGCGCGCCGATCGTCGTGAAACCTGCCTCGGCCACGCCGCTCGGCTCGCTACGCCTCGCCGAGCTGTTCGCCGAGACCGATCTGCCCAAGGGGATGTACCAGGTGCTCCCGGTGTCCTCGAAGGTCGCCGACGGGATGGCGCGCGACGAGCGGTTCCGCAAGATCTCGTTCACGGGCTCGGCCGAGATCGGCTGGTACCTGAAGGGTCTTGACCCGAAGAAGCGCGTCACGCTGGAGCTCGGCGGCAACGCCGGGGTCATCGTGCACTCGGACGCGGACCTGGACCTGGCGGCCCAGCGGGTCGCGTTCGGCGGGTACTATCAGGCCGGTCAGTCGTGCATCAGCGTGCAGCGGGTGCTGGTGCAGTCCGAGGTCTACGAGGACTTCGCGACGCGCCTGGTCAAGCAGGTCGAGAGCCTGAAGACCGGCGACCCGATGGACCCGACGGTCGACGTCGGGCCGGTGATCCAGCAGAGCGAGGTCGAGCGGATCGGGGGCTGGGTGCAGGAGGCCGTCTCGCAGGGTGCCACCGTCCTTACCGGCGGAACCGGCGAGGGTCCGTTCTTCTACCCGACACTGATCTCCGACGTGAACCCGGACATGAAGGTCTGCCGCGAGGAGATCTTCGGGCCCGTGGTCACGATCAGCCCCTACCAGACGTTCGAGGAGGCGATCGCCGCGGTGAACGACTCGCGGTTCGGGCTGCAGGCCGGGGTCTTCACGAACGACATCGCCCGCGCGTTCCAGGCGCACCGCGACATCGAGGTCGGCGGCGTGATCGTGAACGACGTCTCGGCCTTCCGGGCGGACCAGATGCCGTACGGCGGCTCGAAGGACTCGGGCTTCGGCCGAGAGGGCCTGCGGTTCGCGATGGAGGAGATGACCGAGCCGAGGATCATGGTCCTGTCGCACGTGCCGCTGTGAGCCGCGTCGCGGTCCTCGGCGCCGGCGCGATGGGCAGTGCCGCTGCAGTCCTCCTGGCGCGCCACGACGACGTGGACCTTCTGGTCCTGGACGTCGACGGGACGCGGGCCGAACGCGTGGCTGCGCGGGTGGGTGCTCGTGGTCGCGCGTTCGACCCGGCCACCGACGAGCTCGTAGAGGCGCTCAAGGACGTCGAGGCGGTCGCCGCCTGCATCCCGTACCGCGCGAACATCGCGACGATGGAGGCGGCCCTGGCCGCCGGCTGCCACTACGCGGACCTCGGCGGCCTCTTCCACGTGACCCTGCAGCAGTGGGAGCTGCACGAGCGCTTCGCGCAGGCCGGTCTCTCGGCGGTGCTGGGGATCGGCTCGGCGCCGGGGATCACGAACGTGCTCGCGCGCCTGGGCGCCGACCGCCTGGACGATGGCTCGGTGCGTTCGATCGACATGGTGGACGGTGCTGTCGACCTCGGTTCCGAAGGCGGAGCGTTCGGCGTGCCCTACTCGGCCGAGACGGTCCTGGACGAGTTCACGCTGCCGGCGATGGTGTTCGAGGACGGAGAGCTGAAGGAGGTGCCGGCGGGTTCGGGCGTCATCGAGTGGGACTTCCCCGAGCCGGTTGGAACCCAGCCTGCTATGTACACGCTCCACTCGGAGCCCGCGACGCTGCCTCGGACCATCCCCGGCGTCCGCGACGTCCGGTGGCGCCTGGCGCTCCCGCACGCGGTACACGAGGGGTTCACGTTCCTGGTCGGGCTCGGCCTGGCCTCGCGCGACCCGGTGATGACGCCCAGCGGACCCGTCGTGCCGCGCGAGGTGCTCGTATCGGTGCTGAACACGATGACGGTCGTCGAGGGCGAGCCGTCGGACCGGGAGGTCATCGACGTGCGCGTTGCGGGGACCAAGGACGGGCGCGGAGCGGTCGTCCGGTGCCTCGCGCACCTGCGGCCGTCCCCCGAGGGGCTGTCGGCAGGCGCGTTCGGGACGGCGATCCCCATCGCGGTGACCGCGCGATGGATGTCGCAGGGGCGGGTTCCGGTGGGGGTACACCCGCCTGAGACGGCCTTCCCGGCGGGATCGTTCGTGGCCGATCTCGAGGGTGAGGGCGTCGGGTTCTCGAGCGAGGTCCTGAGCTAGCGAAGCGCTCAGGAAGAGGCTTCGGAGGGCGTCTCGGACGTCTCGTCCTCGGCCGCCTCCGGCATCACGAGCCACTCGGATTGCTCGGCGGGTCCGATCGGGGGACCGGGCTCGATGAGTCCGGCCTCGCGGTCGCGGCGACGCTCGGCGCGGGCGACCCGTCGCTCTTCACGCGCGACTTGCTTCTTGGCGTTCACGTCCTTCCGCTTCCGCTTGCCGATGCTGTCGGGCATGCCGGTCTCCTCGGTCGATCAGTCGCGCGCCAAAGGGTGGCGGTACGCGGGCGCGGTGTGCAGGTAGCAGGTGGGCGACGCGTTATAGGTCGACAGGATCGTCGTGCAGCCGGGGTCGGAACAGCACCGCCCCTTCGCGGCCCGGGACGAGAGGTCCTTGCCGCGGACCGGTGGCCCGATCCGGACATCTGCCCCGCGGGTTCCTATCATCTTGCCTCCGTCCTGCCGCCTTGCACGGGATCCGCCGCGAGGGCGGCTGTCGCCAGGAAGGGGCCATCCGTCGGTCGCCTGAGATCCTCGGACGATAGCCCGAGGCCATCAGCGTACTAGGGCGGAGGCATCGCGGGCCCGGCGCCCGCGGGACCCAGCACGCGCGTGGCGAAGGCCCCGACGATCCCCGCGGCCTCGCGTTCGCGGCGCCAGAGGAAATGGTCCGTGCCTGGGAGAACGCTGATCTCGCATGACGGGAGGGTAAGGCCGAGCTCCTCCAGCGCCGGAGCCGGACAGTAGGCGTCGGCCTCCCCCGCGATGAGCAGCACCGGCCGCCGGAAGTTCCGCAGATCCGAGGCCGCGGGCATCGGAGGAGTCTTAGCGTCGGCCGCCGCGAGGGGCAGGCCGAGGAGGGCGAGCGCCGAGGCGCGGTCGTCGGTGAGCGCCTCGCGCAGGGCGACGCTCGCGCCGAAGGACCAGCCGCAGACGATCGTCGGGCCCTCGGCCAGCGCCCGGACGGATCCGATCGCCGCCTCGACGTCGTGGATCTCGGTGCGCCCGCCGCCGTGGCTGCCGGCGCTCCGCATCGTCCCGCGGAAGTTGAAGGACAGGACAGCGAGTCCGCGCTGGGCGAGCTCGTTGCGCACCGCCCACAGGATCGGGTGATCCTTGCTTCCCCCGTGGCGCGGGTGCGCGTGGCAGATCACCGCCGAGCCGACCGGCGCGCGCTCGGGCATCCGGAGCTCGCCCTCCAGGGAGATGCCGTCGTGCGTCGAGAAGCGGACGGGTTCCATCGCGTGGGACGATGCCAGCCGTGACCGCGCCCCGGCAACCCGTAGGCACTGCCTTCGCGCTCCGCGACCCGCTGCCGTGGGCGGACCTGGCCGCCATAGTGCGGGCCGCCGAGCAGGCGGGATACTCGGCGTTGTTCCTGCCCGAGATCGCGGGGCGGGACGCGCTCGTCACGCTGGGCGCGCTCGCCGGAGAGACGCGGGACCTGTTCCTCGGGACCGGGATCCTGCCGGTGGCGTCGCGAAGCACGATGCTCACTGCGATGGGGGCGGCAACCGTCCACGAGCGCTCGGGGGGCCGTCTGGTCCTGGGGTTGGGAACGGGCGGCCTCGGTGGCGGCGCGCTGGCCCGGCTGCGCGAGGAGGTGCTCGCGCTCCGAACGCTCTTCGAGGGTGGGAGCCTCGAGCTCGAGGGCGAGACGCACCGGCTCTCGCTCGAGCCCGGCTCGCCGGTGCCGATCTGGATCTCGGCGCTCGGTCCGAAGTCGATGCGCCTTGCCGGCGAGGTGGCCGACGGTGTGCTGCTGAACTGGTGCCCGCCGGAGCGGGTGGCCACCGCCCGCGGCGCGGTCATCGAGGGCGCCGAGGCGGCAGGCCGCGATCCTTCAGCCGTCGCCGTGGCCGTGTACGTGCGCGCTTGGGTCGGGGAGGACGAGGCCACGGCGATGCCGGCGCTGAAGGCTGCGGCGGCCCAGTACGCCTCCTACCCGGCGTACGCCCGCCAGTTCCAGGAGGTGGGGCTCGGGCCCGAGGCCGAGGCCGCGTCCGCCGCGCGGAGCGCCGGTCGGATCCAGGAGGTGCCGGCGGCTCTGGTCCGCGCCGTTTGCGCCCTCGGGGAAGCGGCCCGTGAGTGGATCGAGGCCTACCGGGACGCGGGCGCCGACCCGGTGGTGGTGTACCCGGTGCCGGCGGGTCCGACCGCCGCCTCGATCGAGCGCACCCTGTCCGCCCTCGCCCCCGGGTGATGGCGGAGAGCGCTTGCGGGCCAGTGGGGGCGTCGTAGACTAGGCATTTGCAAGGTCCGCACCGTGGATACAGGGAAAACCGATCCAGGGGAACGCCGGTGAGGGCCGGAGATGGCGGGCCAAGGAGCAGCGAGGGAGGACAGGGATGACCTACACGATCGCCGAGCCGTGCATCGATGTGAAGGATCGCGCCTGCGTCGACGAGTGCCCCGTCGACTGCATCTACGAGGGCGGCCGGATGCTGTACATCCATCCGGACGAGTGCGTGGACTGCGGCGCCTGTGAGCCCGTGTGCCCGGTCACCGCGATCTTCTACGAGGACGACGTGCCCGGCGAGTGGAAGCAGTTCACCCCGATCAACGCGGAGTTCTTCAACGACGAGATCAGCGGTATCGGCTCGCCGGGCGGCGCCGCCCAGGTGGGACCCAGCGACAAGGATCACCCGATAGTGGCGGCCTGGGCCTCGATCGGTTGACCGCCGAGCCCGCGGGTTCCAAACAGCCGCCGGGCGCGGGGGACGATCGCTATCCGGCGGACCCTGCGAGGGTTGTGTCCGGGGGGCCGTCGGCAAGGTAGACGTGGAAGGACGCGCCGCCGCCGGGGCGGTCCTCGACCCAGGCGCGACCCCCCATCAGTTCGGCGAACCTGGCCACGAGCGTGAGGCCCACCCCCACGCCCGGTGAGTGCTCCGGCGCGTCAGGCCCTTGGCGGAACGGCTCGAACACCGCCTCGCGGTGCTCGGCGGCGATCCCCTGGCCCTCGTCCTCGACGACGATCAGCACTCCGCCGTCGACGGGCTCGACCCGGACCCAGACGTGGGCCTCGGCCGGCGTGTGGCGGGTCGTGTTCGCGAGCAGGTTCTCGACGATTCGCTCGACCTTGGCAGCGTCGACGCTCGCGATCACCGCAGGAGCCTCCAGGCTCACGCGCCGCGCCGCCGCGAGGTCCGAGTCGGCGACGACGCGAGCTACGAGCGCCCCCACGTCGGTCGGATGGAGCCTGGGCTCGACGATGCCGCGGGCGAGGCGGTCCAGGTCCAGCAGGTCCGTCACCATCCGGTCGAGCTTGCGCGCGTTGGCGGCGATGCGGCCGGCTAGGTCCCGCATGTCGTCGGTTTCGAGATCTATGTCGGTGCGCTCCAGGGTGACCGCGAGGCCGAGGATCGCAGCGAGCGGGGTGCGGAGGTCGTGCGAGACGGCCTGCAGGAACGTGTTCTTCATCTCGTCGAGCGCGCGAAGACGCTGGGCGGCCTCTCGCTCGACGGCCAGGGCCTCCTCGAGGCGCTCCTCGGCATGCTTGCGCTCGGTGATGTCCATCAGGTAGCCCTGCCACAGACGTGGTGCCCCGACTTCGTCGTGTATGAGAGCGGCTTCGTCCCGGACCCAGACGTATCGACCGTCCTTGTGCCGCATCCGGTACTCCTCGGACCAACGGTCTCCACTGCGGTTCGTGTGGGCGTCGGCCGCCAGCACCCGCTCCTGGTCGTCGGGGTGCAGGATCTCGCGCCAGAGGCCCGGGCGCTCCCGAACCTCTTCGACCGTCCATCCGAACATCACGTCGTGCTGCCGGCTGATGAAGACGGTGTCGGTGGAGCCATCGGGCTGGATCTCCTGCGTGTAGATGGCGATCGGGGCCTGCTCGACCAGGGCTCGGTACTTCGCCTCGGTCTCCGCCAGGGCTGTCTCCGCCTCCCTGCGCTCGGTGATGTCGAGCATGAATCCTTGCCAGAAACCCTGTCCCGCGGCCGAGTCCACGAAGGTGGCTTCGTCGTGGATCCAGATCCAAGTGCCGTCCTTCGTGAGGAAGCGGTACTCGCTCGCGTACGCGCGATGGTCCACGTTGGTCTGGCGATCGAGCTCCATGACGCGTTCGCGGTCGTCTGGATGGAGACGGTCGCTCCAGAAGTGGGGCGTCCACGTCCACTCGTGCACGCCGTAGCCGAAGACCCGCTCGACCTGAGGGCTGATGTAGAAGTCCTCCGGGTTCCCGTCCTCGGCCTCGCGATAGGTGACCGCGGGCAGGTGCTCGACCAGGACCCGGAACCGCTCCTCGGCCTCCCGCAGGCGATCCTCGGCGACCTTGATCTGCGTGATGTCCATCATCACGCCCTGCCAGATCTGCGGTCGGCCCCGCGCGTCCTTGATCAGGACCGACTCGTCGCGGAACCACACGACGCGCCCGTCGGCCGCGACCATGCGGTACTCCTGCCGGTAGGGCTCGCCCGTCCGGCTCGTGCGCTCGCTCTCGGCCAAGACCGCCTCGCGATCGTCGGGGTGCAGGATCTGTATCCAGAATCCAGGAACCTCCGCCCAGCTCTTCGCCGAGTACCCCAAGATCCGCTCGACCTGCGGGCTGACGTAGATCACCGAACCCCCGACCTCGTAGTCCTTCGTGAGGTGCTCCTGATAGGTGATCGCAGGCGTCGTCTCGACGATCGTGCGGAAGCGCGCATCGGCTTCGCGCAAGGCGGCCTCGGCGCGCTTGCTCTCTGTGATGTCGATGAACACGCCCTGGGAGAGGCGACGGCCGTCGGCGTCGACGGACGCCGTCGCCTGGTCCCGGACCCAGACCTCGGAGCCGTCGCGCCGGAACATCCGGTACTCGACGGACAACGGCTCGCCGGTCAGGTAGTGGTGCTCCGTCGCCGCCACGGCCGCTTCGGCGTCGTCCGGGTGCACGCGCGTGGCCCAGGTGGCCGTGTCGACCAACGCCTCCTCCGCGGGAACGCCGAGCATGTGCTCGACCTGTGGGCTCACGTAGGTCGAGCGCCACGTCCCGGTCGCCGGATCCTGCTCGTCCACGTACGTGACGGCGGGCACCTGCTCCACCAGTTGGCGGAACCGTGCCTCGGTCTCGCGCAGGCGCTCCTCCGAGCGCTGTCGGTTTATCGCCGCGGCGAGCGTGCCGGCGGCGGCTCGGAGCGCGTCGATCTCGATCTGCGTCCAGGCCCGCTCGTCCACGCAGTCGTCGAACCCCATGTAGCCCCACCAGGCGCCGCCCACCATCAGGGGGGTGAGCAGGAGCGAGGCGATGCCATGGTCCCGGATCGTGGGTTGTTCGGGATAGGGCAGGTCGGAGACCGGGCCGTGGACCACGTCGCCGCGCCCGAGCATCGTGATCCATCGTTCGAGACCCCGGAACGCTAGCTCGGTGCCCTCCTCCACGGCGGCGAAGGCCTTGTCCGCCACCCACTGGGCTCGCAGCACCGTGTGGAGCTCGCCGCCGCGGTCCAGGTTCTCGTAGAGATAGACCCTCGAGACCCCGGTCGCCTGTCCGAGCCGCCGCAGCACGGCGTGGATCGAGCGTTGCCACTCGGGCTCCTCGAGGAACCGCTGGGCGGCGAAGGCCACGGCCTCCAGCGTGGCGTCGCGTCGAAGCGCCGCCTCCGCTCGCGCCCTCGCCGTCTCCATCGCCGCCCCCCGTCGGGCATGAACGCGCAGGCGTCGTCCGACGCCCACGGATGGTTCATCGGATGGTATCGAGTGCGGTTTGAGCGAAGGCTCAGGCGGGCTCGGGGGCGGGCTCCGGGGCGGGCTCCGGGGCAGGCACCTGGCCGGGTGCGCCCCAAGGCGTGTCGCCCGGCCAACGGTCTCGGGACTTGGCGGCGAGCTTGGCCATCAGCGACAAGGCTGCCGGGTCCTCGGAGCTGGGCCGCCACTCGACCACGCCGTCGGCGACCGCACGGTCCCAGATGTCGCGGCCCTTGTCCGTGCGGATGATCGTGAGCGTCCACCCCTCGCCCTGACCGAGGCCGCCGAACGAGATGTCGGCGTGCTCGGCCGAGAAGTCGGGGCAGCGCAGGCATCCTGGACGCGTGAACTCGTGGGACTGCTTCAGGGAATACGAGAGCTCCTGGCCGTCCTCGGTGTAGAAGAGCAGCTTGCCCTTGATGTTCACTCGAACGATGTCCTCGAGGGCCAGACCCAGCCGGTTCTGCGCGATCTCGACCATCAGGCCCTCGTAGGTGAAGCTCTTGGAGCACAGCAGGCCGAGGGTCCAGGCGATCTTCTTCGCCCACTTGTTCACCCGGCGCGCCGTCATCGAGCCCGTCACGCTCGCCTGGCACGACATCCCCACGAGCGCGAGCTTGGAGAGCCCCATCTCGGCCGCCTTGATCAGGGCGAGCGGGTTGGCCGAGTACGTGTAGCGCGAGCCGGCGGTGGCGAGCACACCCTCGGCGTCGGTGACCACCGTTGGCTCGGCGTCCCACAGGCGCTCGTCGGACAGCTTGGAGGTGAGCGCCCCGTCGATCTCGCCGTTGCGTAGACCCCAGAGCAGCAGTGCGGAGACCACGCCGCCGTCCTGGCCGTGTATCAGCACCTCGGGCTCGGAGGCCCGCGCGAGGACGATCTCCTGGTAGTGGCCGATCACGTCCTCGGGCTTGCGGGTCTGGCCGAAGAGCAGCTGGTCGATCTCGGACTCCCACTCACGGAACCGAGGGCACGCGAGCGTGCAGAGCGAACACCCCTTGTCTCCATGGGAGCACTGGTCGACGCCCTCGTCCTGCAGCTGGACCGGGATGTTGTCCTCGTAGCCGAGGACGTGGAACGGACAGGCAACGATGCACGCGGTGCACCCGGTACACAGGCCGGTGGCCACGACCTCGTGGTAGAGCTCCCGCCACTGGGTCTTGTCGGCGCTCGTCGTCATGCGGCCGAAGTCTAACGGGGGTCGAGCAAGCGGCGTGGGACGGTCGTCGCAGGCCTCCCGGGTCGGTTGGCCCCATCGGGTCGCGCCCGCAGTTCGGCTGGTCTAGGCTGGCTGGCCAGCAACCGACGGAGGTGGGGATGAGGAAGTCGAGGTGGTTCGTGCTCGTCGCGGGACTGTTCGCCCTGTCCATCGTGTTCGCGGCGTGCAGCAGCGACGACGGGGGTGACGGCGGCGGGGAGACCGGCGCCGAGACCGGCGCCGAGACCGGCGCGACCGGTGGCGAGAACGCCATCGTGATCGAGGGGTTCGCGTTCAACCCTTCGACGATCACTGTGTCGGGGCCGACCGAGTTCACGATCACGAACAACGACAGTGCGTCGCACACGTTCACCCTGGACGATGGCAGCATCGACGAGGAGATCGGCGCGGGCGAGAGCACCACGGTGACGGTCGACGTTTCGGCGAGCACCGGGTTCGTCTGTCGGTTCCACCCGCAGATGACGGGAACCGTCGAGGTCGCGTAGCCGAACCTGCCGGCGTCTAGATCGAGAAGGAGTCCCCGCACGCGCACTCGTGCACCGCGCGGGGGTTGAGCATCTTCAGGCCGCCGCCCAGGAGCACGTCGTTGAACTCCAGCGTCGAGCCCTCGACGATCGGCGCGCTCTTCGGGTCCACGAGGACCCGCACGCCGTCGGTCCCGGCGATCACGTGATCGCCCTCAGCGGGGCCGTCCTCGAAGGCGAGCTCGTAGGAGAAGCCAGAGCAACCGCCGGCCACCACGCGAACGCGCAGGACCGCTTCGTCACGTCCCTCGCGCTCGGCGAGCTGGCGGATCTTGCGTGAGGCCTTGTCGGTGACCGTGATCACGGTGGCCGTCTGCTCCATGACCTCTAAGGATACCCCCGTTCCCCGCGTGGGTCAGTCCCGGACGCCGAGGAACCCCAGGAACACGCGGGTGTAGACGCGCGCGGCGGCGACGAGGTCTTCCACGGCGACCGACTCGTCGGCCGTGTGCGCGACGTCGAGCGAGCCCGGGCCGAGGATCACGGTGGGGATCCGCACGTCGTTGATGTAGAAGCGAGCGTCGGAGATGCCGGTGAAGCCGAGGTCGGCGGGATCGCGGCCCTCGTCGCGCACTGCGGCCCGACACAGGTCCGCGATGATCGAGGAGGGGTCGCTCTCGGCGGCGTCTGTCCACTCGCGGAGCGCGAAGGACAGGTCCACCTCGGGATGCTCGGCCGCGATGGCGGAGGCCAGCTCCTCGAACGGGGCCAGCACGTCCTCGCGCGAGGACTCGCCCGGGATCAGGCGGCGGTCGACGTCCACGACGCAGCGATCCGCGACGACGTTCGGCGCGCTGCCGCCCTGGATCAGCGCGGCGTTCACGGTCGGCCGCCCGACGAGTGGGTGCTCGAGGTCCGGGAGCACCTCCTCGATCCGCAGCAGGAACCGGGCCATCGAGGTGATCGCACTCACGCCGAGGTGAGGCTTCGAGCCGTGCGCCGACCGGCCCTTCGCGGTCGCGGTGACCCACGCGCCTCCGCGTTCGGCCAGCCCGAGCCGCAGGTCGGTGGGCTCGCCCACGATCGCGGCGTCCTGGTCCAGGAAGCCCCGCTCTAGGAGCACCTTCGTCCCCTGCAGGCCGGTGAGCTCCTCGTCCGCTGCCACGTGCAGGTCGAGCGTTCCCGCCGGCTCCGTGCCCGCCCGCC
>Ga0209619_10002381_pt1 | contig 13637 bp, 10 predicted proteins | sample Rifsed16ft3_FD_184011 | JGI IMG/M metagenome (GOLD analysis project Ga0209619, IMG submission 184011) | Soil microbial communities from Rifle, Colorado, USA - sediment 16ft 3 (version 2) | ecosystem: Environmental > Terrestrial > Deep subsurface > Rock core/Sediment | place: Rifle, Colorado... | reverse complement strand
AAAAATTCGTTTAACCCCTCAAGAAGGTACTGGGAGAGCATCAATTCTGCAAATCCGGCAATCTTGCTGAGTTTTTCGCTTTCAACAAGCTTTATTTTGTCAATGTTGTGCATGATATGTTCCGTCGTCAGCATACCATTTTTATCAATCTTTACCTTATTGAATATTCTTTTCTGTTTATCTGTCAGGTCGTCAAAAAAAGCGGGCAGCGAATCGCTTAATTTGAAATCAGGAACCTCTTCATGGATCCTTTGCACAATAAAAGAATAAAGATGATTATATTTTTCTATTGCCGAACTCAGTCTTTTAGTCCCGTCCTCAACCGTTGGTTTTTCCTCCTTTTCTACTACCTTCAAAACCCTTGCTTTTACTAATTGGTACAGCAGTTTGTATGTGTTGAATTCGCCAAGCTGCGCTTTCTTAATCACTTCTCCTACTGATGCCCGACCCTCTATGCATGAGATGATCTTCTGGAGAGTCGGGGTAAGCTCTACAGTTATCGGTTCATCACCGATGCCTATTAAAATATTGTTTGAAGGAATAATATCTTTAATTACATTCCATTCATCCATTCTTTTCAGCCCCTCCATTAGAAGATTCTGCGTGTTTAGGGATAACCTTGTAAGATCAGGCGGAAGAAAATCTCCGTCGATGAAGATGTACGCTCCCGAGGTGATGGAGAATATACTGAAGATAATCTCCTCAAGCTGGTATTTTATACCCCACCAGAGATCCTTGGGTGTTATGAACTTGTTTTTTAGCAGTATGCCGCCGAACCTTGTTTTGCTGTCAACTTCGGATTCTGCTTTTTTTAACTGTTCCTGTGTGATCTTTCCTGTTCTGTAAAGCACATGCCCAAGGCGTTCTTCCGTAAGGTTTGATGAAGCAAAAACTATTTCGCCCCTGCGGAAATAGATGCTTTTTTTAATATCTTCCGAGAAAATATGCAGAACTCCGCCCTTCTGTGTTATGTTAAGAATTGAGAAAAGGTCGCTTATTGAAAGCGCTCCAAGTTCTCCTAATAAGGCTATTTTGCCTTTGCTTCCGGCATTTTTTTTCTTAATAACCAAATAGTCCTCATGCGGCAGGACTATTTCAAAAGAATCGCCATCCTTTAATCCAAGCCTGGTTCTTGCATCGTCGGACAAGGATAGTACACCCGATTGAATTATTCCTAATAAGTTGTTACCTTTCAATGTTTAGTCCGTGTATAATTTCTATTAATTCCTGTTCTTCTTCTTTTTTGAGGTAATGCCTCAGTTCAAAAAGTTCAAACTGAAGCAAGTCCTGTATTGCTTTAAATAGGATGTTCTTATCCCCTGGTATCTGCTGCAAGTTGTTGGTTAACTTATTGATGTCAATAGAACCGTCATTGTTAAGGCGCATTTCCCTGAATGCCGGAGATGGATTCAGAAAAAATGTGTTGAGGGTTTCGTGGACATTTCTGCCGGCGGATTTAGATTTTATGATTGAGTAAATATCCATAATAACAGAATTCAAATTCTGCAATAGTTCTTTGGTTGTTTCGCTTATGCGAAATTCATCAGGAGAAAACCTTGAGCCCTTTACTATTGCTCCTACCTCAAGCAGCCTGCCTATTGCGTTAACAGTTGCTCTGTCCTGTGAATTCAACAGGTTTTTGAGTAAATTCTTCCCCCGTGCTCCTGCAATGATTTTGTTCTCGTCTTCGTCAAACTCAAATTCAGAAATATCCCCCCCTATATCTATGTGGTAATCAAAAGAAGGGAAGTGTATCTTGAGATCGTAGATTATTTTGCATTCCCTTAATCCGTGCAGAATAGTATTTCTGGTGTTCAACGGGATGTTTGCCGCCTCGCCCATTTTTATGGTTTCTCTAAACTCAAATATTCCCGAAGGATACCTGAATATGCTTATTAAAATTTCTTCAATCTGTCTCCGTACACCAAAAAAAAGTTCCTTGGCCGTGATGTATCCCTTTTCTACAAGTATCTTGCCCAGTTTTCTTGCGGGAGTAATCTCCTTGGCAGATTCATTCAATTGTTCATCGGTAATGAGACCATTTCTGACCAGCGATTCTCCCAGCCTGTCATCATTTCGCGTAGAAGTGGCGAATACGACATTACCATTTCTGAAATATATACTTTTAATTATGAATGCGTCTATTGTGAATCTCAATATTCCGCTCTTTCTGAGATTATATAGCAACATTATGATGCTTGATGGCGGAATGTTTTCTATTGAGCCCTCAAGTATAACAAGTTCTTTTGTTTCTGCTTTCATATCACCCCGCTTATTACCTCTATAATCCAGTAAACAAAGACACTCTTTTTTTGATCGGAGACCTCTACACCGACGATCAACTTTTTTGCTGGCAGTGTTGCGGTGTAGGTATATTCTTTTGTTGTGGATACCATCTGTTTTACAGATACTGCCCCATTTTCTGCCGTTTCGGTTATTTCCCAGTTGTAATTTATTTTGTCGCCATCAGGGTCGGCTGCTTCTACAGAGAATTCTATAGGTTTTGAAACGCCGTCGTTGCCGATTGCCACTTTTATCACATGGGCCTCCGGTGAAAATGAAATTATCTGCGGCGGTTCTTCATACAGCTGTATTTGCTTGTCTTCAATGTCCTCAGGTAGAACACAGGCAGAAATAGAGATTATTCCAAGCATAAGAAACTGGCGCAGATTATAGTTTACAATCAACTATTAGCTCCCAAGTTCAAGATCTTCAGCAGTAATAAATTCTCCTTCGCATATCATCAATGCCCTTTTAACCCTTGATTCAAGCTCTGCGACATTTCCGGGCCAGTTATAATTCTTTATCCTGGTAATTGCTTCGCGGCTGAAGCCGAGAATCTTTTTGTTGGCTTGTCCGCCGTGAGTAAGCAGGAAATGCTTTGATAGGAGTTCAATATCCCCATCCCGCGTTCTGAGCGGCGGAATTGTGATGCTGCACGGAAGAAGACGGGTGTAAAGATCATTGTTAAACTCTCCGGTTTTTACTGCATACTCAATATCCCTGCAGGAGAATATTAAACGCAGATCAACCCTTTCCGGTGTCCCCGATCCCAGTCTGGTTACCAGGTTGTCCAGTATTATTCTGAGCAACTTTGACTGGACCGTTTTTGGTATGATTTCGGCATCCTCAATGTACACTGTTCCGCCTTTGCACAACTGACCCTTTCCCCTTTTTGCATAGAGGGCGCCGGGCATGCTGTCCCTTGCGTAACCAAATAGTTCAATATCCATCTGAACTTCATTATAAAGGCTTGCCTTGAAGGTTGCAAATTGTCCCTTTCTTCCGCTCCGTGAATGTATTTCCATGGCCGCTGTTTCTTTTTCGGTTCCATTTTCCCCAAGGATCAATACTGGCGCTGTCAGTGGGGCGCATTTTGAGATTTCTCTGAAAACATTCTGTATTGCGCCCGAATCGCCTATAAGGGCGCCGAATCTGCTTGTCTCAATTTTATCAAGGAGCCTGGCATTTTCTCTTCTCAGTTCATCAAGGAGAATAGCGTTGTACAGCAGAAGGGCGGCCTCAGAGGCAAAAATCTTCAGCATCTCAAGATCGGATATTGAGAAGAGATTTTCTACCTTCTGACTCCCGAGGTAAATCATCCCCAGCATCTTTTCTTTGACAATAAGGGGAACGCACATTACGGACCGCAGGTGAAGATTGATTACGCTTTCAGCATTCCTGTATTCATTGTCGCCCATAGCATCGGAAACAATGATTGACTTCTTCTCCCTCACGACCTTTGCTATGATTGTATCACTCAATATGGATAAATTGTCCTGGCCATTGCTGTTCGCCATTCCCGTCCCTGCTTTTAGGATAAGCCTGCCTCCCTCCACCAGCACAAGGAACCCGGTTTCGGCGCGGGTCATGGTAATCACAGAATCCATGAGGCTTTTTAACAGGGCTTCAGTATTTAAGGCTGTGGTTAATTGTTCGTTGAAGTCTGAAACTGCGCTGAGCGCTCTCATCTTGTACCCATTGATCTGCGCAGCCTTTTCGCGCTGTATTTTCTTAAGAAATATCATTTTTGAACCGCTGATCTCAATTAGATCCCCATTCCTGATGATTGATTCCTTGGTTTTTTTGCCGTTTATCCGCAGGTCGGCATCAGCGCTTATTTTTGAGACGCGATAATCTCTCCCCTCAGGGTAAATATTGGCAAGGATGCCATTCGCCGTATTATTCTGAATAATTATATCACTATCCGGAGCGGTTCCAATAGTTGTGATTTTATCTCCTATCGGGATTTCCTTCGCTGTTTCTTCCTTATGGTTCAGTATCAGAATCATAGGCATATTATAATTTTACCATTAAATATTCTTCAGTTCAATCTTGATAATTACTTTTCTTCTATTCTTGACACAGTCCGAAGTTCTGCATTAATATAGGAGCATGAACTACATAGAGTCTGATTTTCTTGTTATAGGCAGTGGAATTGCAGGCTTGAGTTTTGCCCTGAAGGCATCGGAGTTCGGCGATGTTGTGATGGTCACGAAACGGGAGAGAAGCATATCAAGCACGAATGAAGCGCAGGGCGGTATCGCATCGGTCTTCAGCAGAGAGGACTCCTTTGATGAGCATATAAAAGATACTATTGTTGCTGGAGACTGGCTTTGCCGCAGGGAGGCAGTGGAACTGGTTGTGAAGGGCGGTCCTGAGAGGGTGAGGGAGCTGATAGATATAGGCGTCAGATTTACCACAAGCGGAAATGGAATAGAATACGATCTTACCAGGGAGGGCGGGCATTCAAAGAGAAGGATCTTGCATGCGGAGGATTTTACCGGCAGGGAAATAGAGCGAGCGCTCCTTTCTGCTGCAGAGGCGAAAAACAATATTAAATTCTATGAATACCATACCGCGATAGACCTTATTACCTCAGGGAAATTCCTTAAGAGAAAACCTCCGGAAGGGTTCAGGGACGAATGCATCGGCACCTATGTGCTTGATAACAGAACGGGAAGTATAATCCCGTTTCTTGCAAAAGCAACCATCCTTGCGACTGGCGGCGGAGGCAAGGTTTACCTCTACACGAGCAACCCTGATATTGCGACCTGCGATGGTGTTGCAATGGCTTACAGGGTGGGCGCAAGGATTGCGAACATGGAGTTTGTCCAATTTCATCCCACATGCCTCTATCACCCCATGGCTAAATCATTCCTGATTTCTGAGGCAATGAGGGGAGAAGGCGGGATACTGAGGCTTAAAGATAGCACGCCGTTTATGGAAAAATACCATCCACTCAAAGATTTAGCTCCCAGGGATATTGTGGCAAGGGCTATTGATTCTGAATTAAAGAGAACAGGCGATGACTTTGTTTATCTTGATATGTCCCATCTGGATAAGGATTTTTTAAAATCCCGTTTTCCCAACATCTACGGAAAATGCCTTGAGTTTGGAATTAATCTCACCACCCAGCCTGTTCCGGTGGTGCCGGCTGCGCATTATATGTGCGGAGGAGTATTGACTGACCACAATGGGCTGACAAATGTGAGCAATCTTTACGCAATCGGCGAGACATCGTGCACGGGGCTGCACGGAGCCAACAGGCTTGCGAGCAATTCGCTGCTGGAGGCTGTGGTGTTTGCGCATCGCGCGGCCCAGCATTGCAGGGAGCAGAAGTATCCTGATATGACAATGCTCAGGGGCGTGCCCAAATGGGACAATATGGGAACAACCGACAGCGATGAAACAGTTGTTGTATCTCACAACTGGTACGAGATAAGGCGTTTGATGTGGAACTATGTCGGAATTGTGCGATCGGATAAAAGACTTGACAGGGCGTACAGGCGCCTTACCAATCTCCAGTACGAAATAAACGAGTATTACTGGAGGTTCAAGGTTACAAGCAATCTTGTGGAACTGCGAAATATCGCCGATGCGGCAGAGATCATTGTCCGGTCGGCAATGTACAGAAAGGAGAGCAGGGGACTGCATTACACCATTGATTACCCCGAAAAGGATGACAAGCATTTTCTCCATGATACAATAATTGAAAAGGATATAAAAAGGAACTGACAGATGGGGAAATTAATAGTTGATAGACCGGATAAATTTTACCATTATTATCCGACAGTGGCTGCGATTGTTGTTGTAAAATATCAGGATAATATCAATGCCATGTCGGTAGCGTGGAATATGGGGCTCTCTTCTAATCCGCCGCTTTATGGAATACTTGTTGCTCCAAAAAGGTATACCCATGAACTCATAGAGAAGGCAAAGGAATTTTCGGTAAATTTTGTGTCTGCGAAGGATTCCGATCTCCTTGCGATTTGCGGCAGAATCTCAGGCAGGGAAGCGGACAAACTTAAGGAGTACAATATCAAACTTGAGCCATCCCATGCAATATCCTCGCCGGTCATTGCCAAGGCTTACGCTTCTTATGAGTGCAATCTTTATCGGCAGACTTCTGTCGGCGATCACACCCTCTTCGCCGGAGAGATTGTTAAAGTCCACTCTGTAAAGGATGCATTCAAAGATAATGGTCTGCCGGAACTCAGGAATAACATGCCGAATCTATATCTTGGCTCAGACACCTACCTTTACATAAAAGATTTTGAAATAAAGGTTATAGATAAAAATGCGATTCTCGGACTGAAAGAGAAAACATGATTTCCGAAGTCTATTTTGTAAATATGAGAACAGTTCCGAGGCGTGGACTTATTCAAAAATTGAAATCCCTTATAAAGCGGATTGATCTCGCGGGCATGGTATCCAAAAACGAGTTATTTGCGATAAAGATGCATTTTGGCGAAAGCGGCAATACTGCCTATCTCAGGCCGGAATTTGTTCGTCCGGTAGTAGAGGCAATAAAAGAGCGGGAGGGGAAACCGTTTCTTACTGACACAAATACGCTTTATGTGGGAACACGCGGGGATACAGTCTCTCACTTGAGGACCGCAATGGAGCACGGATTTGATTACTCTGCAGTGGGCGCTCCTGCGGTGATTGCTGACGGGCTTTTCGGAAATCTCGGCGTTGATGTGGCGGTTAATCTTGATGTTCTGGACAGTGTAAAGATTGCTCCTGATATCCATTATGCTGATGGACTTGTTGCTGTCACGCATTTCAAGGGACACGAACTTTTTGGATTCGGCGGGGCATTAAAAAATGTTGGAATGGGCTGTGCTAACCGCGAGGGTAAATTAAAGATGCACTCCGATGTTTCTCCGTCGGTTGATGAAAATGACTGTACGGGTTGCAAAATCTGCCTTGAATGGTGCAACTACAGCGCAATTGTAATGGCTGAGAAAAAAGCGAGAATAATTGAGGAAAAGTGCGTGGGCTGCGGACTTTGTATTCCAACATGCCCTGAAAAGGCAATAGACATCCGGTGGAACGCTGAGGTGGAGATGCTTCATAAGAAGACTGCCGAGTACGCTTATGGAGTAATATCAAAGAAGAAGGGGAAGTGCGTGTTTTTAAATTACCTGATAAACATAGCGCCGGGTTGTGATTGCTACGGATCATCGGATGCTCCGATTGTTCAGGATATAGGCATTCTTGCCTCGCTGGATCCTGTAGCAATAGACAGGGCGTCGGTTGACCTTGTGAATCAGCAACCCGGAATACCCAATACCGCTCTTGGCGCCGTTCTTGAGCCCGGGGCTGACAAATTCGGCAATGTCTGGCCCGGCATAGACTGGTCAATTCAACTTGTCCACGCAGAGAAAATTGGCATTGGAACCCAGAAATATACACTGATTGAAGTGAAATAAAAATTTTGTCAATTTTTTCTTTACAACCCGCTTATGCGTATATATGATTAAGCTGTCTGATTAAAATTATGAAGGGAAAGAAGGCATTGAAGATTGTTCTGGCTTATTCTGGAGGGCTTGATACATCGGTAATTCTAAGGTGGCTTATAGAGAAGTACAACAGCGAGGTTATTGCTTTTGTTGCAGATCTTGGACAGGGGGAGAATCTGCAAATAATTGAAAAAAAAGCTTACAAGACCGGCGCATCCAAGGTTTTTATAAAGGATTTAAAAGAAGAGTTCGTAAAAGAATACATCTTCCCGATGCTCAGGGCGAACGCTGTCTATGAAGGCTATCTTCTCGGCACCGCTATTGCCAGACCATTGATTGCCAAGGCACAAATGGAGGTTGCAAAACAAGTTGAGGCCGATGCCGTTTCACACGGAGCAACAGGCAAGGGAAATGACCAAGTCAGATTTGAATTAACTTATTATTCAATTGATCCAACCATAAGGGTGATTGCGCCGTGGAGGGATTGGGTATTCCGTTCAAGGTCGGACCTGATTAATTTTGCGAAGAAATATGGAATCCCTGTTCCTGCAACAAAATCAAAACCGTATTCCAGCGATAGAAACATATTCCATGTTAGTCATGAAGGGGGAATTCTGGAGGATCCGGGTCATGAGCCTCCTGAGGAAATATTTGAACTTATAACGCCGCCTGAAAAAGCGACCAACACACCGGAAATTGTTGAGATAGGTTTTTCAAAAGGAGACCCATGCTCTGTTAACGGAAAGAATCTTTCCCCTATAAGGCTTCTTGATGCGCTAAACAAAATAGGAGCACGGCACGGGGTTGGAAGAGCGGATATTGTTGAAAATAGATTTGTCGGAATGAAGTCCAGGGGCGTTTACGAAACTCCTGGCGGGACAATTCTCCATTCAGCACACAAGGCACTTGAGTCCATTACCATGGACAGAGAGGTTATGCATCTGAGGGATTCCCTGATTCCTAAATATGCAGAGCTTGTCTACTACGGGTTCTGGTTCTCTCCGGAAAGGGAAATGCTCCAGTTAGCAATAGATAACTCGCAGAAAAATATTACAGGAACAGTCAGGTTGAAGGTTTATAAAGGCAATGTTTATATTCTCGGCCGTTATTCGTCAAATTCTTTGTTCACCCCTGATCTTGCCACATTTGAAGCAGATACGGTTTATGACCAGAGGGACGCAACCGGTTTTATAAAGTTGAATGCCCTGCGGTTGAAGCTCGCCAATATGATAAATAAAAAATTTAAAACCTGAGGAGAGTAAAACAATGAAGAAATATCTTTTCGCTCCAGGTCCGACACCGATCCCCCCTGAAGTAATTCAGTCAATGTCTGATGCCGTTGTCCATCACAGAGCGCCGGATTTTTTGCCGATTCTGGAGGAGGTTCGTGAAGGGCTGAAATGGATTTTTCAGTGCAACAACGAGGTGCTGATATTTGCTTCGTCAGGAACAGGCGCAATGGAAGGTGCGGTGACCAATACCCTTAGCAGGGGCGACAGAGCCCTTGTTGTGCGGGGCGGAAAATTCGGAGAAAGGTGGACGGGTATATGCCAGGCATACGGGGTTGAGGCTAAGAACATTGATGTTCCGTGGGGAGAAGCCGTTGATCCATCAGAGATTAAAAAAGCGCTTCAGGCTGATCCGGGAATTAAAGCTGTGCTTTTTCAGGCATCCGAAACCTCCACAGGCGTTGCTCATCCAGTGAAAGAAATTGCCGGAATAGTGAGGAATTACGAGAATACGCTCTGCATATTGGATGCTATCACCGGGATAGGCGTTTTTGATATTCCTATGGATAAATGGGGAATTGACATTGTGGTTGGCGGTTCGCAGAAGGCACTTATGCTTCCGGCTGGACTGGCATTTGCCGCTGTTTCTGACAAGGCATGGAAATTTGTCAGCAAATCCAATCTGCCCAAATATTATTTTAATTTCAATAAGGAATTAAAGAACCTGCAGAAGAATCAGACTGCTTATACACCTGCGGTAACCTTGATCCTTGGGTTGAGACAGTCGCTGAGAATGCTGAGAGCGGAGGGCCTTGAGGGAATTTTTGCAAGACACGAGACTCTTGCATCGGCTACAAGGGCTGCAGTCAAGGCAATGGGTCTTGAATTGTTTGCTAAATCGCCAAGCAACGCAGTTACGGCAGTGAATGCTCCCCAGGGAGTTGATGGACAGAAAATAGTCAAAGGATTAAGGGATAAATTCAAAATAACAATTGCAGGAGGACAGGATAAGCTGAAGGGCAAGATATTTAGAATCGCGCATCTTGGATTCTATGACCGGTTTGATATAATAATGATACTGTCCGCTATTGAGTCTGTGTTGAAGGATCTTGGGTTCAATGTTCCGCCTGGCAAAGGCGCTGATGCTGCGCAGAAGATCCTGGACGGGGTCCAAAAACCTGCTGTCTGTGAGATAAAATAAGATGAAAGTGCTTGTGACGGATAATCTTTCTGCAGGCGGTGTTGAAATCCTTAAAAAAGCAGGCTCGGTCCATGTTGATGTTAAAAACAAAATCCCTCCGGATGAATTGAAAAACATTCTCGGAGAATATAATGGAATAATTGTAAGAAGCACTACGAAACTTTCCTCTGATGTTATTGCCGGCGCGAGAAAACTGAAGGTCATCGGCAGGGCAGGGGTAGGTTTTGACAATATTGATATTAATGCTGCCACAAAACATGGGATAGTTGTAATGAATACTCCCGGCGGCAACAGCATAACAACTGCGGAACATACAATTGCAATGATGTTGTCTATGGTCAGAAAGATTCCCCAGGCGACAGCATCCATGAAGGCAGAAAAATGGGAGAAAAACAAATTCCTGGGCATGGAACTTTACAACAAAATTCTCGGGGTTGCCGGATTGGGTAACATTGGAGCAATCGTTGCTGATAGGGGCTTGGGATTGAAGATGAGGGTTATTGCCTATGATCCTTTTATAAGCGAGGAAAAGGCTCATGAACTCGGGGTTGAACTCGTGAGCCTGGACGAGCTCTTCAACCGTTCGGATATCATAACCGTCCATGTTCCGCTTACTAAGGAGACGAAAGGGTTAATTAACAGGGATACTATCTCCCGCATGAAAAACGGCGTGTGCATTATCAACTGCGCCAGGGGTGGAATAGTTGATGAAGAAGCTTTGACAGAGGCAATCAAATCTGGAAAGGTTGCCTGTGCTGCTCTTGATGTGTTTGAAAAAGAACCTCCGGGAAAACATCCTCTCTGCGAACTTGAGAACGTTGTTCTTACACCCCATCTCGGCGCTTCCACTGCCGAGGCGCAGGAGAATGTTGCTCTTGCCATTGCAGAACAGGTTGTTGATTTTCTTGTGCACGGTGTTGTCCGCAATGCTGTGAACTTTCCGGCTATTCCGTCAGAGGCGCTGGGACTGCTGAAGCCGTACATAAATCTTTCGGAAAAAATCGGGAAGTTTATGTCCTATCTTGTTCAAAGAGATATAGAAATGGTTTCTATTGAATACAGCGGAGAGATATCTTCTCACAATATTGAACCCTTGACGTTTGCCGCACTCAAGGGCCTGCTGGAGAGGACTCTTACAGAGAATGTCAATTATATCAATGCGCCGGTCATTGCAAAAGAACGGGGGCTGAAGGTTGTTGTTAGTAAGACCACAAGTCTTGAGGACTATGCGAGTCTTATTACAATAAAATTAAAAGCAGGAAAGGATGAATTTGTAATTGCAGGAACAATCTTTGGTAAAAAAGATGCCAAGATTGTCAAGTTTGACTCTTACAGGATTGACGTGCTACCTGAGGGAAATATTCTTTTGCTCTATAACTGGGATAAGCCGGGTGTTCTTGGCGCAATCGGGACATATCTGGGAAAGAGCGGTATGAACATTGCAGGTCTTCAGTTGGGTCGGGACAAACCCGGAGGAAAAGCTGTCTCTTTTGTCCATGTAGATGGTCCGATTCCCGACAATGTACTTGAAGAAGTGAAAAAACTTGATAATGTAATATCTGCCCAGCAGATAAGTCTTTAAATATTGGATTGCCATCGGATGCATGCGGTGGATGTTGCCGGCTCGGCCGCCCGCAGGGAATGCACGAGAGAAATATCAGAATGTCTGCCAGAGAACGGATTAGCCTTTGGCTTATGTTGTTTGCAGGACATGCCGCATGTAATTTAAGTTCCGAAGGGTTAATTGGAGGCTGTTTAATATGCCGGGAATAGTCATAATAGGCGCTCAATGGGGAGACGAGGGAAAGGGCAAGATTGTTGACCACTACGCCAGATATGCTGATATTGTCGTCAGGTTCAATGGCGGCAACAATGCCGGTCACACCATAGTTATTAATGGAAAAAAAATCATCCTCCATCTGATTCCTTCCGGAATCCTTTATTCACGCATAAAATGTGTGATTTCAGAGGGTGTTGTTGTTGACCCGAAGGTTTTGCTTGAAGAGATTGCGATGTTGAAATCTTCGGGGTATTTCAGGGATGATAAAAATTTACTCCTCAGCAGGAATGCCCATGTGATTATGCCATATCACAAGCAGATTGACATTCTCAGGGAAGAGCAGAAGGGGGCAAAAAAGATAGGCACTACAGGCAGGGGCATAGGTCCGGCATATGAGGATAAGGTTGCAAGGTGCGGGATTACGGTAAGGGATCTGTCTGATCGGGAAAGATTTAAATCAAAACTTTCAGAGATTATTCAGGAAAAGAACAAATATATAAAGCAGGTTCTTGGCGGCGAGCCAGAATCCTTTGATAAGATTTTTGAAGAATATGCTGATTTTGGCGAAAAGATTGGGAAATATATCTGCGATACCCAGGATTTTCTCTATTCGGCATCAGCAAAGGATAAAAATATAATGTTTGAGGCAGCTCAGGGTGTGTTGCTTGATGTTAATTTTGGTACATATCCCTTTGTCACCTCCTCACACACCCTTGCCGCTTCAGCGTGTATTGGCAGCGGTGTCAGCACGTTTTTTATCAAAGAGGTGATAGCCGTTACCAAGGCTTATACCACAAGGGTCGGCGGAGGGCCGTTCCCAACAGAGCTTACCGGCAGCGAGGGCGACATGCTCAGGGAACGGGGTTGCGAATACGGTTCCACAACCGGCAGGCCGCGGCGGTGCGGCTGGCTGGATGCTGTTTTGCTCAGGCATGTGGTTCGTTTGAACGGAGTGACAGGTCTGGCAGTTACAAAACTGGATGTTTTAAATGAACTCCGGACGCTCAGTATCTGCAATGCCTATAAATTGAATAACCGTGAAGTTAAAAATGCGGCGGCATCAGATGTTTTGGATAATCCGGCGCCAGTTTATGAGAAAATTGCCGGCTGGATGAACGATATCAGCAATACAAAAAAATACAATAAACTCCCTCCGGAAGCAAAAAGATATTTGAAACGGATTGAAGAATTGACAGGAGCAAAAGTTATTTTTATTTCCACAGGGCCGTCACGGAATAATTCTATTATTTTGAGAAATCCATTTAAGTAGTTTTCTTCCTCAGGACTTTATTGCAATATCTTGACTTTTTTTGATTAACAAACTATAAATCAGAACATGCGGTGTTTTATAGTTTATTTTTTATTTGTTTTTTTGTCTGTTTCTTTTCCTGCGCATTCGTCTGAATTCATGAACTCGGGCTATTTCAGAGTAAGGGCTATGTCCTTCCAGGAAAAGGACTTTTTAAGCGATAATTTTCTGGAGAGCAGGCTTCGCTGGGAACCGGAGATTAAATTGGCAGAGAAATTGTCAATATTCATGCAGGCAGATTTTGATGGACTTTGGGGCGGGGCTCAGCCAGTGGATTTCAGATTTAACAGGGCGTGGTTAAGTATAGAGACGCCTGCTGGATTGCTTCAGGTTGGAAGGATGCCTTCGGAATGGGGGCGTGGCGGTTTTA